>Ga0209450_10001256_pt1 | contig 12742 bp, 11 predicted proteins | sample FrelakmetLWP11LW_FD_187149 | JGI IMG/M metagenome (GOLD analysis project Ga0209450, IMG submission 187149) | Freshwater lake sediment microbial communities from the University of Notre Dame, USA, for methane emissions studies - LWP11 LW (SPAdes)... | ecosystem: Environmental > Aquatic >... | reverse complement strand
GGCGTTCAAGCCGCTGCTGGAATCGTCGGGCGATCGCGAGATCTCGACCACGATGGCGCTGGTCAGGATTCTCTCGATCCTCGTCAAGGACGGCAACGTCGGTCCGCACATCGTGCCGATCGTGCCCGACGAGGCACGGACCTTTGGCATGGAGGGCATGTTCCGCCAGATCGGCATCTACTCGTCGATGGGGCAGCTCTACACGCCGCAGGACGCCGACCAGCTTCTCTACTACCGCGAGGACAAGAAGGGCCAGATCCTGGAGGAGGGCATCAACGAAGGTGGTGCGATGTGCAGCTGGATCGCGGCCGGCACGTCGTACTCGAACCACGGCGTGGCGATGGTGCCGTTCTACATCTACTACTCGATGTTCGGCTTCCAGCGGGTCGGCGACTTCTGCTGGGCGGCGGGCGACATGCAGTCGCGCGGCTTCCTGATCGGCGGCACCGCCGGTCGTACGACCCTCGCCGGCGAGGGCCTGCAGCACCAGGACGGGCACAGCCAGCTCGTGGCGACTACGATCCCGAACTGCGTTTCCTACGATCCGACCTATGCGTACGAGCTCGCGGTGATCGTGCAGGACGGGCTGCGCCGCATGTATGTCGAGCAGGAGAACGTCTTCTACTACGTCACCTGCATGAACGAGAACTACGTGCAGCCGGCGATGCCGAAGGGCGTGGAGGAAGGCATCCTGAAAGGGATGTACCTGCTGCACGTCGGCGGCCGCGGCAAGGTTCGTGTGAACCTGCTCGGCTGCGGCACGATCCTGCGCGAGGTGCTGGCCGCCGCTGACATGCTCGAGAAGGAATTCGGCGTTCCAGCCGACGTATTCAGCGCAACGAGCCTGTCCGAGCTGCGCCGTGAAGCGCTCGACGCCGAGCGCTGGAACCTGCTGCACCCCGACCATTCGCCGCGAGTGCCCTACGTGCGGCAATGCCTGGCAGGTCATGACGGTCCGTTCGTGGCCGCGACGGACTACATGCGGGCAGTCCCGGACCAGATCCGGCAGTGGGTTCCCGGCCGCTATCACGTGCTCGGCACGGACGGATACGGCCGCAGCGATTCGCGCGCCGCACTGCGTGGCTTCTTCGAGGTCGACCGGCGCTATGTCGTCATCGCGGCGCTCAAGGCGCTTGCGGACGAAGGCAAGCTCGACGTTGCCACTGTGAAGAGCGCGATCGAGCGATTCGGCATCGATCCGGACAAGCCGAACCCGGTGACGGTCTAGGCGGGCCGGCTCGTGACGCAGCTCATCGAAATCCGTGTACCGGACATCGGCGACTACAAGGACGTCGAGATCATCGACGTCGCGGTGCGCGAAGGCGACGCGGTCGCGGTCGACGCGACGCTCATCACGCTCGAGACCGAGAAGGCCACGATGGACGTGCCGTCCACCGCGGCGGGCATCGTGCGGCAGTTCAAGGTGCAGAAGGGCGGGCGCGTATCGCAGGGCGACCTGATCGCGATCGTCGAGGTCGACAGTGCCGGCGAGGCCGCCGGCTCCGCTGTCACTGCCGCTCCTGTCACGCCTGCGCGCGCTGGCCAGGTCGCGGCAGCGGTTTCCACGCCGGCACCGAAATCGACGCCGGCTCCAGTCAGTGCGGTGCCCTCGAGGCCCACGGCGGGCACGGCTGCGGTCGTCGCCGAGCCGGGATTCTCGCGTTCGCATGCGAGCCCGTCCATTCGGCGCTTCGCGCGCGAGCTCGGCGTGGATCTCGCCACGGTCGCAGGTAGCGGCATCAAGGGCCGCATCACCGAGCAGGACGTGAAGGCGCACGTCAAGCGACTGCTCACGGAGCCCGCGCCAGCGGCGGCGCTGCCGAAGGTCCCCGAGGTCGACTTTGCGGCGTTCGGACCCATCGAGCGCCGGCCGCTCTCGCGCATCCAGAAGATCGCCGGCCCGCGCCTGCACGCGAGTTGGGTCAACATACCGCACGTCACGCAGTTCGACGAAGCCGACATCACCGAGATGGAGGCGACACGCGCGAAACTGAAGGACCAGGCGACGGCCCGCGGCATCAAGCTCACGCCGCTCGCGTTCGTCATGCGTGCCTGCGCGCAGGCGTTGCAGGCGTTCCCGCATTTCGGAGCATCGCTCGACGCAGCCGCCGGCGATCTCGTGTTCAAGAAGTACGTTCACCTCGGTTTCGCGGCGGACACGCCGGGCGGTCTCGTCGTCCCGGTGGTGCGCGACGCCGATCGCAAGGACGTCTTCGAACTGGCGCGTGAGCTCGCCGCGTTGAGCGAGAAAGCGCGGCTCGGCAAACTCGTCGCCGCGGAAATGCAGGGCGGCTGCTTCACGGTCTCGAGCCTCGGCGGCATCGGCGGGACCGCCTTCACGCCGATCATCAACGCGCCGGAAGTCGCGATCCTGGGCGTCTCGAGGGCCAGCCAGCGTCCCGTCTACCAGGACGGAGCGTTCGTTCCCCGGCTGATGCTGCCGTTGTCGCTGTCCTACGATCATCGCGTCATCGACGGCGCCGATGCCGTGAGGTTCACCAGTTTCCTCGGCAAGGCGCTGGCCGACGTGCAGGGACTGCTGCGGGCAATTCCATGAAGCTGACGGTGACGGTTCCGGATCTCGGCGGGTTCAGCGACGTCGCGGTGATCGACGTGCTGGTGAAGCCCGGCCAGGCGGTGGACGTCGAGACGCCGCTGATGACCGTCGAGAGCGACAAGGCCACGATGGACATCCCGTCCACCGCGGCCGGGACGGTCGAAAGCGTTGCGGTGAAGCCGGGGGACAGGGTCAGCACCGGTTCGCCCGTCGTGGTGCTGCTGGTCGGCTCGGAGGGTTCGAACGACCTGACGGCGCCGCGAGCGGTGCTGCGCGCTCCGGAGCCATTCGGCGGGGAGCCATATCTCGATACCGTGCCGATGCAGCCGATGCCCGAGGCTGCGCCCGCGACGCGCATGCCGGATTCGGCGGGCAAGGTGGATGCCGTCGCCGATACGGCCGGCAGGCCAGGTCAGCACAGCTTCGAGTTCGATCTCGCCGTGCTGGGCGCCGGTCCCGGAGGTTATACGGCGGCCTTCCGCGCTGCCGACCTCGGCCTGCGCGTCGCACTGGTCGAGCGCTACCCGACGCTCGGTGGCGTCTGCCTCAACGTCGGCTGCATCCCGTCCAAGGCGCTGCTGCACGCTGCGCGGGTCATCGAGGATGCGCAGGCGATGTCGGAGCACGGCGTGCGTTTCGGTGCGCCGCAGATCGACGCGGCCAGGCTGCGCGACTGGAAGAATTCAGTCGTCGGCCGGCTCACGGACGGGCTGCGCAACCTGGCGCGGCAGCGCAAGGTGGCGGTGGTGCAGGGCACGGCGTCCTTCATTTCGCCTCACGAGATGCGCGTGGACGATGGCGGGGCAGGCCGCACGGTGAGTTTTCAGCAGTGCGTCATTGCCGCCGGCTCGGAGTCGGTGCGACTTCCCGGGCTGCCGGACGACCCGCGCATCATCGACTCGACTGGAGCGCTCGAACTCGACCTGCCCACGAGCCTGCTGGTCATCGGCGGCGGCATCATCGGCCTCGAGATGGCGACCGTGTATGCGGCGCTCGGCGTCAAGGTCAGCGTCGTGGAGCTGACGGACGGTCTCATGCCGGGTTGCGACCGCGATCTGGTGCGTCCGCTCGAAAAGCGCATCGCACACCGATTCGAAAGCATTCTGCTCGGCACCCGCGTCACGAAGGTCGAGCCAGATGCGGATGGCCTGCGTGTGACGTTCGTTGGGGAAAAGGCGCCCGGGCCGCAGGTGTACGGCAAGGTGCTGGTTGCGGTGGGCCGGGCTCCGAACGGCAGGCGCGTCGCCGCCGAGGCGGCGGGCGTCAAGGTGGACGAGCGAGGCTTCATCGCGGTCGACCGGCAGATGCGCACCAACGTGCCGCACATCTTCGCGATAGGCGACGTCGTCGGTCAGCCGATGCTCGCTCACAAGGCAACGCACGAAGGCAAGGTCGCCGCGGAAGCCGCCGCCGGGCTCAAGACCCGCTTCGAGGCGAGCGTCATTCCGTCGGTCGCCTATACCGATCCGGAAATAGCCTGGGTGGGGCTCACCGAGACGGATGCCAGGGCGCGCGGCGTGGCCTACGAAAAAGCGGTCTTCCCCTGGGCGGCGAGCGGGCGCTCGCTCGCGATCGGGCGCGACGAGGGATTCACCAAGCTGCTGTTCGACCCGCAGTCGCATCGCGTCATCGGCGGCGGGATCGTCGGCACGAACGCCGGCGACCTGATCGCCGAGGTCGGGCTCGCGATCGAGATGGGCGCGGACGCCGCGGACATCGGGCTCACGATCCATCCGCACCCCACGCTTTCGGAGACGGTCGCGATGGCAGCCGAGTCGTTCGAGGGGACGCTGACGGACCTGTACGTTCCGCGCAGGAAGCCGCGCAAGGCAACGTGACCCGGGCGGCCAGGCGATGAACAGGACTTTGACCCGGGCACTGCGGCTCGTCGGCCTGCTCGAGGCGGGCAGGGCGGCTGAATTGCGCCTGCGCACGCGCCAGGCTCGCGCGCTGCCCGACGCCGTGATCATCGGTGCCCAGAAGTGCGGAACGTCCTCGCTGCAGGGATACCTGGTGCAGCACCCGGGCGTCGTGCCGCCGCTGCGCAAGGAAGTGCACTTTTTCGACCTCAACTACGCTCGTGGCGAGGCGTGGTACCGCGCGCATTTCGGTCGCGAGGGCGAGGCGGGCATCAATCTCGACGCGAGCCCGTACTACCTGTTCCATCCGGCGGTACCCGCACGGATGCATGCGCTGCTGCCGGCCGCGAAACTCGTGGTCCTGTTGCGCGACCCAGTGCGCCGCGCCTACTCACACTACTGGCACGAGCGCGCCAGGGGTCGCGAGACGCTCGAGTTCGAGGATGCCGTCGCGGCGGAGCCGCAGCGGATCTCGGGGGCCGAGGCCGGACTTGCCGACGGATCCATCGTTCGGAGCGCAGACCACCAGCGCTTCAGCTATCTGGCGCGCGGTCGCTATGCGCAGCAGCTCGAGCGCTGGCTGGCGCTCTATCCGCGCGAGCGCCTGCACGTGGTTCGATTCGAGGACCTGGTGAAGGAGCCGCTCGGTGGGCTGAACGAGACGCTGGCGTTCCTCGGTCTGCCAGTGGCGAGCCACGTTGACCTCGAGGCACGCAATACACGGCGCTATCCGCCGCTGCCCGAGGCCACGGCTCAACGATTGCGCGAGTACTTCGAGCCCCACAACCGGCACCTCGAGCGGTTGCTCGGACGCCCGATGGGCTGGTGAGTCACTTGCGGCCGCCAAGACTGCGCAGCGCGTCGAGATAGGCAGGCTCGTCGGGCGGCAGCCCGGTGCGCTGGCTCAGCCACAGCGCTTCGGCGAGGCACTCGATCATGCGGTGCTCGGCCTCGTGCTGTTCGCCCAGTCGTCTGCACAGCTCGGAATGTATCGCGGCGATTCCCGCCGGCCGGTTCGTGGCGACCTGCTCGCGGATCGCCAGGTGCAGGCCCATGTGCAGGAAAGGATTGGCCTGGCCGCCCTCGGGCGTGAAGTCGCGCGCGATCGCGTCCGGGTCGCTTTCGAGGAATGACTGGTACTCGGGATGCTGCTCGATGACAGCAGCAAGCTGGTGTTCCAGCGGCTCCATGGGCAACGACTCGCACCGTTTCCGCCATGCCTCCGCGTAAGTGCGGCGCAGCGCGCCGCGATCCTGGTCATGAAAGAAAGGCACGTCGCCTCACTTGCGGCTGCGCGGGCGCGCCGCTTTGGCCGCCGCCGCCGCAACGGTCTTCTGCTCATACTCGCACAGGTCGGCGATCGGGCAGTTAGGGCAATCCGGCTTCGCGGCCTTGCAGACGTAGCGCCCCTGCAGGATCAACCAGTGGTGTGCGTCGTGCAGGAACTCGGCCGGAATGCATTTCAGCAGTCGGTCCTCCACCCCGCGCACGTCCTTCGCACGGGCGAGCCCGGTGCGATTGGCCACGCGGAACACATGCGTGTCGACGGCGAGCGTCGGCTGGCCGAATGCGGTGTTCAGCATCACGTTCGCTGTCTTGCGTCCGACACCCGGCAGGGCTTCGAGCGCGTCCCGGTCATCCGGTACGCGGCCGCCATGCTCATCGATCAGCAGGCGACAGGTCGCGATGATGTTCTTCGCTTTGCCCTGGTACAGGCCGATGGACTTCACGTAGGTCGCGAGCCCGTCCGGCCCAAGGGCCAGGACCGCCTGCGGCGTGTTCGCGTCCGCGAACAGGCGCCGAGTGGCGGCGTTTACGCTCTTGTCCGTCGCCTGTGCGGAGAGAATGACGGCGACCAGCAGTTCAAAGGGCGAGGAGTACTCGAGCTCGGTCTTCGGATGCGGATCGCGTGCGCGCAGCCGCTCGAAGATCGCATGCACACGCCGGGCGTTCATGTGGCGGCGCCGCCGGCGGTGGCTGGTGCCGCGTCCTGCGTCGCAGGCAGCTTGTTCCGCCTGCACCAGTTGCGCGCCGCGAGCATCAGGCCGAGCAGCAGGAATGCTCCCGGTGGCAGCAGGGCCAGCAGCAAGCCATGTTCGGCGCCGAAGATCCTGACGCCCGACCCGGCCGTGTCGCCTCCGAGCAGCAGAGCGAGGTCCGCGCCGAGGCTGCCGCGGCCGAGCAGTTCCCGCGCGCTGCCGAGGGCCAGCAGTACGAGCATGAAGCCGAAACCCATCGCGACGGCATCGAGCAAGGCGGCCCCCACGGGCTGGCGCGAGGCGAACGCCTCGGCGCGCGCCAGTACCAGGCAGTTGGTGACGATCAGCGGCAGGAAGATGCCGAGCGAATCGTGCAGTCCCGGCCACCAGGCGGCCAGCGACAGTTCGACCGCGGTGACTGCGCCGGCGATCGTGAGCACGAACACGGCCAGCCGGATCTCCGGCAGCAGCCATCGACCGACGACGGACGCGATCAGGTTGCTGGTCACGAGTACGGCGAGCGTCGCGAGCCCGAGTCCGAGCGCGCTGCCGGCCGAGGTGCTGACCGCGAGCAGCGGGCACAGGCCGAGCAGCTGCACCAGCGCAGGATTCTGCGCGTCGAGTCCGTTACGGAAGATGTCGCGGGCGGCCATCGTCGGATTGTAGGTCAACTGCGCTGCGCGGCGAGCAGCGTGGCGCGGTTGGCTTCGAAGTACAGCAGTGCGTTCAGTATCGCGCGTACGACGGCGCGCGGCGTGACGGTCGCGCCGGTGAACTGGTCGAAGTCGCCGCCGTCCTTCTTCACCTGCCAGCGCTCCAGGGCCGGGTCCCCGAGCGAGCGGCCCTTGAATCCATCGATCCACGTCGACTTGCGCTCGTCGATCGGGTCGCCGAGGCCGGGGGTCTCCCTGTGCGCGAGGACCCGAACGCCCAGCAGATGCCCGTCGGCGTCGATGCCGACCAGCAGGCGGATCGAGCCTGCGTAGCCGTCCGGTGCGACTGTCGTGAGAATCGCAGCGACCGGGTGACCCGCTTGCCGTGCCACGTACACCGGCAGCCGCTCGTCGGTACCCAGCCGCTCGACATCGCGGACCATCACGACGTCCTGCAGCAGGTCATTGTCGTAGCGTGTGCCGGCCAGCACTTCGGCCAGTCGCGCGACGCGTTGTGCGCGCTCGTTGGCCTCGATTCGCGGGCGGGCGAGGTCACTCACGATCGCGACGACACCCACCGTGACGACGGCGGCAGCCGCGAGCAGCAGCGCCGCACGCAGTGGCCGGCGCCGCACAGCTTCAGCGCCTTTCGTGTCCATGGATCCTCGGTATCGTGTAACGGTCGATGAGTGGCGCAGCTGCGTTCATCAGCAGCACGCCGAAGGCGATGCCGTCCGGGTAGCCACCCCAGGTCCGGATCGCCCAGGTGATGGCTCCGATGCCTGCGCCATACACGAGACGGCCGCGGTCGCTGGTCGCGGCCGACACAGGGTCGGTCGCGATGAAGAATGCGCCGAGCATCGTCGCGCCCGAACTGAGGTGGAAAGATGCGGATGCGTAGGCGCCTGGATCAATGGCGTGCATCGCGAACGCCGGCAGCGCGATTCCCGCCAGCACCGCGACGGGGATGTGCCAGCGCACGAGGCCGCGGCCCAGCAGGTAGAGTCCGCCGGCCAGTGCGGCAAGGTTGATCCACTCTGCGCCCTTGCCGCCGATGGAGCCGAATTCGGGACCCGCGAAGATCTCCTCCATCGTCAGGCGCTGCCCGAGTCCGGTGCGCAGTGCGTCGAGCGCGGTCGCGCCGGTGTATGCGTCCCAGTCGCCGCCCGGGGCGAACGGGACAGGCCAGCGTGTCATCTCGAGCGGGAACGACACGAGCAGCGCCGCATAGCCGACCATCGCGGGATTGAACGGATTCGAGCCCAGGCCGCCGAACACGTGCTTGCCGAGCAGTACCGCGATCGCGGTGCCCAGCGCCATCAGCCACCAGGGCAGCAGCGGCGGCACCGCGACGGCGAGCAGCGCTGCCGTTACCAGCACGCTACCGTCGCGCAGGAACGGCGCCGCATCGCGGCCGCGGGCACGCAGCGCCAGCGCTTCGCAGGCTAGTGCGACAGGCCCGGCCACCAGCAACTGCAGCAGCAGCCCGGGACCGAAGACCGCGACCTGCACCAGGACGACCGGCAGCAGGGCCAGCAGCACCTGGAACATCACGCGCGGGACGCTGAATCCGGCGATGACGTGCGGGGCGGGCGAAGTCTCGAAGCGCATCGCCATCGGGTCAGCCCTCGCGCTCGCCGCGGGCCCGGCTGCGGGCTGCCTCGAAGGCCTGCCGGTCGGCCTCGGCCATTGCCGCGAGGCGCTGTTCGTGACGGAGAAACCTTTCGCGGGCCGCTGCCGCGCGCTGGCGCTCGTCGAGTCGCACCTTGCGCGCCTCGCGCGCGGACCGGAATCGGGCGGTGAGCGGGATCCGGCTCGGGCAGACGTAGTCGCAGCAGCCGCACTCGATGCAGTCAGCGAGCCCGTGCCGCGCGACCTCGGCATCGTCCCCTGCGGTGATCGCCCGAAGCAGCGACTGCGGCAGCAGTCCGGGCGGGCAGACCGTCGCGCAGTCCCCGCAGCGGATACACGGCATCTCACGGCCCCGCGCGACGAGGTCTGCTGCGGTCGCGACCACGACGCAGTTCACCGCCTGCGTCAGTGGCACGGCGTCCGTCGCGAGCGCCCGACCCGTCATCGATCCGCCGGCGATCAGCCGCAGCGGTTCCGAGTCGTACCCACCACAGGCCGCGATGAGATCCGCGATGGGCGTGCCGAGCCTGGCGTCGAGGTTCGCCGGCTGGCGCACGCCTGAGCCGGTCACCGTGACGATGCGCCCGGTGATTGGTTGCCCGGTGCGCACCAGCCGGGCCGCGGCGGCGGCCGTGCCGACGTTCTGGCACATGACGCCGACCGCGGGCGGCAGCGCGTCGTGCGGTACCTCGAGCCCGGTGACCGCGGCGAGCAGTTGGCGCTCGGCCCCTGTCGGGTAGACCGCGCGCAGCGTGGCGAGCTCGATGCGCGGATCTGCAGCCGCCGCCAGCGCGACCTCGATTGCGGCGATCGCCTCGGGCTTGTCGTCCTCGACGGCGATCGTGCACTTCGCCGCGCCGCACGCATGCAGCAGGACCTGTGCGCCGAGCACCACGTCGGCAGCGCGCTCGCGCATCAGTGCGTCGTCGCAGCAGATCCAGGGTTCGCACTCGGCGCCGTTCAGCACGAGGTGTGTCGCAGAGCGCTCTCGCGCAGCGGCGAGCTTGGCGTACGCGGGGAACGCGGCGCCACCGAGGCCGGCGATGCCGGCCCTGCGGATTCGCGCCAGCAGCTCCTGCGGCGGCAGCGTCGGCCAGTCGATCGAGGCGCAGCCTGGCTCGATCTCATCCGAGCCGTCGTTCTCGATGACGACGCAGGCCCCTTCGCCGGCCGATCCGGGGACTGGCCGGGTTTCGACGCCGCGCACCACTCCTGCAACCGGCGAATGCACGGCGACTGACGTTTCGCCCACGGCACGCCCGACCGGTGTACCGATTCGCACGCGTGCGCCGGCCGTCACCAGCGGCTGCGCCGCGTCGCCGCTGCCCTGGTCCAGCGCTACGACGAGCAGCGGTGGCACTGGCGCGGCGCGCAGCGGCTGGCGCATCGGGGCCGCTTTGCGTGCCTCGAGTTCGAGGCCGGGCGGGAAGGTGCTGCGAGGGGCCATGGGCGGGCCTACGCCGCACGCCGGCCGCGCGCCGTGTCACTGGCGAGTGGCGGGCGCAGTTCGATGCAGTCCACCGGGCACGGCGGCAGGCACAGTTCGCAGCCGGTGCACTGCTGCTCGATGACCGTATGCATGAAGCGCTGTGCGCCGACGATCGCGTCCACCGGGCACGCCGGCAGGCACAGTGCGCAACCGATGCAGCGTGTCTCGTCGATCACTGCGACGAGGCGCGGTTTCGTCGCGCCGAACGCGGGATCCGGCGGCTTCGGATCCCTGCCGAGGAGTGCTGCGAGCGCATGCACGGTGTTCTCGCCGCCAGGCGGGCACTGGTCGATGTCGGCATCGCCGCGCGCGATCGCTTCGGCGTAGGGACGGCAACCCGGGTAGCGGCACTGTCCGCATTGCGTCTGCGGCAGAAGCGCGTCGATGCTCTCCACCAGCCGGCCGGCATCCGGGCGCAGGCGGGTCGCGGCCCAGCCGAGCGCGGCACCCAGCACTACCGCGAGTCCCATGGCGACGCCGATGGCCGGCAACACGGTGGTTGCGCTCATCGGGCGCCCAGTCCCGCGAAGCCCATGAAGGCGAGCGCCATGAGTCCCGCCGTGATCAGTGCAATGGGGGCACCGCGAAACGCCTGCGGGACGTCCGCGCCGTCCATCCGTTCGCGGATCGCGGCGAACAAGAGCAGCGCCAATCCGAATCCGGCGGCGGCCGAAGCCCCGAACACCAGCGACTCGAGCAGGCCGTGGCGGCGGTCCAGGTTGAGCAGCGCAACGCCGAGGACCGCGCAGTTCGTCGTGATGAGCGGCAGGAACACGCCGAGCAGTTCGTGCAGCAGCGGACTCGTCGAGCGCACGACGAGCTCGGTCAGCTGCACGACAGCTGCGATCAGCAGGATGAACACCAGCGTGCGCAGGTACTCGAGGTTCAGCGGCTCCAGCAGCCAGGTGTATGCGCAGTAGCTCAGGCCCGATGCCAGCGTCAGCACGAAAAGCGTCGCGAGCGCCATGCCGGCCGCGGCCTCGAAGCGGCGGCTCACCCCGACGAACGGGCACAGGCCGAGGAAATTCGTCAGGACGAAGTTGTTGACGAGACTCGCGCCGAGCGCCAGCAGCAGCAGGTCCGTCATTGGCAGAGCGGATAGTGAATAGTGACTAGCGGATAGTAAGACGGATCACTTGACCTTCATGCCGGGCTCGGCGCCCGAGTCGGGAGACAGCAGGAAGATGTCCTTTCCGCCGGGTCCCGCCGCGAGCACCATGCCTTCCGACACGCCGAAGCGCATCTTGCGGGGCTCGAGGTTCGCGACGACGACCGTGAGCCGGCCCACCAGCTGCTCGGGCGAGTATGCCTGCCGGATGCCCGCAAACACCGTGCGGCGCTCGGTGCCGAGGTCCACCGTGAGCTTGAGGAGCTTGTCCGCACCGTCCACCAGCTCGGCGGCCGCGATTCGCGCGATGCGCAGGTCGATGCGCCCGAAGTCGTCGATCGAGATGCTGGGCACGCCCGCCGCGTCGGGTGCGGCCGGGCCGACGCCAGCCTTCGGCGCGACCGCTGCCGGCGCCGTTCCCGCCGCCGTGGGTATCCCGGACGGCTTGAGGTTTTCCGCCGATGCATCGACGAGCGCCTTCGTCGCCGCCGGGTCGACGCGGGTCGCAAGCGGCTCGTAGCTGCCGATCGTCGTGCCCAGCAGTGGCTGCGCAGGACTGTCCCATTGCTGTGGCGCAAGACCGAGGAAACGCTCCGCACCGGCGGCCAGGCGCGGCATGATGGGCTTGAGGTACACGACCAGCGCCCGGAACAGGTTCAGTCCCTGCGTGCAGACGCCCTGCACGTCGCCGGCCAGCGCCGGGTCCTTTGCCATCAGCCACGGCTTGCGCTGGTCGATGTAGAGGTTGGCGCGGTCGGTGAGCTGCATCACTTCGCGCACCACCGCTGCGAAGTCGCGAGCCTCGTAGGCAGCCCCGATCCGCTGGCGTGCCTCCGCGAACTCCTCGTACAGCGCAGGTTCCGGCAGTCGGTCCGCCAGGCGTCCCTGCGAGCCCCGGGCGATGAACCCCGCACAACGGCTGGCGATGTTCACGAGCTTGCCGACCACGTCCGAGTTCACCTTGGCGACGAAGTCGTCGAGGCTCAGGTCGAGGTCGTCGACGCCCGGTCCGAGGCGGGCCGCGTAGTAGTAACGCAGGTACTCGGCCGGCAGGTGGTCGAGCCACGCGCGCGCGGTGATGAACGTGCCGCGGGACTTCGACATCTTCTGGCCGTTCACGGTCAGGAAACCATGCGCGTAGACCGACGTGGGCGGCCGGTACCCCGCGCCGTGCAGCACGGCGGGCCAGAACAGCGTGTGGAAGTACACGATGTCCTTGCCGATGAAGTGGTAGACCTCGGCGTCGCTGTCCGGCTTCCAGTAGCGGTCGAAGTCGGCGCCGGTGCGTCGGCAGTAATTGAGCAGGCTGCCGAGGTAGCCGATGGGCGCATCGAGCCAGACGTAGAAGTACTTGCCGGTCTCGCCGGGGATCTCGAAGCCGAAGTACGGCTCGTCGCGCGAGATGTCCCAGTCGCGCAGCCCGGCGGAGAACCACTCGCCGAGTTTCGCAGTCACGGCCGGCTGC
>Ga0209450_10001255_pt1 | contig 12743 bp, 9 predicted proteins | sample FrelakmetLWP11LW_FD_187149 | JGI IMG/M metagenome (GOLD analysis project Ga0209450, IMG submission 187149) | Freshwater lake sediment microbial communities from the University of Notre Dame, USA, for methane emissions studies - LWP11 LW (SPAdes)... | ecosystem: Environmental > Aquatic >... | reverse complement strand
ACCCGCCAGTGCGAGCGCGCGCCGTTGTGCGCCGATGCCTCGTCGGCCGAGCACACCGCCGCCGCCGCGCCATCGGCGAAGAGGGCGTTGGCCACGATCTGCTGGGGGTTCCAGCCGTAGGCGAAGTGCAGGCTGCACAACTCGACGGCGACCACCAAGGCGCGCTGCGGCGTAGCGGCGACTAGCCCCCGCGCGGTGCGCAGGGCATTGAAGGCCCCGTGGCAGCCCATGAAGCCGATGTGCGTGCGGGTGATGTCGGCCGGCAGGCCAAGGTCGCGGACGAGTGACACATCCACGCCGGGGGCGACGAAGCCGGTGCAGGAAACAGTGACCAGGTGGTCGATCCGCCCGGAGGGGGCTTCAGCCAGCGCCGCCTCGGCGGCGGCAAGCGCCAGCGGCCCGGCGTCCGCGGCGTAACGCGCCATGCGCTGGGCGGTGGTCGGGCCGGTGTCGCGTTCACCCTCGGCCGAGGCGAAGAACGACTGCTGCGGCAGGCCGTCCTTGCCGGCCCAGAGCAGCACGCTGCCGCGCTGCCGCACGCCGCTGCGGCGATACAGTGCGGCCATGGTCCGGGCCTGCTCGTCGCTCTGGCAGCAGCGCGGAGCGGACATCGTGGCCGCGAGATCCTGCCGAACCATCTCCGCGGGCAAGGCGGTCGCAAGTCCTTCGATCAACATCGACATGTTGGCACTCTCCTTACTGACGCATCCACACCGGCGCATGCACCGCTCCGGCTGCCCTGGCGCCAAGCCCCGGAAACCACCGCACTGCCCCCAGAGCTGTTCCGGCGAGCGCCGGAATACGCAGTCCGCCGGTGATCGCCGCGCACACCGCCTGTTGGCGCGACAGCAGTTGGCGATGGCGCATCGTCCAATCGTCGACCATGGTATCGCGCCAGCGCTGCACCGCGCCCAGCGCCGGCTCCACTACGGCCAGCGCGGATGCCAGCGCCCAGGTGATGCCTTCGCCCGTGAACGGCTCGACATATCCGGCCGCATCGCCGATCAGCAGCAGGCGCCGCAGCCCCAGTTGCGCTGGCCGCTGCGACAGCAGGGGTGTGCCGCGCCAGGCGACGCTGTCGAGCCCCACCACTTCCACGCCGGTCTCATGCAGCACCCGCCGCACCGCGGGCGCCGCGCCGCCGCACTCGCGGATGAGCAGCGGATCGAGCGCCGCCGCGACGTTCACGCAGCCACCCGCCAGTTGCGCCATGCCCACGTAGCCACGGCGTCCGCAGCACATGCGAATCTCGCCCCGCCGGCACACGCCCTCGGCCAGCGCCGGCAGGCTTGTGCCCAGGCCGATCCACGAGCGCCGGGCGACGTGCGGCTTCCCACAGACAGCAGCACCCGCCAATCCCGAGGCGGCAATGACCACACGTGCCATCACGGGTGCTTGCATGGCTCCACTGCGCAACTGCAGCATTCGCCCTTGCTCACCCACCTCGCCCACCGTGGCCGACACGTTGGGTACAAATGTCACTCCGGCCGCCAACGCCGCCCGCACCAGCGCGGCATCCAGCGCCCGGCGCGATACGATCGCGCCAGCTGGCAGTCCAAGCTGCACGCACCAGCGTCCATAGTGCCACTGCAGTGTATCCAGCACGGGTGCACCCAGGTCACGGACAATATGCGACAAATTCGCCTGCCCGAGCAGATCGAGCGCAGCGCTGCTCAGACAGCCCCCGCACACCTTCGGCCGGGGAAAGCTGGCCTTGTCCACCAACAACACCGCCGCCCCGCGCTGCGCCATCACCCGCGCCGCCACGGCGCCTGCCGGCCCTGCGCCGATGACAACCGCATCCCAGCGGCGCCTCGCGGCGTCGGCAACGTTCAAACTCGCCGGCACGGCCGCCATCATGGTCGGTCCCACCGCAACAGCCACCGCCACGGCCAGGCCGCCCGCAGCCGTGCATCCCGCAAACCTGCTTCGTGCGCCATCTGCGTCATCTCGCCGATCGTGAACGCCGCCCGCACCGACGCCACCCCATCATGATGGACGACCCGCGACCTCGACAGCAGCCGGGTCCCAGCCCACGCGGCCAGAAGACCCAGCACGCTGCGATGAAGATCGCTCACCAGCACGCACTGCCGGGCACACCGCGCCATGCGCCGAAGAAGCGCCACCACGTCGCCAAGGTCAAGGTGATGCAGGAACAGGCAGCTGACCACGACGTCATATTCCGCCGGCAACACATCCCGCAGCGCATTCAGCCTGAAGAGCACGACTTCGTCAGCTCCCGCCTGTTGCCGCGCGTGGTCCAATGCAACCTCGCTCACATCACATCCATGCACTGTGACCTTCAGTCCCGCCCGCTCCGCCAGGCGCTTGATCGCGATGGCCACATCACCCCCGCCGCAGGCCAGGTCAAGCACCCGCAGCCCCGGCCGGCGCATAGCAAAAGGCCTGATCTGCCCCCACATCCTTCCGGCCACGCCTGAAATGCGGTTGATCCGCGCCAACCCTGCCAGCGCGCGGCGATGCTCGGCAACGTCGAGGCCGGCGTCGTCCATCCACTCCGGCCGAAAATGCCGCACCGACAGGTCCACTGGGCTGCCGAACATCGCCCAATGCTATGCCTCGGGGCGGAGGTGAGGGTCAATCCCGCAGGGCGCTGACCATGGGGTGTTTACCCATGCCGACGATAGTGATGCGAATAGCTGCCATAAGAAAGGGCAAAACGCCTGCGGCTGGCAATGTCCAAGACAGCCAAAAACTTGAATCAATCTGGCGGGTCGTCGACGCACAATATACGGCACTGGCTAGACTTGGGGTGCCGAAGGGTTGTAACAACATCATGGCGGACAACCAGTTACAAGGTATCCGCCACATATCCTGTCCGGCCGCATGTGTCCTAAAGTTACGGTTAAATGTCCTAAAAATTGTCTTGCAATCGTTGGCTTCTCGGACTAAATTGTCCGCAGATGACTCAGGCGATCCGGTTCCGGTGACCTTGAGTCGACGGCGATCATCTCAGGCTTGAAAATTTGTTCCGTGCCGGCCCGGTCGAGGGAATGTCGGGTTGTTTCCCGGCCGGCACGGGTGAACCTTTCACGAGGCGCACGATGGAACAGACGGTAGTACAAACCAGTGGCATGAAGCGTGTGATTCAAGGCATCATGCTGGGCTTCTTCGCAGCCCTGCACCTGCTGGTCCTGGTTCTGGTGATCCTTGGGAGTATCAACGACTGACTCAAGACGCTTTACGTGAATCGTGGCGACTGCCCATCGCCCGCTTCATGATTTGCCCCTCCGGTGGCGGAACCTGGCAAAACCAGGCTCCGCCACTCTTTTTTATGCGCCCGCCGGACCCACCAGAGCGAGCGCGATTGCCCTTGCTTTCCTTGTACTGTCGGCCAGGTACCGCACGAGGACCGGGCCGAGAGGGGCCGGGGCCTGGTCAAGTAGGACGGCGGCCTGAACATGCGCTGCGTGGCCGGGTCGGCACATGGCTGATTTTTGCACTATCGCTGCCGTCTGACTAAGCGTACATGCCCGCAACAGGCGAGGCTCTCCCGCGGCAAGGCTTGCTCCGGGGAGCGGCCCCCCGGGAGGTCGCGCTTGGCACGTCAGGTGGGAAAAACATCGGTTCGCCCATCCAGTGATGGGGCCTTCGGGGCTTTGGTCGATCCTTTTGTGCGCATGCTGGCCGACCGCGCCGACGTGGGTTTTGCCTGCCTGGACCTTCAGCTTCGCTATACCTACATCAACCAGTGGCTGGCCGACATTAACGGTCTGGCCCCCGAAACGCACCTGGGGCGCTGCGTATGCGAGCTTGTGCCGACCCTGCATGCGATGGTGCAGGAGGTGACCGGCCAGGTGCTGCGGACCGGTCAGCCCGTGCTCAACCATCCCTTCAGCGGCCAGACGGTGCGCCAGCCTGGTGTGACCCGGCACTGGATTGAAAGCTGGTTCCCGCTGCGCGATACAGCCGGCACGACCATCGGCTTTGGTGTTGTGGTCGAGGAAACAACGGCGAGCAAGCAGGCCGAGCAACAACTTCGGTTGCAGGCGGAACTGATCGAGCGCATCTCCGATGGCATCATCGCCACCGATGGGGATTTCCGAATCAAGACCTGGAACAAAGCCGCCCAGCGCATCTATGGCTACAGCGCCCGCGAGGTCAAGGGCCGCCACGCCGATGAGCTATTGCGCACCGAATTCCCCGGCACGACGCGCCAGGCGGCGCTGGCCCAATTGCTGGCCCAGGGCTGGATCAGCATCGACGTAGTCCACTACGACAAGCAGGGCAGGCGGCTGAATATTCAATCCACCACCTCCATCAAGCGCGACGACAAGGGAAATCTGATCGAAACATATGCCGTTCAGCGCGACCTTACGCAGCGCATGCGGGCCCAGGAGGCCGTGCGGGCCAGCGAGCAGCGGCTGCGGCTGGCGACAGAGGCCGGCGGGCTGGTGCCCTGGGAGATCAACCTGCTGAGCGACCGGGTGAACCCGTCGCCGGGGCTTCTGGCCGCCTTTGGCCTGGAGGCGCGGGATCCGATCCTCGCCCGCGAGCAGTGGCGGAAGCTCATCTGCGAGGAGGACCGCCAGAAACTGTACGAGTCGGTGGAGGCTGCCAAGGCTGGCCGTCCCGGGCATCATGTGGAGTACCGCTTCCACCATCCCGATGGCACGATTCATTGGCACGAGAGCCACGGCCAGGTCGTCACCGACGAGCAGGGGCGCGCCATTCGGCTGGTGGGTTTTCTGCGCGACATCACCCAGCGCAAGCGGGCCGAGGCGGCACTGGCCCAGGCCAAGGAGGCCGCCGACCAGGCCAACCAGGCCAAGGACCAGTTCATCGCCACGCTCAGCCACGAATTGCGCACGCCGCTGACACCGGTGGTGGCCTCGCTCTCGGCCCTGGTGCGCGACCCGCGCCTGCCCGAAGACCTGCGCCAGGACATGATGCTGCTACAGCGCAACATCGGCCTGGAAGTGCATCTGATCAACGACCTGCTGGATGTGACGCGCATCGTCAACGGCAAGCTGCAACTGAGCCGACAGGTGCTGGACCTGGCCCAGGTCCTGCGAGACGTGAGCCGGATCGTGGCTTCGGACTTGGACGCCCGCTCGCAGACGCTGACTATTGAAACCCCGCAGGCTCCCTACTGGGTGCAGGGTGATGTGGCCCGGTTGCACCAGGTGTTCTGGAATTTGGTCAGGAATGCCATCAAATTCTCGCCGGACCATGGGCGCATCGGGGTGCGGGCCGCGGTCCACGACGACCCCTGCGACCCTTCTCGAAAGGCACTCCTGGTCAGTGTGGCCGACCAGGGCGCTGGCATCGAGGCGGCGCTGCTGCCCCGCCTGTTCAAGGCTTTTGAACAGGGTCAGCGCGGCACCGGGCAGGACGGACTGGGGCTGGGTCTGGCCATCTGCAAGGGAATCATCGAACTGCATTGCGGTAGCATTAGCGCGGCCAGCGAGGGACCGGGCCAGGGAGCGACTTTTACCGTCACGCTGCCGTTGGAAGCTGCGCCCGTGGTCCCGTCGCCGGCGGCGGTTGGTCCGCAGCACCAGGTCCAGGTCGCTGCCCTGCGCATTCTGCTGGTGGAGGATCACGCGGACACTGCCAAGATCATGAGCCGGCTGCTGTGCGCGGAGGGGCACACCGTCACTTGTGTCGACACCGTGGCCAAGGCGCTGACGGCTGTTGACCAGGCCGAGTTTGACGTGCTGATGAGCGATCTGGGGCTTCCCGATGGCAGCGGCTATGACCTGATGCGCAGGCTGGTGGCCGATGGCAGGAAGCTGCGAGGCATCGCCGTCAGCGGCCACGGCAGCTCCCAGGATATCCGCAAGAGCCTCGATGCCGGCTTTGTCGACCACATCACCAAGCCGGTGGACTTCGATGCTTTGCACCATGTGTTGCTGCGGATTATGACCGGGGGGGGGGTACTTATCTATTGATAGGATAGGGACTTAAGGAAGCGCGGTGCGATGGCGGCATCCTGGATAATGTCGGGTGGCCAGGACATCAGCCAACTGACACTGCTTAATAAAACCGGTTTGAGAAAGTGAGCATGAACCCGATGAACATTCATCCCCGATGACCGGCGCGCCGATGCGGGGTGGACCTGTTGACCACTGTCGCGATGGTCAAGGAAAGTCGGTCGAGGTTCACCGGCTTGGTCAGGTGGGCCGCGAAGCCAGCCTCACGGGTGCTGCGGATATCCTGCTCCTGACCATAGCCGCTCAAGGCGATGGCGGGCAGTTGCTGCTGCCGCTGGCGCAAAGCCCGGATCAGATCCAGGCCGCTGCCATCGGGCAAACCCAGATCGCTGATCAGAAGATCAAAGTGGCGCATGCCGGCCAGTTGCAGTGCGGTTGCCACATCTCCGGCGACCTCCACATTATGCCCCTCCCTCGTCAAAAGCCGCCGCATGATTCTGGCGGTGTCGGCGTGATCCTCTACCACCAGAATATGTAGAGAGTCGCCATGCTGTTCTTGCTTGCCCGTTTCCTCCGGCGGCGTTCGGGGGGAGCCGGCCACCGCAGTGGCGGGCCCGATCAATGGCAGCCTCACCCGGAACGTGGCCCCTTTGCCCTCGCTGTGCGCCTCGATGCTGCCGCCATGCATCTCCACTAGGCCCTTAGTGATGGTCAGGCCAAGCCCCAATCCCCCGAATTGCCGGGTTACTCCATTCCCGCCCTGCTCGAAGGGCTTGAAGATGTGCGGCAGTAATGACGGCTCGATCCCCTTGCCGCTGTCGTTGACCTCGGCCACGACATGCCCATCACGATCCCGGCGGCAGCGGATACCCACGCAGCCGCCGGGCGGTGTGAACTTGATGGCATTCTTGATCAGGTTCCAGAAGACCTGTTGCAGACGCGCCGGGTCAGCATTGATCGCATAGGGTGCCTCGGGGCCGATATCCACGCCGAAGTGTAGCCGCCGGGCCTCGATGTCCGGCCGGCAGATATCCACGGCCCGGCGAATGACCTCGCACAGTTGCACCGGCTGGCAGTCCAGTTCGATCTTGCCGCGTGTGATTCGTGTCGCGTCCAGCAGGTCGTCGATCAGCCGCGCCTCCAATTCCACGTTGCGGCGGACCATTTCCAGCATTTCGCGGCTGGCCTCGTCACAGCGCCACTGCTGCTGCAGCATCGACACCGCCGCCACCACCGGCGTCAGGGGCGTGCGCAGCTCATGGCTGAGCACCGCCAAAAAATGGTCCTTGGCCTTGTTGGCTTGCTCAGCGGCGGCCTTGGCGGCCTCTGCCGACTGCATCGCTGCTTGCAGGTCCACCTGCGCTGATTTCAGGTCCGTGACATCGTGTGCGATCTTGGCGACGGCGACCAAATGGCCATCGGCGTCTTTGATCGGCGATATCGAAAGCGACACGAAGATGCGTGAGCCATCTTTCCGCACCCGCTCGACAGCAAACCGGCGCAGCGTCTGCCCCGCCTCCAGTTCGGCCAGGTGCTCCGGCACCAAGGGAATCTGCGGCTCCGGGATCAGCATGGAGACCGGCCGGCCCACGGCTTCTTCGGCCGTGTAGCCGAACAGACGCTGGGCGCCGGCGTTCCAGCTCAGGATATGCCCATCCAGCGACTGACTGATGATGGCGTCTGCCGAGGATTCCACGATGGCGGCCAGAGTCGCCTGTGACCGTTGCGCCTGCCGCAGTTCGGTGATGTCGGTGTTCGTTCCGAACCAGCGGATCACCTTTCCGTGCTCGTCACGAATGGGAACGGCGCGGGAGAGGAACCAGCGGTAATGGCCGTCCTTGCCCCGCAGAGGGAAGGTGTCCTCCCAGACCTCCCCAGATTCAAGATGATGGCGGAATCTCTCCGTCACCCGTTGCACGTGGTCGGGGTGATGCACCTGCTGCCAGCCCCACCCCTTCATCTGCTCCAAGTTCGTGCCGGTGTAGTCGTACCAGCGCTGGTTGTACCAGAAGATCCACCCCTTCTCGTCGGTCATCCAGGCGAACTGGCTGATGTTGTCGGCCAGTGCCCGGAAGCGCGCCTCGCTTGCCTTGAGTGCGTCCTCTGCCCGCTTGCGGCCCGTGATGTCCACGCAGAATTCAACGCCCTGGTTGCCGCCGAGCGAACTGCCGGCGAATAGTCACCACTGCCCTTGCCCCGGCTGCCAGCATCGCCGCCCGCGCCGATTCGCTGTAGATCGCGCTGTGCGCCACGTCCTCGACGATCACTCGGCCGGCGGTTCGCAGCGACTCTCCACAGGCGGCGTCGCCCCGGTGAACACGGCCGAAGAACTCCAGGAACGGCAGCTCAAAGCCCCGGTGGGCAGCGATCCTCAGCGTATCCGAGCGCTCGTCCAGCAACTGGATGTTCCCCATGTCGGCCTTGGTGATCTCTATGGCCACATCCACGATCTCCGCCAGCAGCGCGTGCAAATCCGCCTCGCCCGACAGGCGCGTGCTGACCGCATGCAGCCGGGTCATGCCCGCCAAGTCCGCCGCAAGATGATCTCGCAGGGCCGCTGCCTCAAGCTCCGCCCGCCGGCGTTCCTCCAGATAGTCGCGCAGGCCCGGCTGGAAGACGCGGCCACGCAGTTGGGCGGCCTGCATGGGCAGCAGGAGATGACCTTCCGCGCCCTCATTGAGAAACACCAGGTGGTGCAGGGACAGGCCCTCGAGCGAAGTCGGCTGGAGAAACTGCGGAACGACCTGATGGCCAAGCGAAGGACCCGCGATGAGACGCAGGCCAGGCTCACGAGGCTGACGCGCGAGCGAGAGCAGTTGCTGCGGCAGCTTTCGGAACTGCGCAACAAGCGTTTCTCAATCCGCAATCAGATCGCAGAGCGAATCAGCGCGGCCCTGTCGCCGACGATCCGCGTGACCATCGTCGAATCGGGCAACCCCGAGGCGTACCTGCGCCTCCTGGAGGAAGTGCTCAAGGGGCGCGGGATCAAACACAATCAGGTGGCGCAGAAGCTCGTCAACGCGTTCTGGCCCGCCGATCTTTCCGCCGTCGCCCAAAGCGGCGACGCGAAGGCACTCATGGACCAGGCCGAGCTCAACCAGGATCAGGCCCAGCGCGTGGTGGAGACGTTGGCGGACCCTGGCGTGCGTTACCGCCTGGAAGCCGTGGAACTGCTCGACCTACCCCGGATCGAGCTGAAGGACGGGGAGGACTATAAGGATTCCGCTTCGCTGTCCACCGGCCAGAAATGCACCACGATCCTGCCCATCCTCTTATTGGATTCGCACAACCCCCTCCTGGTCGACCAGCCAGAAGACAACCTGGACAACCGCTTCATCTTCGAGTGCGTCGTCAACAGCATCCGCAACGTCAAGGCTCGGCGGCAGCTGATCTTCGTGACCCACAATCCCAACATCCCCGTCCTGGGCGACGCCGAACGGGTCTTTGTCCTGGAATCGGACGGCACCAGCGGACGCAAAGCCAATGAAGGCACGGTGGACGAATGCAAGGACGAGATTGTCACGCTGCTGGAAGGCGGTCAGGAAGCGTTCACGCAGCGCCAGCAAAGGTATGCCCGGTGATGGAACCCGTAGCGACACAACCGGATTGGGCCGAGATCTCGGCGCGCCTGCGTGGCAATCCCCAGGCGATTCCGTGGCATGAGCGCCGCGAACTAGCCCAGTCTCTTGCCACCGCTTTGGACCAGACATCCACGCCAGCGCCTCTGGCGGAACTCCTGGAACTGCTGGCATCCGATCCCAAGCCGGAGGTGCGCCACGCCGTGGCGGTCCTGCTGGTCCAGATGGACGACGGTTTGTTTGCCAGGATCGCCTCCGTGCTGGAGGAGGACTCCAACGCCTTTGTCCGCAACGCCGTCCAGCGCAGTCTGGACCGACGCCGGCGTGGCCAGCAGGAAGCCACCCGCAAGCGCCGCCATGCGCAGGAGATCCAGGGAGACTACGTCGCAATGGAGCGGATGCACGGCAGGCCTGCCGCCGAGCGTGCCCGCCGGATGTGCGAACGCTTTGCCGAGGTGTTGGTCGGCACCGCGGTCCACAACATGCGCGGCGTGCTGACGCCTATGAAGATCACCGCCAGCGCACTGCTGCGGCAGGCGGAGACCGAAATTGTGGATACCCGCCAGTTGCGGGATGGCCTGGCCCGGATCGGGGATCAGGTGTGTTTTCTGGAGCGGCTACTGGAGGACATGCGGGCGTATTCCCAGCCGGTGATGGCGATCCGGCGGCGTGAGCGTCTGGCGGATGTTGTCGCTGAGGCGCGCAGTGTCGCCGGTGAGTACCTGCGCGGCATGGGGCGCGAGCCGGGCGCCGTCGAAGTCGCCGTGTCGGTCCCCGAAGGAATCATGGTGGATATGGCCCGGCACCAGATGGTCGTGGCTTTGGCGAATCTGATCAAGAACGCCCACGAGGCCTTCGCCGACGGGGGTGGGTCTTTCCGCGCCGGCCAGATCGGCGTGGAGGCCCAGGTGAACGGCGACAAGGTTCGCGTGTGCGTGCGCGACAACGGGACCGGGCTGGCTGCCGAGGACCTGCGCGAGCTGCGGGAGTTTGTCCCCGGCCGCACCAGTAAGAAGAGTTCCGGCACCGGTTTTGGCCTGCCCATCGCCCGGCGCTACGTCATGGCCCACGGCGGCCACCTGGAAATCAACAGCGAACTGGGCAGCGGAACGCAGGTGAGCATCACGCTGCCCCTGGAACATGACGAGGCGGAGAAGCCATGAAGTACAAGGCCTTGGTAATTGACGATGAGCCGAAGATCTGCGACGCGGTAGGCGAGATTCTCTCGTCGCTGGGGCACGACCATCAGACGGCCCACAGTCAGGAGACGGCTCGGACCCTTCTGGACCAGAGCGAATACTCCTACATCCTGCTGGACCTGGAGATCCCCGTCCGCAACGGGGGATTTTCTCGCCTGGTCAACGGTGAGAACCTCCTGGCGGAGATTCGCAGCGGCCCCCGGACCCGGCATGTGCCGGTGATCGTTATGACCGGCTATGGCAGCGATGGTCCGAACCTGGCGGTGCGACTCATGAAGAAAGGCGCGGTGGACTTCGTTAATAAGCCCTTTGACGGCGATGCGCTGGACCGCGCCATTCTCGAGACCATCGCCCGGCACGAGCGGCGCCCGGTATCGGCCGCCGCGCCCAATCAACCCGGCAAGGCGTTCGCGGGTGGGGAATTGGCGATCTTCGAGAACCATATGGAGCTTTGCGGGGTCACGATCCTGGAGAACAACGGGCGCGGCCACGCGTGGGAGATCCTCACCGTTCTGGCGCAGCAGGATGCCAAGGGTAAGTTCAAGCCCATCGGATGTCGCCGCCTGGCTGAGCACCTGGGGCGCGGAGTGGGTGAGAATGCGGTGATTCAGTGCATCCGGGGGCTGCGCCGCCGGATCAGTGAGCTGCTGGAGAAGGAGCAGCACCTGACCTGCGGCACCAACGACGTGATCATGAGCCGCGACCAGGGCTATCGCCTCAACCCTCACATCGTGATCCGCCGGGGCCTGGCCGTTGCCGCCGGTCCAGCGCCGGCACACGCGTCGTCCGCATCAGGGCCAGAAGCCGATGGAGAACCAGAAGATTTGCGGCTCAACGAGCGGCAGCGGTGGATACTGGCGGAACTGCGCCGCAGCTCCAATATCCGCCGCAGCGACATTGAGGCGCGGTTCAAGTGCTCGACGAAGACCGCCAAGCGCGATCTGGCCGATCTTCGGGAGCAAGGACGGATCGAGTTCGTCGAGTCGCCACGCCCGGGGCACTACCGCATTGCTCAACCGACGGCGGTGGCCTGATGGCGAGATCGTCACTTCGCGGGGTCACGGCACGATGACCCCGGGGACATACGCCGATGTCCCCAGGGACATTTTGCATGACCCCGGGGACATGGCGGGGTCATAGGCGGGTTCTGGTACGCGGTGATCTCGATGGTTTGGGGCGTCATGCGCTCCCTCGAACTGCTCCTCGGCCTGCCCAACTGACCTTCGCCTGCCGCCGCGATTGTGCATGCAACGCCCGGCACTGAATTCGCCTCCCGCAGCCCGGCACGGTTAACGACCACGCGCAAGTTGCGTTAGAATCTCGACATGCGGGCCGCGTGCGTCCATCAACGCCGCCGCGCAGGCTTGGATCTTCTCCGAGCATGGTTCACCCACGCGGTTGTCGCCCCGACTTTCGTCGAGAATTAGCCCTTCGGCCATCAGGTCGAAGGGCTTTCTCTTTTCAACACAAAGGTTTACGTCAGACAGCGTTCGTTTCAATAAAACCGTGCCCAAAATCTCGCGTCGGACGGCCTTATTTGAACTTTCCCACCGGGCGGCCGCGTTCTGCACGAAATCAAACACCGCCAGCGCCGCCCGCCCCACGGCGGGATCGAACTCCCCGATCTTCTGCAGTTGCTCGTTGAGAACATTCTCCTCGTTGCGGAGCTCCACCGACTTGGCGCTGAATCGCGGTTCGTCGAGCGTACCCGCGAGGTAGGTGTCCAGCAGGCGTTCCTGCATCGCCTTGATCTCCCCGAGTCGTTTGTTGATCTGCCCCAGGCGCTGGGTCTCCAGCCGGGTCAAGTCCTCGAAGGCCGTCACGCCCATCCGCGAATCCACCAAGCCCGCCCCCATGACGGCCTTGTCGATGCCTCATGACCCGGTCATGGGCGCCCGCACCCTCATCGAGTTGTTCAAGCCCGATTACCTCCGGGCTCTGATCGCCCATCTCTCCGAGCACCTGAAAGGAGTCGCCCAATGAAAACCGAAGACCTGTTCTCTCGCACGGATCGCCACAGCCAGGTGCTGGAGTTGACGCCGGCGCTGGCCGAGGACCTGCTCACGCAC
>Ga0209450_10001254_pt1 | contig 12753 bp, 15 predicted proteins | sample FrelakmetLWP11LW_FD_187149 | JGI IMG/M metagenome (GOLD analysis project Ga0209450, IMG submission 187149) | Freshwater lake sediment microbial communities from the University of Notre Dame, USA, for methane emissions studies - LWP11 LW (SPAdes)... | ecosystem: Environmental > Aquatic >... | reverse complement strand
TGGAAATAATGCCCGCCATGATCAAAAGCGAATCCGCCGGCCTGATATTGCCCGGACAGCCCTCCCGGGCGGTCGGTTTTTTCCAGGATCACCGTTTCGCCTTTCAGGAAATGGCCGGCGCTCAGGCCGGAGATCCCGGCCCCAATGATAACGTTCATTCCATTTTCACGCCAGCCAGGACCATGCCCAGGATCAAAAAAAAGCAGGCAAAAACGATACTGCTGATCATGGTGACCCTGGGCGTAGAAATAAAATTAATGATCACCGTTGCCGAAAGAAACAATTGCAGCACAATGATGGCGCGGACCGTTTGCCGGGAAGACCAATTATTTTTCTTCTGCAAACGCAATGCAAAGTGATCGGGACTGCCCCGGTAAGGCATTTTCCCTTTTATAATGCGTAAAATACTGACATAGGCCAGGTCGAACAGGGGAATTCCCAAAATGAATAAGCTGGAAACAAAAGCCAGCTTATTGAACCGGGTATAACTGACCATCATGGCCAGTGAACCGATGATCAATCCCAGGATCATGCTGCCGGCGTCACCCAGGTAAATCCGGGCCGGCTCCCAGTTGAATTTCAGAAAAGCCAGCAAGGCGGCGGCCAAACTGATGGAAAGAAGGGCAACAAGAAAATTGCCATCACAAATGGAAATGATGAAAATAGTCAGTGCCGCCAGCGCTCCGATGGCTGCGGCCAAGCCGTCCATGACATCGATGATATTGAAAGCATTGATGGCGGTCAGGATCCAGAAAAATGAAAGGAGAATGTCCAGCCATTCGGGGAAAAAAACCAGATCGATGGTGATGCCGCTTTTAAGTAAAATATAAGTGACCATGACCTGAAAAAGGAACTTGATCCCCGGAGTCAACGCTTTAAAATCGTCAAACAGTCCCACCAGCAGCAGGATCGAACTGGCAAAAAGAATACCCAGCAGTTGCTGGTTGAAATTGAACATCAGGCTGATCGGGGAGATAAAAGCAAAATAGACGATCACCCCACCCATGTACGGCACCGGCTGGGATTGTTTTTTCAATTTTCCATCAGGCTGGTCAAGGAGTTGATAACGGAACGCCACACGCTGGGCCAATGGCGTTCCATATAGGGTCAAAAGAAAGGACAGGATGAACGTTAAAACCAAAACAATTTCATTCATGCCCCTGTATCCGTCTCCTTTTTTTAAATGCCCGTTTGAAAATATCCTTTGAATTGGCCAAAGTGATTATAATTTTCGGCGTAACGATTGTCAAGGCGCATACCCACAGCAGGTCCTTGACTAAAATAAATGGCAATGCCCACCAGAATTGGGAAAAACGGAAATTTTTTATTAGGGTCAAATAGCGATTTTTAACCAAATGGCAGCGCAACGATGCGGGTCGCGCCAGGGCGAGAGAAAAACGCGACCAGCGATTTTTTTTTAAAGTGCCGCTGCGGAAATGATAGGCCACGGCCTGAGGCACAAAACAAGTCTTTAAACCGAAAAGGTTGGCCCGCCAACCGATATCAAAATCTTCCCAGAACATGAAAAAATCTTCGTCGTAATATTCCGAGTCGATCTTCAATCTTTCCAGGGCTTTTCTTGAAAACACGGTCGCCGCGCCGCAGGCTGAAAATACTTGCCTTTCGTTCAGGCGCATTTTGGTCCGCTGCTGATTATAACCGATTTCACGCGGGTACAAGGCTGAAGAATAAGTCTGTCCTGCCGAATCGACCGTTTGGCGGTCAAAACGCAAAAGCAGGGGCGAGAGCATGGATGTCTGTGGATGTCCGGCAAAATAATGCAGGACCTGCTGATTAAAATCGTCGGCCAAATAGATGTCGGCATTGGCCACCAGAACCAGGTCGGAATCCGTGCTGCCGATCCCCAAATTGGCTGCAGCGGCATAACCGCTATTTGTCGCAACAGTTATTTTTTTCAAACGGGGAAATGCGGCCATGACGGCGGCGGATCCATCGCTGGAACAATTGTCAACCACGATGACCTGCTTGAAAGCGATGGTCTGCCGGAAAAGCGAATCAAAATTTTGTTTTAAAAATTTCTCCGAATTGTAACTGACAACAACCGCGCTGATTTCCACTTGCCGGTTTAAAAATGCCCTGGCGCAAGCCAGAAGAAATTAAAGCAAGCCGAGGGCCTTGCCCCCCTGCTTGAAACCTTTCAGAATGAAATCCAGGTCATTATCGGTATGGGTGGCGGTAAAGGAAGTCCTGATCAGCGAATCTTCGGGCGGCACGGCCGGGGCGATGACCGGATTGGTAAAAATGCCGTAATCGCGCAAAAACTTCCATAACATGAAGGTTTTTTCCATGTCGTGGATGAAAACGGGAATAATGGGAGTTTCGGTATTGCCGGTATGATAGCCCATGGCCGTCAGTTCCGTATTCATGATCCGGGTTATTTCCCAAAGACGCTTGCGCCGCCAGGGTTCGGTTTGAATGATCTCCAACGCCTTTTGCGCGGCGCCCAAAGCAGCCGGTGTGATCGAAGCTGAAAATATCAGAGCCCGGGCATGGTGCTTGATATACTGGATGATTTTACTGTCGCCGACCACGAACCCTCCCAAAGAAGCAAATGACTTGGAAAAAGTAGTCATCACCAAGTCGACTTCATTGACAAGCCCAAAATGTTCAGAGGTTCCCCGGCCTTTTTCACCCATGACGCCGACACCATGGGCATCATCGACCATCAGCCGGGCATTGTATTTCTTGGCCAGCTTGACGATCTTGGGCAGGTTGGATAGATCGCCTTCCATGCTGAAGACGCCGTCAACAATGATCAGTTTCCCCTTGTCTTCGGGCTGGTGCGCCAATTTTTCTTCCAAATCCTTCATATCATTGTGCTTGTATTTGGCGATATGGGCATAAGAAAGACGTACCGCGTCCATGATCGAAGCATGGACCATGCGATCAAGGATAATAACATCATCACGGCTGGCCAAAGCTGAAATCGCCCCCAGGTTGGTCTGCATCCCGGTTGAAAACGTCAGGGCTTCCTCTTTGCCCATAAATTTGGCCAACTTATTTTCAAGTTCCACATGGAGAGAATACGTGCCGTTTAAAAACCGTGAGCCGCAGGTCGAAGTGCCATATCGCGTCACCGCCGCGATCGCACTTTCCTTGATCCTGGGATCGTCAAAAAGTCCCAGATAATTATTGGAACCGACCATGAGAATTTTTTTACCGCCGACCCAGACATAATTACCTTCAACTTTTTCAATTTCGGTAAAATACGGGTACAAACCGGATTTTTTGGCTTCATCGGCCCGGGTGAACTCATAACACTTTTTAAAAACATCCATGTTTTACTCCTCGTTTGCAAATTTAGAGCGGATTATATAGAATTTACTCATGAAAATACTTGTAACCGGGGGAACGGGATTTGTCGGCAGCCACCTGATAGCGGAATTACTTAAGGAAAAGGAAAACACCATATTTGCCCTGGTCAGGGACAAAAAGAAATTGGATTTTTGTGACTTCAAAAAAGATATCCATGTTGTCGCCGGTGACTTGTTCGAATCAGAGGCATTCCCTGCTGATATCGAATTGGTTTTCCATCTGGCGGCTTTAACCAAGGTCATTTCTCCTAAAGAATTCATTCAAAGCAATCACCACGGTACAATCTCGTTGCTGGACAAATTGCGGCCATTGAAAAAATTGAAAAAAGTGGTTTTGCTTTCATCCGTGGCCGCTGCCGGCCCCAACCGGCAACACCCTTGTTTAAAAGAAGACATGCCGGAAAAACCGGTTTCTTTATACGGCAAAAGTAAATTGGCCCAGGAAAAAATATTTCGGGAATACTGCCCGGCCCCGTACACCATCATCCGGGCACCGATCGTTTTTGGACCGGGTGACATGGATATGCTGGCTATTTTTCGGATCCTCAGTAAAGGATTTTTGCTTGCCCTGGGCCGAAATGAGCGCCAGGATTCGGTCATATACGTCAAAGATTTAGTTAGAGGCATGATTGCTGCCGCTAACAGCCGCTGTCAAAACGAAGTATTTTATATTGCCAATGCTGAACCGATCGTTTGGGAAAAATTCATGCGCGAAGCTTCCCTGCTGATGGGAAAAAAAAGAATCCAAAAAATTATCGTTCCAAAAATGTTGGTCTGGTTCCTGGCCGAACTTTCCGAAATGCACATCCGCACGTTTAAACACAGAACTATTTTCAACCGGGATAAATTCCGCGAAATGCGGCACCCTGTTTGGACATGCTCCGTGAAAAAAAGCCGGGACCTGCTTCATTTTCAATCTCTATTCCCGGTAGAAACGGCCCTGCGGGAAACTATCCAGTGGTACCAAGAGCAAAACTTGTTGTGAACGGATTTCATTTTTTCTTGATCTTATAGTTTTTACGGGAAACAAAACTGGCGACAAATTTTTGCGTGGTCTTGATCGACCAATTGTCCTGAAAATAAATGGTGAAAATGATTTCACCGCTAAGTGTCAGACTTCCGAGCAAGGCGGATTCGTTTAATTTGAAGGGGACCTCGATCTCTTTTTGCGGGTCCAAAAATATTCCGTCTTTTTCCTGAGTGATCGGCAAATTCAATTCGGAACCGGCAAAAAATATTTTTGAAAAAGACAGATTCTCATTCTCATCCAATTTGATCATAAATTCTGGATTGGCGGAAATTCTGATCCCGCTGCGTACAAATATTTTTATTTTTAGTAAACCATCATTCCCCTGCATGACGGAACGGGGAGAAACCGAGCACTCGACCTTTAAAAAATCGTCCTGGCAAAAAACATTGCCAAATAACAAAAATAAACTGATTGGTAATAGTGCGCCATATTTGATCATAATGCCTGGCATTAATATTACACCATTTCCGGCGAACTGTCAATCAACAAGGGCCTGTAGACAAGGCTCATGATGAAGCCAAAGGGTCAGGAATGAAGCACCTTATTGTCCAGAATATCACGCACGGTTATCGGCAGAAAATGCATTTGCAAGGTTTTTTCCAACATTTCCCACACCTGTTTGGCCTGGCACGAATTCCGTAATTCGCATTTTTTGCCAAGCACACAGTCCGTCCAGGACAGATGTTCATGATAGGCATCTAAAATCATGCGGAGATCGATTTCTTCGGGACTTTTACCAAGCTCATAGCCCCCATAGATCCCCTGTGTGCTTTTAATCAAACCGGCTTTTTCCAGAGGTCCCGCCAATTTCCGCAGATATTTAGGGGAAACAAGCATACCGTTTCCCAATTCAGTCGTATTCACCAACTTGTTGGCTTGGGCAATGGCGATCACCATGCGCAAACCATAGCGGATCTTGGTATTGATTTTCATATACAGAAATATAACCTTTTCAGGTAAATCTGTCAAATATTTTTTTGTCAACCCGGCCATACCGGAAATTTGGGTAAAAAAAAACCCCCGGTTTTTTTGAAAAACCGGGGGTTTTTGGAAATTACTTTTCTTTCGATAAATCTTTCATGAATTGTTCGGTAGCTAATTTCCGTTTGCGCAATTCCTGGAATTTCTGCACCATTTTTTCCGCTTCCTTATCATAGGCGGCTTTCTTCAAGGGTTCGGCAATGGTTTTTTGCCGATAAAGCAAACTCATGTACGCCCAAGGGTCTGGGAAGGTGGGGGATAAATCGGTGGACTTGGTCAAGGCATCAAACCCTTTTTGCACCACCTGCAAACGCTCGACAGAACCCATGACATCGGCCGGGGTCTGATAACTCTTGTTCCAGCAGACAACGCCCAGGCGATAATAGGCATCGGCCAAAAATTCCACTTTGGCTTTTTCTTCCATGGTGGTGTTTTCGTTGATCTTTTGAATCCGGATCTCATGATTTTTAATGGCATCATCCCATTTGCGCTTGTCCTGAAAAAAGCCGGCCAGGTAAAGGTACCCTTCGGGTTCGGTCGGATCCAGGGCGATGCGCTGCTCATACATGTCGATGGCTTTGTCATATTTGGCATTGTTATTGTAAAAACCAGCCAAGTTGTAATAAGAAGCGGGATCGTTGGGAGTGAATTTCTGGATCTGCAGATAATATTTTTCGGCCAGTTCGAAATTTCTCATTTTGTCGTTGATATCTCCCAGCGACTGGATGATATCCTTGTTATCGGGGGTCTGCTCCAAAGCCTTCTGCAAATATTCAGTGGCTTTATTGCCGAATTCCTTGTTCTTTTCGGAATCATCGCCCGGCTTATAAACCTGCACATAGCTGCTGCCGAGATAATAAAAAGCGGCCTTCAGGTCCGGGTTCAGTTTCAATGCCTCTTCATACTCGCCTATCGCTTTTTTATACTTTTCCTCGGTGAAATACTTATTTGCCAATTTAAAATGCTTGTTGGCTTTCAAATTGCTTATCTTCAATTGATCGCAGCCGGAAAAAGAAACCACAATAAAACTGGTCAAAATTAATAAGAGCATAACCGACCATAGTTTTTTCATAGAAGACCTCCTAAGCAAGATAACTTTATAATTTAATATTGTGAAAAAGTCAAGTTCTTAATCAATATTTTTTATATAATTCTATTTTATGCGGTAAAACCACATCAAAAAAAGCCAAAGATCCTGGATGTAGGGGATCGATTTATTGTTTAAGTAGATCTTGGTGGTTTCATGATCTTTAACCAGTTCGAAAAGGCAGAACAGATCCTCCACGTCGGCCGGGTAAAAGCTGGCGTAGGCTTTATAGAAATCACCATCACCCTCCTCGAGGAAATATTTGTTTTTCCTGGCCAGTGCCAGCGCTTTTTCGAAATTCTTGGAATAATGCTTCTGAAAGCGGATGGTGATCTTAAATTCCTTGTTTGCCTGGCGCGGATTGAGAATATTCTGCAGTTTTTCTTCTTGGATCTGTTGCCGGGTATCCATTTCCGGATTATAGTATAGCCCGGCCCTTAAGTAAAGCCAAAGCGTCCGTGTCGGTTGGAAAATTGTTTATTCGATATGCAATTTTTTCCTTACCTCCGGCAGCAGAGCCGCTTTGTTGATCATGACCGCCGTGGTTTTCAAACGAAAAAAAGATCGGGAAAGATAAACATAACCGCCGTGGGGTTGGTCGATGCCGCCCGAATTCTTGGTCAAATAAAACTTGGTGCCTTTTTGGTCTTGGCCAAGGCCCACGACATGCATCAGGTGATCGTCCGTCGTTGAGAAATTGTCAAATGTCTTCATTCTCATTTCCTGGGATATTTCTCTTTCCGCCACCGGTCCGGTGTTTTTTTCATTGCGTTCCATTTTGCTTTTGTCTTCCCAATCTTTTTCCGGAATGATCGCGTAGCCGGTACCATGCTCCGTATCGCTTCGGCCCCTGGAAAAGTCCTTTTCACTGACATCGCCATCCCACACGATCGAGTGACCGTTCTTTAACGCAAAATCGACGATGTTTTCCAGGTCATCGATGGGTACGTTGTAATAGTCTGCGCCATAGGTCCAGTTGTCGGGGATTTCCAGGCGGCATTTTTGGTAGTAGGGGTACAGATCATAAGAAGTCAGTTCGACATAATCATCGTATTTCAACTGCAGATAATCATCGGCAAAACTTTTGGGCGTATAGGTCGCGCCATTGTATACGAAGGACTGCGGAACTTTACCCAGGTATGTATCCAACACGCCTTCATAGGCATCCAGCCAGCGGGGAGTGACGCGGGTCCCCTCTCTTTTCAGTATGCCGTCCAGGACCCCTTGCAACACCGCGACCATTTCACCGTGGTTATGCCGTTTTTCATCGATATTCAGGCCGGGATAAACGGATTCCGGGACGATCCCGAACCGTTGGATCTGTTCCAGTACATCGTGGCCCTGGCCGCCCTGGCTGTGGTTGGCGTTGCCGTGCATGCGCACATAATTGACCGCTTTGCGGGGATAGGTATTCCGGACCACGAACATTTCCGCAAGGTCAAGCTCCTCTTTTCCCAGCCGCAGCATTTCGGACTCCAGGTATGAAATAGTGGAAAAACACCAGCACGTGCCCGTTCGATACTGGTTTTTCACCGGGGTCCGCTTGACCGCGTTCTCCGCTTTGAAGACGTAAACCGGTTTTTCCGTCTTGCTGGCCTTGGCTTCAACAGCGACACTAAATGGGAGCGCTGCCAACAACGCCAACAAACCGAACCGCCGCAACAAATTCTTTTTTCCATCCATGCTCACCTCGCAAATTGAATAATCAAATCATGCTTCGCAAGCACCAATATAAAGAATAAAATATATTTTTTCAAATCCTGAATAAAAATCCCGGCGGTGAACTGCTTGCGGTCCAAACCCGATCAGGCGGCCCGTTTTTTTCTTTTTTTCTCCACTGAAAACCCGAACTTGCCGATATGTTTTCCCATTTGGTAATAATGGCCGTGGCAGTAACAGAGAGGCTGGGCGGCGGCCAGGTCGAAAAAACCGGTTTGGGGGTTGAAATAAACGGGATCGGCATGAACCGCCAAGATCTCCGCAATGAACATATGGTGGGTCCCCAATTCCCGGATTTCCTTGACCCGGCATTCCAAATTCACGGGGGATTCGCCGATGAGCGGGGCCTTGATGAATTTCGCCGGCAGCGCCGTGAGTTTCATTTCCCTGAACTTATCGAATTCGCGACCGCTTTTTACTCCGCACCAGTCAACGGCCCTGGCCATGGCGGCCGTGGTCAGGTTGATGACGAATTCACCGCTGTTCCGGATCATTGGATAGGAATAGCGTTCCGGGCGGAGGGAAACCGAGCACATGGCCGGGCCTGAGCAGATAACGCCGGTCCAGCCGATGGTGATGATATTGCGCACTCCGGCATAGTTCCCGCAACTGACCAGTACGGCAGGAACGGGATAGAGCATCGTTCCGGGTTTCCATAGCAATTTCTGCGAACTCCTGCCCATGTCACCTCCGCGCCAAAAACTCTATCACAGCCGTTATGGAGTGTAAAGAAAGCAACTTGAATTATCCGCCGCCGTTTTTGCTATCACGGAGTGCACTTACTTGCAGGCCAGGACGCCAAAGGCGAATGGTTTGGGGATGATGCGCCGAAAACCGGCTGTTTGCAGGCGTTTGACCGCCCCTTTGGTTACCCGGCTGCCTAGAGCGCTCTTGGGGTCGCCGAGATAATGAAATAGGCGGCCGTTACTCTCCAGCACCCGCCACGCCTGCCGGTAAAATGCCTCGCCATAGAGATCTCCCGCCAAACTGATGCTCGGCGGATCATGGATTATGATGCTGAAATAGTGATCCGGGAACTTGCCGATCTCTTCGCTGCTGTCACCGGCGATACAACGGATGGCGGGATTGGCGAACAACTCCTGCGACCAGGGATTGGCCCGGGCCATTTCCAGGGAGCCGGGATCGAGCTCGATGGTGATCACGGCTGCGGCCTCCCGTGCCGCGGCGATGGCCGTGTAACCGAGGCCGGTAGCGGTATCCAGAACCCGGCCATGGATCGGCGCGGCGGCCTTGACCATCTCCAGGGCGGCCCGGCGCGGCGAAATATCTTTGCAGCGATGCATGGTAAAACCTGAAATAAACAGCGCCGGAGCCTCGGCGGTGGGGAACAGACTGAATGTGCGGCAGGTGGATTCAGAATAACCGCGGACCTCTTCACAGCCGCCGTTCAGCACCCGGAAGCAGCCGTTGTCTGAATCGGCGATGGCTTTTACCTGCGCCCAATCGAGCAGCGGCCCGTCGCCCGTGCCGATACCGACCGAATCCAGCCGGACCTCCTGCTCGCTGAACCCGAGATCGAGCGAGGCCATTATCCTTTCCAGCCCGTCGGTTTTGGCCTGCAGCAGCTTTGCCGCCTGGAACCTGGACATTACCGCAAGCGGCAGCGGGGAATGCTTGGTTTTTTCCACTGCGTGCCTGTTATAGATTCAGGCTCGACCGCCATGGCCAGACAGTTCGTGCATCCATTCGTTTTTTTCTGATCCAAGCAACATGTCCAGCCAATTTTTTATGTTTTTGCGGCTTTATCGGCGAGCATTTTTTCCCAGGTCGTGCGGAAGATCTCCGGCATGTTCAGATGGTAAGGGCATTTTTTCACGCATTCACCGCACGCCACGCAATCCTTATAGGTCTTGGCCAGGGTGTCGATCCGCTCCCAGGCCCAATCCTTCAGATCGTAAAGAAAGTAATAGTTTTTCAATACATGTAAAAATGAGATCGGCAGGCCTTGCGGGCAAGGCATGCAGTATTCGCAGCGCCGGCAGAACCGGTCGCCCAGGCGGTCCTTTTCTTTCTGCAATCGGGCGGTTTCCTCAGGCATCAACGGCGCGATGTTTTCCAAGGCGGCCACATTCTCCGCGACCTGATTTTCAGAATCCATGCCCGGGATCGCCACGTCAATGCCCTGGTTGAAAATAAAGCGGAAGTTCAAGTTGATTTCCCTGATATTGCCTCCGCCGATCGGTTTCATGGCGATCACCCCCACTTGTTTTGTTTTGGCCAGGGGGATCAGGTCGGCCAGCGCATCGGTTTCCATGAAATTACAGGGGATCTGAATGGTTGCGAAAGGAAAGGCGGACAATGCCTTTTGCACGATCCTGGGTTTGTGCCCGGATAGCCCGATATGGCGTATTTTACCCTGCTCCCTGGCCTTGACCAGTCCGGCCAGGGCCCCGTCGTCGGCTAGTACCTTGGCCAGATCGTCTTCGCTGGCAATATTGTGGCACTGGTAGATATCAATATAATCGGTTTGCAAATGCGCCAAGCTGGAATCGATGTCCTGCAAAATAGAAGCCGCCCCGCGGCTGAAAGATTTGCTGGCAATGACCACCTGCCCCCGGTGGCGGGAAAGGATCCGCCCGAACTTGCTTTCACTGTCCGTATAAATGCGCGCCGTGTCAAAAAAATTCACACCCGCAGCAACAGCATTTTCCAATAACCGGTCTGCCTGGCCCACGGCCAAACGCTGGATAGGAATTCCGCCCATGCCCATGCGCCTGACCTTCAATCCGGTCGCGCCCAACTGTACTTCGCCGGCAAGACATTTAAGCTCAGAGTCACTCATATAGATCCAGTCCCCTTTCTTCGACCATGCGGTAAAATAAGCTCAAAGGAAATCCCATGACATTAAAAAAACAGCCTTCGATCTTTTCCACGAAAATAGCGGCCCGGCCCTGGATGGCATACGCGCCGGCTTTATCCAAATATGTTTCATGATCCAGATAAAAATCGATCTCTTTTTCGGCAAGCTCTTTGAAATATACCGCGGTGCGCGAAATCGCAAAAGTGGTTTCACCCTGGCACATCAGGGAAATTCCGGTCAAAACCTCATGGCGTTGTCCGGAAAGGCGGCGCAACATACGGAAAGCGTCCCCACGGTCCAAGGGCTTGCCGATCAACGAATTTTCAAGGAGAACGACCGTATCAGCGCTGATGAGCAAGTGGCGGAAAAACTTCTTTTTGTAGACCTCGATCCCCTTGGCAATGGCCACGCGCTCTAAAAAAACCTCGGGCGCTTCGTCGGGCCTGCTGACCTCATCGATATCCGGGATAATGATTTCAGGGTTCAGGCCGATCAAGCACAGAAGTTCCCGGCGCCGGGGCGAAGCCGAAGCCAGAACAATTTTCATTTTTCAAAAAATTCCTGGATCTTGCTCACGGAAGGTGAGGCAATGGCCAGGGTTTCTCCGCTCCCTAAAAAAAGCCTCAGCTCAGCCAGGGATTTAATGTTATGATTGACATAAATTTTCAGGATCGTTTTCGGACCAATACCTTTGATCTGCGCCAGCTCGTAAAGGCTCTCGGGGAATTTTTTCAGCATGTCATTCAGGATCTGCAGGGAACCGATGATGACCAGGTCCTCCAACTGCTGCGCCAGCACTTTCCCGACGCCCTCGATTTTCATTAGATCTTCACCGGCTAAAAGCAAGTCCTCTATGGCAACCGGATAGTCATTGATGTTCCTGGCGGCACGGGAATAGATATTTATTTTACTGTCATTTTCATCCTGCAGCGAAAGATAAAAAGCCACCTTATCAAAAGTTCTGGCGATTTCGTGATTGGTCATTGGCTGATTTTTTTGCGGGTCTTTTTTTCGTTTGTCAATCTCATGGATTGAATCATAACAAAGTTTTTCCAAAAAGTAAATTTGACTTTCAAAGCGATCTTGCCTAAAATCCAGCCATGCTTAAAATCGCCTTTTCCGGAATACCGGGCAGTGGCAAGACCTCGATATTGGCTGAAGTAAAAAAAATACTTTCTTTAAAATCCCGTGCCGAAGATGTTCCCGATCTCAGGTTGAGCAGCCCCTTTGATTTCGATCAAAAAACCGGCTTCATCAGCCAGTTTTTTTTCATCAGCAGTCAGATCAATGAGGAGAACATCCGCTCGTTGAACCAACCCGACTACCTTCTCTGTGATTGTTCGATCCTGGATCATTGGCTGAAATGGCAGAAATTTCTCGCCGAAAAAAAAACCACCGGCACCAGTGAAGAAAAAATCAGGCTGCTGAATGACCTTTATCAATTCTGGATCCCATCTTATACCGCGATATTCAGGATCCGGGTCGACGCCAAGGAACTGGAAAAAAGGATCCCCAAAAGCGGGCTGCATGCCCACGAACCGGGCCATTCCCAGGCGATGGATGCGCTTTACGGCCGGATCATCCTGGCCGACCGGATCCATGCGTTCGATATCTGGAACCACCAGTCCATCGATGAAAGCGCTCAGGAAGTGCTGAAAAAAATCACTGATTTGAAATTAGTATAAAAAATTAATGCCGCTCTAAGCGATCCAGGAGGACAATTTGCGGGTCAAACTGGCCGGGTTCAATGTGGACAGCGAAATACTGAAGCAGTTAACCC
>Ga0209450_10001253_pt1 | contig 12755 bp, 9 predicted proteins | sample FrelakmetLWP11LW_FD_187149 | JGI IMG/M metagenome (GOLD analysis project Ga0209450, IMG submission 187149) | Freshwater lake sediment microbial communities from the University of Notre Dame, USA, for methane emissions studies - LWP11 LW (SPAdes)... | ecosystem: Environmental > Aquatic >... | reverse complement strand
TGAAAAAGAAGGTCTTGAACTGATATTCTACCTGAGAAGGAAGAATCCGGGATTAAAGATCGTAGCAATTTCAGGTGGTGGCAGATTTAATTATGAGGGATATCTCACCAGTGCAAAACTTCTGGGGGCTGATCTGACCTTTCAGAAGCCGTTAGTTCACAAAGAATTTATACAGGCTATATCTGACCTTATTAATACTAAAATATAGCGGCTTTCTTCACTTTTCATCACCGGAGGAATAACCGGATTATTTATCGGGAAATTTATTCAACTCATCAGTTGAAAATACGGGGAGGATCATTCAGATTATACCGGAGTAAATCATAAGATGCTACTTCAGCAGGTTGCAACTTTTGTCCGTTGTGGGTACCCGACGGCACAAGAGGTCAGGAACGGCCTCCGGATGCCGGCATCAAGACAATGTAAATGCTTGCAAGAAAAAACCGTATTTACTTTGACCAGTAATAAATATCTGTATTTTTATATTCCAATCACCCGGATGACACCTTTATAAAAACGTTAAAAATCTTATTGTAAGCATCATACATCTGTTTCAATGCCAAAAAAGAAAGAAGCCATTGTACCTAAACCCAATGCGTTTTTGTACTATACTGTTTGCTTTTTTGCAGGTTTATATTTCCGATGGGTATTTGGGCTCAGGGTGGATCGCTCTGCCATAAAGGGTATCAAGCCCCCTTTTTTTGTTATTGCCGGGCACACCAGCTGGCTCGACTTTTATACCGTTTCCATTGCGCTTTTCCCAAGAAGGATGAATTACATTGGTGCCTACAATTTCTTTCGCGATCGTGTCCTGAAATTCCTGTTGGGATTTATGGGGGTTATTTCTAAAAATCAATTTACCAGAGATAACCAGGCCATACTCAAAACGAGATATGCTATCGGTTCTGGTCGTATCGTTGCTATTTTCCCCCATGGGTGCTTATCCAATGAAGGTCGACCGGGGGGATTTGCCGCTCCCAGCATAGCAAAACTTATAAAGACATTTAAAATACCCGTGGTTGCTGTACAGATTAACGGTGGTTATCTGACTCGCCCCCGATGGACAAAAAGAACTCGCAGAGGACATATTGATGCCACTGTCACCAGATTGTTTACCAGTGAGGAGCTAAGCACCCTTTCCGCAGATGTTATTTACCGCAGACTGATTGACGCCATCGCCTTTGATGACTACCGATGGCAGAGAGACCATAACGTTACGTTCAGAGGAAGCCATCTGGCCGAAGGTGCCGAATATGTACTGTATAAATGCCCCAAATGCAATGCGGAATTCAATTTACGCTCCAGGGGGAACAGGCTCTTTTGTCTTGTCTGTGACAATGAAGCTATTATGAACAGCAAACTGTTCTTTGAACCCGGCAAGAGTAACAGCATCGTCTATGATGGTTTTGATAACTGGTATGACTTCCAGCAGGAGAGCCTTTTAACCGAAATTCATGATCCGGACTTCAGAATAACCACTGCCACGTCGCTCCAATGGAATGAGCCGGGAAAGTATGGATACCAGGATATGGGACACGGAACCCTGAGCTTAACCCGGGAAGCGGTAATATATGAGGGGAAAGTTTTTGAAAAAACAGATAAACTCTGTTTTGATATGAAAGATATCATTATGGTGCCCTATGCCGCCGGCGAGTATTTCGAGATCGCCAACGGATCTGACATCCGCCGCTTTGTGCTGGATGATGTCAGGATGATGATGAAATGGGTGCTGGCCATCCGGCTTATCCGTGATGAATACTACGAAAAGAAAACCGGATCATGAAAAACAGAAAAGAACTGCTCAGCAGGATGGCCTATGCCTGCGGTGATATTTACGGTGGCGGAGCCTTTATAATTGTAGGTCTGCTGCTTCTTGTGTACCTGACAAATGTTGAGGGATTCTCCGGAACCAGCGCCGGCATCATCATTTTCATCGGGAAAGCCTGGGATGCCATTACAGACCCCTTTATGGGGCAACTATCAGACAGAACCAGATCCCGTTTTGGTCGTCGCCGCATTTATTTCCTTCTGGGCAGCCTGCCTGTTTTCTTCTCCTGGGTAATGCTATGGTACGGTTTTGGCATCACAGGCAGTGCTCCAAAATTCTTATACTATACCCTGGCTTATATTTTCTTTTCCACGTCATTCACCATAGTGATGGTTCCCTACAACGCTATTCTGTCGGATATGGTAAGGGACTATAACAGGCGCAGTGCATTCACAGGAATGCGCCTTGGTTTTTCTGCTGCAGCTGCCATTTTTTGTGCCACCGTTCCGGCGCTGATCACAGGAGCCTACACAGACCCCAAACAGGCTTACCTTATAATGGGGCTAACCTTTGGAGCACTGTTCGCCATTTGCTGGGTGGCAGTATTTTTTGGTACCTGGGAGAATCAGATGAAGCCTATCCCTGCGGTTAGCATTAAGGATTGGCTGAGCGTACTCAAAAATCGTTCCTTCCGTATTTATGTAACCATATTCATTCTCTGTCAGATGGCTATTGATACAGTTATGACGCTGGCTGTTTATTTCCTGACGGTTTCTTTGCAGAAAGAAGAACTCTTCGTCCTGATCATGGGATCTATCCTTGCTACCCAGCTCGTTTTTATAGGTATATTCTCTCATGTGGCTCAAAAAACTGACAAAACTATTCCGGCATACATCTCCGCCGGAGTGTGGATTGCTGCCAGTTTTGCCGTCATATTCTTTTCGAACGCTACACCAGGTTTTATTATAATCTCCACTTGCTCGCTGATCGGCGTGGGAAGTGCAGGACTTAATCTCTTTTCATGGTCCGCCCTGCCCGACATAGCCGATGTGGATGAACTTATCACCGGACGTCGCAGGGAGGGGCTCTACTCAGGCGTATCGACTTTCCTGCGTAAACTCTCGGGAGGTGTGGTAGTGGGTGTCCTTGGTGTTGCTTTGGATGTGATCGGATACAGCAAGGATGCTCTCAGTGCAGGCAATATATCACCTACAACAGATTGGGGTATTCGTATTCTGTTCTGTGCCTTACCCTTCACCTTCCTGATTTTCGCTCTGCTGTTCCTTCGCAAGTATAAGCTGGGAAGACAAGAGTTCAATATAATGAGTAATATTCTGAACCGCTACCGGGCGGGAGAGACGGATATATCCATTGAGGGGGAGGAACTCCGGGTTTGCCAGCAGCTGACAGGCTTGAAGGATGATCGGTTCTTTGGAATTGATCGTGGTCCAGGCCAGGAGATACATTCACAGTGAGGCAATCGTTACAAAGAACACCAGCCGGGTTTACATGCTTTCCCAATAATATTCAATCTTAAGTTAATCGCAGTTCAGGCCGGGAAATCAGAAAAAAATACACATTGTTGAGTATTGTCATATGCCTCAAAATGGCATACTTTACACTTTTCTGCAAGGGTGGAACAGGAGTCGGTTTATGATGGCAGAATAATGAAATTTCATTACCACAAAAATCAGATCGGTATAATAATACTTTATTAAAATCCCGGGTTATGAATAACAAAGTTTATCCTTCACTTGAAGATTTTACAATTACAAAAAGCGGTGTCCTGCACAAACTAATGGTTAAGTTAAAACTGGGTGGAACATCCAAAAAAGAAATCAATGCACGGATCCTGTTTATCATAGCTGTCACATGGCTGCCTTTACTGATACTTGCTGCATTGCAAGGGCTGGTAATCAATCAGAATATTGACATCCCGTTCTGGAAAGACTTTGCAAGTCATGCCAGGTTTCTGATCGTCATTCCGATACTGATTTTTGCAGAAATTTCCGTTGATTTTCACTTAAGGGAATTAACAGCGCAGTTTTTCAAATCCGGCATCCTTGATAAAAGTGACTACAACAGCTTTGAAGTAATAAGAAAAAAGGTTATAAGCCTGGCAAATACCTACTGGTCAGATATAATAATCCTGCTTTTTATTGTCTTCAATCTGGTATTACGTCTGAACAAGCTTGAATCTGACAGAGTAAGTTTCTGGCTCTTTTTACCAGGTAAGGAAGTTGCCACTCTATCGTGGAGTGGTTACTGGTTTGGCTTTGTCAGCATGCCTGTTATGCAGTTTATTATGTTCCGGTGGATATGGCGCTGGATAATCTGGATAATCTATTTCAGTAAGTTATCAAAGCTGCCTCTGAAACTTAAATCAGCACACCCTGATCTGGCAGGAGGAATCGGGTTTCTGGGTTTTCCTCCCGGGCCTTTCACCCAGGTATTGTTTGCCCTTGCCATCCTCTTTGCAACTACAGTAGCTGAGAAGATATTCTTCCTTAACCAGACGTTGCCGACCTTTTACCCGGTCATGGTCGGATTTACAATTATATCGGTCCTTGTCACCCTGGCGCCCCTTCTGGTATTCTCAAAACCGCTTCGGATGCAGCGCCGCAAGGGCGTGTTTGACTATACTGCACTTATCCATGAACACCACATGCAATTTGATGCAAAATGGCTCAATAAGCCACATGAGGAAGAATTGCCTGGAATGCCGGATGCTTCATCAATGGCAGATCTGAACTCCAGTTTTGACGTCGTAAGGAGGATGAGATTGTTCCCGTTCGATATCAAGATCATGATGTCAAGCATCCTGTTTGCCATTGTGCCAATGCTTCCCCTGTTTGCTTTTGAATACAATCTGGCTGAGCTGCTTGTCAAGGTATTGAAGATGTTAGCTTAATTCCTTGCAGCACCGGTTTGAAACGATCAGTTCATGATGGCTTTGCTTTTGCTGTCGCTCTCAATTTCAACCTTCCGGTCGAGCTTTTTGACATTCTTTCCCCTGTTGAATTTGTAGGAATACATGAACTGTATGTAAGTTGTTGCATCAAACCCTATAATATTCGTTGAAGTATAACCTGTCGTTTCGGTTTCAGTCCTGTTTAACTTTATCTCTGTCGAGAACGGAAGCAGCCAGACAAAGCCTATGTTGTGGTTTTTTATCTGCGCCTGCATGCCGGGGCCATAGAAGGGTGTGTTATATGTCCTGGATTGTGCGTTCACGTTAACTCCCTCATAGCTAAAGAAGGCAAATGCAGTTATTGTCTTTTTCTTGTCAAGATTGGCATATGCGTAGCTTGTAATGCTGTAGGAGAAATAATCCCTGGCCGGTATATAGCTTGACGTCCCGGTGTATTCATTGAAATGACCTTTGTAAATCCGGGCGTTGATATTTACAAACCAGAGCATGGTATTGACCCCGCCTCCCAGTTCGTTGCCATTAAGCAGGTTAAAGGGCTTGGTAAAGGTGGTCAGGAAATTGTTGTCAGGTGAACTGACGACCCGGTATTCATTTCCCACCTTATCAGAGAAGAATTCAGTATAGACATAGGGTGAGAAATAGTTGCTGCCAAAGTTCCAGGTGTAAGTAAGCTGCAGGCGGTCACGGTAATCAGGCTTCAGATCGGGATTCCCCTGGGTGACATTATAATTCTGGTCTACCTTGAAATACGGACTCATATCATAAATCCCCGGCCGGTTAATTCTCCGGTTATAGGTAAATTTCATATTATGTGACGCCGAGAATTTATATTGAAAATTGACAGAGGGCAGGAAGCAAGTATAATTCGGCTCAGAAACTGAATCAGCCTCAATCTGGCTGTTTTCTACCCGCAGCATTGCCTGAAGTCCTATTTTTTTCATGTTGTAGGTAATCCCACCATAGACCGAATTCCGAAACTCGGTATATTCGAACAGGTTATCTGATTCCTCATTGTTAATTATGAAATCATATCCCATTTTCTGGTAATAGAATTGATAACCTGCTTCAATTTTTGCTGACATACCCAGGGGCTGAACATAGTTTAACTTAACTGAATAGTAATTGCGTTTATTCAGGGTATTTTCCGTTCTGGCAAAGGTGCTGATAACTGAATCTGAGTTATAGATGTACCTTGTGTTTGTAAAGTCATCTGTTTCGTCAGCCCCGAAGTTGTAATAACTGGCCTCACCTGTTAACTCCTGTATAGGATTTTTAAATGTCTTTTTGTAGAAAAGTGATAATGAAGTTTCATCACTTTTATAACCATTGGTCATCGGTGCTGAAATGGTGTTTAAAGGATTTCCCTCTTTAGACAGTAAAGTCTCGCTTACCAGATCGATATTCTGCAACAGAGGTTTATAACTGACATTGAAACTCAGGCTGTTTTTATCGTTTATGTAATAATCGAATCCGCTGTTGATAGTCGTCATTGTCACTTTTATTTCTCCGTTCCCTGACATGCTGATTGTGGAATCATTCTCCGTGAAACGGCTTTCCTGCGTATTGGTAATGTCAAGACTCTGTGAAAAATTTACTGCGGTCAGATAAAATGTTATTTTCCCGAATGCATAATCAAGGCTGCCAGACTCCGACCTTGTGATCTTATTGAACGGTTTAATCGTGAATCCGATATTTCCGTTCATTCCATACCTGGCTTCTTTTTTCAGGATGATGCTTATTACCCCGTCGATGTTGCCTTCGTATTTACCGGACGGATTACTGATAATTTCAATAGACTGGATATCCGTCGGAAGAAGCCTGGCGAGATATTCCTTGTCGCGTTGCCTCCCATCGACCTGGATTATGAAATTACTGCTGCCGTTGAGCGTCACGTTGTTCTGAAAGTCGACATTGACCTGGGGTATCTTTTTCAGGAGATCGTATCCGTTAGCAGAAGATTTGGATACAACTTCGGGAATGGCATACACAGTCCGGTCAACCATCTCCTTGCCCTTCAGCCGCTCAGCCACCACAGTGACTTCACCTATACTGGCTGTAGTCTCATTTAAAAAAATGGTATCAACCGCAACTTCGGCATCACCTTCTTCGACAACCACCCTTTTCCCGCTTGTTTCATAACCCACAAAGCTTACCCTTATAAAATAATTACCGGGTTTTACTTTTTCGAGCAGGTAGCCTCCGTCAGTCAATGTAATAACACCTGTAAGCATTACTGAGTCAGGAAGTTGAATCAACCCAACTGTGGCAAACGATACTGGAGATTTGTCTTCTTCGAGGCATACTTTGCCCCTTATGTTCTGAGCCTGGGTTGTAATGGTGGTTGCAAGAAGTAACCAGAATATATATGTTCTCATTTTATCTGTGAATTAGTTTTGTTACAGGGCAACTACTTTCGATTCCCCGTTAATATCCATGGGCATTTGCATGGAAAAGCCCGGAGCACTTATACCCAGATTGCCTGTAATATGTGTCTTCCCGGTGGTTTCAACTATTAATCCGGTACGGGTATCAATCACCATGTTTGACTTAGTGAGACCTTTTATGTCGTCGTATGTCACCGTTGCACCACCCGACTGTATAGGAACAGCATTCGCTGCAGTTTGAATTACGGATTCGGCTGTTATTTTTGCATTGTTGCCATCTATTCCGGCCAGGCGATAAGTTGTGATTATATCGAGCATCATTCCGCCGGAACTGACCTGCTGGGTTAGTTTCCAGTCATCACCCACTGAAACCTGTCTTTCGGGTAAATTCCATGTAAACAATCCGATCATCGTTTTTAGTTCACTGTCGCTGACCGTATTTATTATCTGCTTTTTGACAGCATCGGCAGTCGGACCGGTAAGCACTATGGAACTGGTGTCTTTCAGGATTATGTCAGACAGCATCTTTTGATTTACGATCTCCAGCGGTTTGCCTGTAAAATCCAATTTGACATACAGGGCATTTTTACTGAGCCGGTTCATAATGCATGATATTACATCAGCAGTCTCTTTTGATTTGATATCACCTTCATTGACAGAACTGTATATCGCTATTTTCCCCATGGTATTGGTATTGGTAGCCAGGGTATCAAAACGTATTTCAGTGATCAGAAAATCAGCAGTTGCATCAATCATTTTCATCGAAATCGTATAATCGACCTTTGATTCCGTGGTTTGCTGAACCCCGTTCATCGTTTGGGAAACCGACTGCTCCGAAACGGATTTTAACCTGTAAACCTTGTTCTTTTCAAGGTTCATTTTAAGGGTGGCGGTGTTTTGTGCAAACATCGAAACGCAGAACATCACTGCGGTGCACGACAGAATAATCTTCTTCATCAGGTTGCTATTTAAGGTTTATTAATCATGCTCAAAAGTATGGCCGCGGTGAAGTTTTATGAATGATTTATCGGTGAATGGAGGAAATAACCTTGTGAAGCACAAGTTTGCAGGGGAGATGAGGAACAATCCAGGATAGTGTTATCGGTGAATAACCCTAATTCCGGCCGATGGTCCGACAGGGAAGGTTGAGATAATGACGGAGCCGGGCTCAAATTTCAATGATGCCGCCATTTCTGTTCTGACTGTATAATACCGCTTCTGAAAGTATCTCCGATCAAAGAGAGCAGCCTCAGAACATTGTGCCAGTGATATCAGGATCAGCGGTAGGAAATATCCATTATTTCATAAGCGATCTCTTCCCTGTCGCGCTTCAGGGTAATCGTCTCTCCGACTTTTTTGTTTATCAGGGCTTTGGCCAGCGGTGAGAGAAATGAGATCTTCCCCCGGGCAATGTCTGCCTCGTCAACACCCACTATCTGAAAAACCTGATTTTTGCCTGACAATGCTGTTTTAAGGGTAACTATTGCACCGAACATTATTTCACCCTTAGGTTGTTCTTTCGGATCAACGACCCGGGCTTCGGCGATCCTGTTGCCAAGCAACTGCAGTTTTGCATTGATAAAGTTCAGGGCAATGCGTTTCTCATTTTCGCTGGTTATGCTGATGGACTCTCTTTCCCTGGTCAGCGCCTCCTTCTCCGCCAGAAGAAGGTCCATGCCGGTCCGGGTAACAAAATTTGTCACACCATCCGGCAGATGTGCCCTCTGCGGCACCATCGGCACCTCTTCCTGGTCGTCTTCCTTTACAAATCCTCTGCTCATATCTTATGGGTACGGCCTGCTAAATTATCCATAAATGAATAATTTCCCCTCCGGGCAGCCTGTCTAATCCGGTATCGCGATGTCTATTATGTAAAAGAAAACCGCAATAAAATGCGAGATGCTGCCGGCGAGAACCATCAGGTGCCAGACCAGGTGGGCGTACCTGAATCGCGCCACCCTGAAGAAATAGATGCCCGCTGAATAAAACAGTCCTCCGATCACTATCCACATCCAGCCCATCAGGGGCAATTTCCTGATAAGCGGCACCAACGCTATCAGTACAAGCCATCCCATTGAAGCATAAAGGATTATATTGAAGAGCCCGACCCCGGTGTTATATTTCACCGGTTTGAGGAGCTTAAGGACGATCCCAATTACTGCCAGTCCCCACTCGATGCCGAAAATAACCCATCCGAATGGTCCGTGGAGGGTGATCAGTGCGATAGGTGTATAGCTTCCGGCGATAAGCATGAAAATGGCTATCTGGTCCACGGTGAAGAAGAACTCTTTCGTACGGCCTGCCGGAAGCCAGTGTGTGAACATTGATGAGAGATACAGAATGACCAGAGTTGCTCCGAAGATGGCAGTCGAAACTATATGCCATGCTGTTCCAACCCTGGCAGAGTAGACCACCATCAATACGAGTGCTGCGACGCCGAGCAATGCGCCTATAAGATGGGAAATGGCATTTGCAGTCTCCTCTCCCCTGGTAAATTTTTCCTTCTGGTCGGGTCTGCTTTCAATTTCTTTAACTGTCATTCTTTTAACTGATTTTGGCAATCCTCAGCAATTTAGACCATTTTTCCGGTCAGTCATGCAGATGGGCATATGATGTTGTTTTTCCAGTTCGGGTACCTGTCGCCGGCTGGAAGTCAAGCACCGGAAGGAGATCGCCGGACAAAGTCACTTATGGCCCAGGAGCTGTTTCAGTACGGCAAGGTTTGCCGGATTAATGATGTTTTTCCCTTCAGCGGTATACATATAATCCAACTTATCCTTGTGTCGTTCAATAATCTTAGCCCTGACCATTTTCCCGAGGCTGTTCAGTTGTTTGTTATCCGCATTGAAAGGTTCACTTAGCAGGGCTACAGCAGCAGGCAGCCATCTCGACGGGAAGAGGTCGTCATACTGGCCTCCGGTGCGGTACTGGTCTATCACTGCATCAATTTCTGTCAACGCTGCTTCAAGGCCTTTGGGACTGGCAAGGTCTGCATTGTTGTTCTTTGCCCACCTGGCAAGTGCTTCGCCGTTAGGCACCAGCAGGGCAGTGGTGTACTTGTTCTGATTGTTGTACAGCATCAGCTGGTCAATAAAGGGAGACCTGTCAGTAATTGTTTCTTCAATCCCCTCGGGACTGTATTTCTCCCCGTCGTCAGAGATAAGAAGACTCTTGAACCTGCCCAGAACATAAAGAAATCCGTCACTGTCAACATACCCCATATCACCGGTGTAGAGCCATCCGTCACGTATTGTCTCCCTGGTTGCTCTTTCGTTCTTCCAGTACCCCTGCATCACATTCTCTCCGCGGATTACAATCTCTCCCTTCTGCCCGGCCTGCAAGGCATTTCCATCCTCATCGCAGATCTTAAGGTCAAGGTTTTTGACAATGATACCCGATGATCCGAGCTTATATCTTTTTTCCACGTTTCCCGAAATTACCGGCGAAGCCTCAGAGAGTCCGTAACCCTGGAGCATCGGTATCCCGATTGCGGAGAAGAATTTCTGCAGCTCCATGTCGAGTAAGGCTGCTCCCCCGAAGAAGAACTTCAGCCGGCCGCCAAAGCCTGCCCTGATCTTGCTGAAAAGGATCATGTCATAGAGTTTGTACAGTGGTTTGAGAAGGATCCTGAATCCTTTCCCCTTGTCCCATCCAATGCCGTTGTACTTATATGCCACCTTTAGCGCATGCCTGAAAAGTTTTTCAATTACGGGACCTTTGTCCCTGATGCCCTTTTCGATCCCCTTGCGGAAGTTTTTGGCAAGAGCAGGCGCACTGAGAAGAAAGACCGGCTTAATTTCCCTGATGTTTTGTGGGATGTTTTTGATGGAGTCGAGGTACGATTTGCCTGACTGGACCGCTGCCAGGCTGGCTCCCGTTGCCATCATGATATAGATTCCGACTGTATGTGCAAATGAATGGTCCCACGGCAGGATCAGCAGCGTGGTCCACCATTCGGGGACATCCATAAGTGTGAGTGTCTGTTCAATATTGGCCGTATAGTTCCTGTGGGAAAGGATTATTGCCTTCGGGTCAGAGGTGGTTCCCGAAGTGTAACTGATATTCGCGTAATCATCAGGACCGACCGATTTTAACCTTTCCATGAATTTTTCATGGTGGATGCCCAGGTAGTCTTCACCCTTTCTTCTGATTGTTCCCATAAAGATCTCATCGTCAGCGTAGCTTTCCCTGGGATCAAGGAGAATAACCTTTTCGAGGTTCGTCAGCTCCTTTCTGATTGCATATATTTTATCATACTGGAGAGCTGAGACTATAACCCAGCGGGAACCGGAGTGGTCAAGCCGGAATTTAAGGTCAGCGCCTTCCTTGAGAAGAATGGAGAGCGGAACGCATATGGCACCGGCATGCAGAATGCCAAGTTCGCTTAGGACCCAGTCAGTACGTGATTCCGACAGCAATGCAACGCGGTCACCCTTTTCTATGCCCAGGGCAAGCAGTCCGGCCGCAGTTTTATACGCCAGCTCTTTTGTCTCCTTGTAGGAGAGAGACTCATAGCGGTCTGTTTTTTTTTCAAGCAGGTAAGGATTATTGGCAAACTTACCGGCGCTGTTTTCAAGTAGATCGATAATGGTTTTCATCTCGGCTGATTGTTAGTGAATAGGCCCCTGATATCAAAGGTAAGTTCTTGGTTGAACAAAGTCAATTTTATTTTTGGGGGTTTTACCAGGGTGATTTCCACGATCACAACCGGCTTGTCAAGGTTTTGCACGGATGATTTCCGTGATCACAACCGGCTTGTCAAGGCTTTGCCCGGCTGGATTCAGTGAGTATAAAAGGCTTGTCAAGGCTTTGCACGGATGATTTCCGTGATCACTACCGGCTTGTCAAGATATTGTCCCGGGGCATTTATTCCATGGATTCTTTTCACCACATCCATCCCCCCGGTTACCTTACCGAATGCAGCAAACCCCTGAAGATCGGGATTCCTCTTCCCTCCATAGTCAAGTTCAGGCTGATCGCCTACACATATAAAGAACTCCGAAGTTGCAGTGCCCGGTGTCCACCGGGCCATGGAGATCACACCGTCACGATGCATGATCCCGGTCTGTTCCGTTGTCTCATGGGTAATGGGAGTGAAGCTGCCCGTTTCTTCCTTTTCATAGCGACCACCCTGTATGACCGCTATGCGTACGGAGTCATTAGGCTGATTATCAGGGCTAACAATCCTGTAAAAGCAGGCACTGTCAAATAGTCCGGCATCAATGTATCGGAGAAAATTGGATGCCGTCACAGGAGCCCTCTTCAGGTCAAGGGTTGCATGGATTTCACCAAACTCTGTCCTGATTACTATTTTCTCCTTCCTTTCCGCAGGTTGTCCATGAAAGCAGGAAATTAGCATCATGGCCATTACGGTCACGCAGATTGTTGTTCTCATATATGCAAGATAATTATTTTTTACTCACCCCTGTTAATGGCAGGCCCCATCACAATTATGAGCAAACCCCGGATGTTGCCATAAATGGCAAGCGTTTTTATTGTGAGTATAAAATCGTATTTTACAGTAAGCAATTAATTTGAGGTGGCACAGCGGTATTGCAGCCAATATCTTGATATATAGTTTATTGCCTACGAAACTTTAAGTTTTCAATGCCATCTGCTTCTGCTCTCCTTTCACGTTCAGTCGTCTAACTAAAGGTTTCTTTCCTTAATT
>Ga0209450_10001252_pt1 | contig 12761 bp, 13 predicted proteins | sample FrelakmetLWP11LW_FD_187149 | JGI IMG/M metagenome (GOLD analysis project Ga0209450, IMG submission 187149) | Freshwater lake sediment microbial communities from the University of Notre Dame, USA, for methane emissions studies - LWP11 LW (SPAdes)... | ecosystem: Environmental > Aquatic >... | reverse complement strand
GGGATGATCTACCCAGCGCGGGTGGAATTTCTTGATCACCTTGTGAGAGCGGGCGTCGACTGCCGCAAGTGAGTAGACGACGATGCATTGCACCTTGCCCCACATCTTGGCATTGAGGGAGCCGTTCAGCCGGACAACGTAGCTCTGCTTGTATTTCGTGCTTGCTTCCCATGCCACGCCCAGCAGTCCCTCGGAGAACATCCTCAATTTCGCGCCGGTGACCGGGCGGGGCACCGGATCCACGGGAACGTGCAGCAAGATCAGGTGGATGTCGGCGTCAAACTCCGGGTTCACGAGCGACAGTTGCCGGGAGAGATGCGAGAACGCATCGTCGACCGAGTCGAAGTTGATCGCCTCCAGGGGCATCTGCTCGATTGACACGACGGCGATCCGCCGCTCCGGATTCGTCAGCTTGTCGGTGACCGTTGCGCCGAGTGCGGAGTTCGACCGCCAGTCCGTCTGGAAGGTTTCGGTGGGTTTCATGAACAGGCCGGAGAGCTTGCTGCCGAAGACTCGATCCTTGATGTCCGAGAGGAAAGTGATCGATCGGGCGTTCGCTACGTCCGCCTTTGTTTCCTCATCTGCCAAGGCAGGGACGGCGGCACACAAAGGGAGCAGGGCTGACAGGATGACGAACACCCGATGGCGATTCACTGCGTTGGCAAGCGCCGTTCTGACCGCTTCGCTGAAGTGAACGCCTGAAGCTGCCGCCTGTTTCGGCCTCGTCATGTTGGCCCCCGGCACTCGTGCCATTTGCTGCAACCAGACTGATACCTCGATCGATCGCGTGGAAGCCGGGGAAACCGATGGCCGCATCCATTGTCGCAGCGCCATGTTCGGAAGTGCTCGGTCAGGGGCGGATTTGCCGATCAACGGGTCAAGCCGACGCGTGCCGCTGCGACGCACGCTGCCTAAAGTCCGAATTGTTTGTTGTCCGCGCAACGCTAGGCTGAACTCAAGGCGTGTTCGAGTTGCTTGGAGCACATCGATGAAGAAGAGAAACCTACGCTTCGTGATCGTTCCGAAATGTGCGCACCCGTGGGCGGACGAAGTCCGCCACGGAGCGATGGCTCAGGCGAGCCTGCTCAGCGAGCAGCTCCAGATCGAAGTGGTCGTCGACTACCTGGCGCCGGCCTTTGCCGGCCTGACCGAGCAGAACTCGACCCTGGAGCGTGCCCTGGCCACCCAGCCGGACGGGATCGCGGTCGATCCGGTGGCGGCGGTCGACGAGCTGACCTCGATTCGCGAAATACGACATCGGGGCGTGCCGATCATTCTCTTCGACTCGCCGTCGCCAGAGCCGGGAATGACCAGTGTCGGCAACGACTTCACACAGCAGGGAACCATTGCCGCAGAGCGCCTGGTCGGTCTGATCGCTGGACGAGGCAAAGTGGCGGTCATGCGGGGATTCCCGTCGGCGCCGAACCACAGGGAACGCTACGAGGCGCAATTGGCCGTCCTGAAGCGACATGCCGGCATCTCGATCGTCGATGGAGGCAGCGACAACGACGACATCGAGACGGCTGAACGGGAGGCTGCAGCTGTTCTCGGAGCGAATCCTGATCTCAGCGGCTACCTGTGTTGCGACGCGGCCGGGCCGATCGGAATCGCCGCGGCGGTCAGGAAGGCAGGCAAGGTCGGCGCGGTTGCCGTCGTCGGCATGGACGGGATCAGGCCGATCCTGGAGGCCGTCAAGGCAGGGGTGCTCGAGTCGTCGGCCTCCACGATCCCGGCGATGCAGGGCTCGATGTCCATCCTGATGCTGTGGCAGGCATCGCTCGGCGTGCCGATTCCACAGAGGATTGACACGGGCATCGATGTGATCACGTCCGCGAACGTCGGGTCATTCCTGACAACGGCACGCTAGCCTCGTAGACCGCGGTCGGAATCACTCCTGATCGTGTGCCGAAGCGCCCGGGCGGGGGCTCCCGAGCCCCGCCGGCGGGCGCTCCCTGTCCGGGCGTTCTCAGCGGACGATTCGTCCCGTGCGGGTCTGGTACTGCGCCACCCTGGTCCAGCGCGGCACGCCATCGACTCGGCGGACCGCCCAGAAGTCGAAGTCCCCGTAGCGGCGATCGCCCGCCTCGTTCAGCACCGTCCAGCCGGTCGCGCCAAAGCCCGAGCGGGCGGCCGTCATGAACGCCTGCTTCAGTCTCTGGATGTCTAGAGTGGCGCCCGAGGCGATGTAGCCCCTGGCGACCACCCACACGGCGTCGTAGACGCTCAGTGCGAAGGCGTCCGGCTCGAGGCCGGTGCGCGCACGGATCCGCTGTACGAGCGGCTCCCAGATATCGCGGGCACCCTCGTCGAGGCCGAAGACCGGGTTCGGATATCCGGTACGGATCGCGAACTCAACCGCCAGCGGGTCGCCGAGCAACGCGGCACTCTGTGCCACAGCGTCGCTTCCGTACCAGCGTACGGAGGCGAGCACCGGATCAGCCTGCGCGCTGGCGAAGAACGCCACCACCTCGTCGAAGGCGGCGAGGTAGACAGCGACACGGCTGCTGCCGTGCTGGGCAACCGCCTGCTCCAGTTGAGCCCGCAGTGCCGCGACGGTGGCGGAGAAGTCCTGCGTCTCGGCGCCGTACCTCACGCCTTCGACCACCGACCCGCCCCGCGCGGAGAAGCCTGCGCGAACCGCCGACACGAGGCCGGCGTTGCCGGCGTCATTGCGCCAGACGGGCACGACGGCGCGGATGCCGTCCTCCCACATCAACGCAGAGACTGCAACGCCCTCGACGCTGTCCGCGGGAGTGAAGCGAAAGACGTTGTCGCCCGGGATCGCCAGCGTTCCCGCAGTGCTGGACGGGCTGACGAGGAGCAGGCCGTTCTCGTCGACGAACGGCTTGAGGAATGCGACCTCCGCGCTCGACTGCGGCCCGATCAGCAGCTGTGCGCCCCGGTCTCGCAGGACCCGTGCTTTCTCGAGGGCCAGCTCGGGCTCGAGCCGGCTGTCCTCGACGGCGGCGACGAAGCGAACCCCGGCTGCGTTGCCGGCCAGGTACTGGTTCACGTCCTCGACGGCGAGCTCCATCGCTGCGCGGCTGGTCTGTCCGAGGGTGGACCAGTTGCCCGTCAGCGAGAAGAGGCCGCCCAGCAGCACCTCACGTTCACGCGGCACGTCGGGCGTGCTGGCGAAGCCGCCCAGCGACGTGGCCATCGCCACCAGCGCAGCGATGACCGGCGGCGCAGCGAGGATCAGCGAGTGTCGTCGACCACCGTTCAGCGAACGCATGCAGCCCTCCTTGCCAACGGGTCTCAACAACGAGGAGTCGCGCGCAGCTCAGGGCTTTGCGCGCGGATCCTCCGTCGGATCGAGGTAGACGTAGGTGCGTGGTCCGATCCCGCTCATCTGCAGTACGGTCGCTTCCGTGACCCAGAGCCGGTGAGGCGTGCCGGCGGGGAAGACGATGCACCCCCCAGCCGGCAGCACGTGTTCCGGTGCGCCGCCGCCTGCAGCGCTCGTCGACCAGTGCAGCGCGCCGGACAGCACCGTCAGGTGCTCGTCCTCGGCCGGGTGCAGGTGAGCGCCGATCGCATATCCGGCATCAGCGCGGGTGCGAACCGTATAGGGACCGGGCCTGGTCGGATCGCCGACGAACAGTGCCGTGCTGCGTCTGGGATCCAGTGGATCCCGAATCCACTCGCGATTGGCATCCGTTGCGACACGCGGCGTCCGTTGTCCGGCGGTTCCCGCAGCGGCGCTCTTGATCTCGACTTCGACGATCCGCACCACCGTCGGTCCGATATTGCGCGTGCCGTGGCTCTGGGCGCCTCGCCAGAGCGCCTGGCCCGGGCGCACCTCCAGTGTCGTCACGCTCCCGTCCGGCGCAGTCGTCTGGAGCGTGCCGCCGTCGATCACATAGAGCACGTGGGGAAAGCGATGCTCGTGCAGCGGCACGCTCCCGCCCTGCGGATATGTCGTCTCGATCACCAGCACCGCGGCGTTCGCCAGCAATTCGCTGCGCAGCGCCTGTTGCGTGGGGGTGCTCTCCGGCGTCATTCGTGCACTCATTGCGCATCCTCTGATCTGAATGGAGAGGAGGGTCGAGATGGTGGTCGCGCAGGACGTCCTGACACATTGTCCCGCCGCCGGGTTCACCGCTCCAGCCGGGGGATGCACCTATGAAGGTTCACTGCAGAACGCGGCTTGCGGGATACTGCTTTGTCTGGATCGAGGCTGACCGTGATGGCACAGTGGCGGCAGGGGAGCGACCGCAGGCCCGCAGCCCCGGGCGAATCATCAGCAGGACGCTGTGTTCGCCAGTTGGGATCGAACGAATTCCGAACGAGGGGGGCAAGCCAATGGAACCGCTTCACGTCGCCCACCTGATGGTGCTCGGCATGTGGCTGGGCATCGTCACCACCGAGGCGCTCTTCGAGTTCTCGGGTTCCGACCCGGAGTCCCTGCGCGCAGCGGCGCGATTCCACTACACGGTCGACATGTTTGGCGAGCTCCCGATCCTGCTCCTCGTGCTCGTGACGGGGACGCTCCTGGCGGTGCGCGCCTGGCCATTGCCGCCCTTGCTCTGGGTCAAGATAGCGGCATCGCTGGTCGCGGTGGTTGCCAACCTGATCTGCGCGGTCTGGGTGGTGCAGCGTCGGCGAATCGAGGACGCGAACGTGCTGCTCGGATTCCGGCGTCGTATCTGGAGCACTGCCGCGGTCGGGACGGTCTTCGGGACCTTCGCCCTCTACCTCGGACTGGTCCATTTTCGAGGCTGAGAGCGGCCTCTCACAACACAGGGGAGACGGGAATGAATGCAGCTCACATCGATGCAAGAGCAGTCGCACTGATCTGCGCAACGCTGCTGTGCGGAGCATCGACATCCGCGGTCGCGCAGACGGCGCAGATCAAGACCGAGTACCTGATGACCTACCTGGCACCGCTTGACGCGCCGGTTGTCATCGACGGTTCGCTGCAGATATTCAACGTGAAGCCCGGGGGCTGGGTGAAAGGCCCGGGGATCAATGGCACGCTGGCCTCGCCCGGGGGAGACTGGTTGCGCACGATGCCGTCCGGCGTGTTTCGCCTGGACGTGCGGGCAATGGTCCGCACGGATGACGGCGCCGACATCTACGTCTCCTACAACGGCGTCATCCAGCACTCCAGGGAGAGTGCCGAGCGGTTGATGAAGGGCGAGGTGTTGACCGACAAGGACATGCCGTACTTCGTCACCGCGCCGACATTCCAGACATCGTCGGCGAAATACGCATGGCTGAACGGCGTGCAGGCGGTCGCCAAGATGGTGGAAGTCAAGGCCGGGGACGGGGGGTACGTGAAGTACGACGTGTTCGTCGTGCGCTGATTCGGCGGAGGCCCGCGACGCTGGTGCAGCACGGTGCAAACCAAGGGGAGTTGCCAGTGCCTTATGAGGTGAAATGGGAGCCGCGCGGGGTGTACACCCGCTACTACGGAATCGCGACGGGCGCGGATATGCTTGGGAACATCGAGGATGTCTGCCGGGACGAACGGTTCGACAGGCATCGCTATCACATCCTCGACTTCTCCGCGGCAACCGAGTTCAACGCAACCGAGAAGGAACTGCTGGTCAACAGCGGCGTGCTGGTTGGTGCGGCGTTCATGAATCACTAGGTCATGGTTGCCGCAGTCGTCACGCGAGAGAACGTCAGGGCGACGTTGGAGCGAATCCACGCGCTCGGGGTGTCGCCCTACGAGGCGAAGATGTTTCCAACCGTAGCCGAAGCGCGCAGGTGGATCGAGGAGTCCGGCTTCACGTCGGGACGATACAGCGTCGCCTAGCAGCGTCCCCGGATTGGAAGAACGGCGGCGTGATTGGAAAGACCGGCTAGACTTCAAAGCTGTCGCGAGCGGGCCGGTTCGGATCGTAATCCTCGTCCTCGAGTTCCACCTCGGCCGACGGCGGCAGATTCGCGATGATCTTGACGAGCATTCCGACGTGCTCGGCCTCTTCCTCCCGCAATTCCTCGAACAGCGCCTTGACGTCCGGCTGGTCGATGTGTTCGAGGGCTTCGTCGTAGAACGCGAAGGCCTTCTGCTCGGAGTGCAACGCCAGTCGGTACGCCTGGAACGCGGACATGTTCCAGCGTACGTCACCGACCTCGGGAGCCTCCACGTCGAAGATGTCGTCGAGCCTGACCTTGGCCGGCCTGTCGCCGAACAGGGCCAGCCGGCGCTCGGCGATCTCCTCGCAGTGCTTGGTCTCGTTGACGGCCATCGATCGGAATACCGCGCCGGCGTCGTCGACGCCACGGCTGCCGAGCGAGTCGGCGAACTCGGTGTATCGCTTCGTCGCTTCGAGCTCGATCAGGGAAGCGAGATCGAGGGCGTCCATCAGCGTGAGCCTGGAGAGGTCGAGTCGCGTGGACATGGGATTTCCCCTGTTGGTGAGAGCACGCTATCACCGCGGTCATGGTCGGGTCAAAGCCGGGGCCTTGCACTCCGGTTCCGGGAATTGTCCAATGCCTGTCACCGGCGACGACCGCTTCGAACGCATCGGCGACTGACGGCTGCTCTCGGTAAAATCGGGGACCTGCTCACGCCCGGGGGACTTCATGGCCGGCGCCAGCCTTCTCGCCCTGCTCGACGACATCGCCAGCATCCTGGACGACGTCTCCGTCCTCACCAAGGCCGCCACGAAGAAGACCGCTGGAGTGCTGGGCGACGACCTTGCGCTCAATGCGCAGCAGGTCGCCGGCGTCAAGTCGAACCGGGAGCTGCCTGTCGTGTGGGCGGTGGCCAAGGGCTCCCTGATCAACAAGGCGATCCTGGTTCCCGCGGCGCTCCTGATCAGCGCGATTGCGCCCTGGGCGATCGTGCCGCTGCTCATGGCCGGTGGCCTGTTTCTCTGCTACGAGGGCTTCGAGAAGATCTGGCACGCGCTGGTGCATCGCAAGGAGGACGAGCCGCACCGCCAGGAATTGCGCGAGGCACTCGTCGATCCGACAGTCGATCTGCGCGCGGTCGAGCGCGACAAGATCAAGGGTGCCGTGCGCACCGATTTCATTCTTTCCGCGGAGATCATCGTCATCACGCTTGGTACGGTGGCGGCGGCCACGTTTGGCGTTCGCGTCGCGGTGCTCGCGGGCATCGCCCTGCTGATGACCGTGGGGGTGTACGGCCTGGTGGCGGGCATCGTGAAGCTGGACGACGCCGGCCTCTATCTCAGTCAGCGCCGCGGCGATGGCATGCTGCCGCGATTGGTCCGCCGCTTCGGACGCGGCATCCTCGCATTCGCTCCGTGGCTGATGAAGCTGCTGTCCGTCCTCGGCACCGCAGCGATGTTCCTGGTCGGCGGGGGCATCCTGGCGCACGGCATCCCGTGGCTCGAACACTGGATCACGGACATCGCCGAGCTGAGGGCAGGCGTTGCGGGGATGGAACTCGTGCTTGCCGCGATGACACCGATCCTGGCCAACCTGGTCGTCGGACTGGTTGCCGGCGCACTCGCCGTAGTGACGGCCGACCTGGCGCAGAGGGCCCGCAGCGCCATCCGGTAGCGCTCACCGTTGCGTATTCTAGTGATTACTAGAATACTTGCGTGGTGCCCAGATCCCCACGTCAGTTCAAGGACGAGGTCTACGAGCAGATCGCCCGCATCAGCAAGGCGGCCGCGGCTCCGAAGCGGCTCGAACTGCTCGACCTGCTGTCCCAGGGCCCACGAACCGTAGAGTTGCTGGCCGATCTCGCTGCCATCACGGTCGGTAATGCGTCCCAGCATCTCAAGATCCTGCGCGCGGCCCGGCTGGTCGACGCGCAGAAGCAGGGGCTGTACGTCGAGTACCGGCTCGCGGATGAGGCGGTGGCGAGCTTCTTCGTCGCGCTTCGCACCCTCGCGCAGTCCCGGCTCGCCGAAGTCGAGCGCATGACGCGCGAGTACCTCGAGAGACGGAACGCGCTCGAGGCGGTCGCGGGCGATGAACTGGTGCGCCGCGTGCGCAGCGGTGAGGTCACCGTCATCGACGTGCGTCCCGTTGAGGAGTACCGGGCAGGCCACATTCCGGGGGCACGCTCGATCCCCATGACCGAGCTGGCGGAGCGATTGCAGGAGGTGCCGAAGGACCGTGAGGTCGTGGCCTACTGCCGGGGTCCGTACTGCGTGATGGCCGTCGAAGCGGTGAACCTGTTGCGCAGTCAGGGATTTGCCGCGCATCGCATGGAGCAGGGTGTTGCCGACTGGCGGGCCCGGGGCTGGCGAATCGCGACGTTGCCCGGCGCCCGTCGCACGCGCGGTGTCCCAGCATCCAAGTGACCGCAATCCGGCTCGGGCTGCGCGAAAACCTCTGGCAGTTCTCGCTGCTGGTGGTGGTCAATGCATTCGTCGGCGCGATGATCGGCCTCGAGCGATCCATCCTGCCGCCGCTGGCCGAGCAGGAGTTCCAGCTGGTCGCGAAGACCGCGGTGCTGTCGTTCATCGTGGTGTTCGGCATCACGAAGGCATTTACCAATTACCTCGCCGGCCGCCTGTCCGACCGCTTCGGTCGCAAGCACGTGCTGGTCGCGGGCTGGCTGGTGGCGGTGCCCGTGCCCTTCCTGCTGATGTGGGCGCCGTCGTGGTCGTGGGTGCTGGTGGCCAATGCGCTGCTCGGCGTGAGCCAGGGTCTCACGTGGTCGACGACGGTCATCATGAAGATCGATCTCGCCGGGCCGAAGAACCGCGGCCTGGCAATGGGTCTCAACGAGTTCGCGGGTTACTTCGCCGTTGCCGGCAGTGCACTCGCGACCGGGTACATCGCTGCGCGGTACGGGCTGCGCCCCGAGCCTTTCTATCTCGGGGTTGCGTTCGTCTCGGCCGGCCTGGTGCTGTCCGCCATGCTCGTGCGCGAGACCGCTCACCACGTCGCACACGAGTCGAAGCTGCAGGGTGAACTCGCGTCGCATGAAGTGCCGACCCAGCGTGAGATCTTCTGGCGCACGACGCTCACGGATCGCAATCTCTCGAGTGTCAGCCAGGCGGGCCTCGTCAATAACCTGAACGATGGCATGGCGTGGGGCCTGTTCCCGCTGTTCTTCATTGCGGCTGGCATGAATCTCGAGCAGATCGGCACGCTGGCGGCCGTCTATCCCGCCACCTGGGGCATCGGCCAGCTGTTCACCGGCGCGTGGTCCGACCGGGTGGGGCGCAAGTGGCTGATCGCGTCGGGCATGTGGGTCCAGGCGATCGGCATCGCTGTGGTGATCCAGAGCGGCGGGTTCGCGGGTTTTGCTGCAGGTGGAGCACTGCTCGGTATCGGCACCGCCATGGTCTATCCGACGCTGCTCGCCGCGATCGGGGACGTCGCGCATCCGTCGTGGCGCGCCTCGTCGGTCGGCGTTTATCGCCTGTGGCGCGATCTCGGCTACGCCTTCGGGGCGCTGCTGGCCGGCCTGATCGCCGATGCGCTTGGACTCCCGGCGGCCATGTGGACTGTGGCTGCCATCACGTTCGCTTCCGGCGCCGTGGTTGCCGTCCGGATGAACGAGACCCTGAGGCGCAATCCTGGGTAGGACGCCGTTCATCGTCCACAACTGGTCCTGCGGGGCGGAGCGCAGTGACCAGGCGCCGCGGCCGATCCGTACGACCACGCCATGTTCAGGTAACCGAAGAAAAAATAGGAGGGACCATGAACGCGAACAACCACCGTCTCGGCACGGTAGACGCCATCCGCACCATCGTTGGCGAGCCTCATCCCGCCCTTGCTCTCAAGGTCCTCGATTCCCTGGATGAGATGTCGATCGCCTACATCCAGAGTTCACCGTTTCTCGTGCTCGCCACCGCAGACAAGGACGGCTTTCCCGACGTGTCTCCAAAAGGGGACGAGCCTGGCTTCGTTGCCGTAGAGAATCCAGGGACGCTCCTCATCCCTGACCGCAAGGGAAACCGGCTCGTCTACAGTCTTCAGAACATCCTCGCGAATCCCAGAATCGCTGTCATCTTCATGGTGCCGGGCACTGAGGAGACGCTGCGCATACAAGGACAGGCCGTCCTGACCTGCGATCCGGACGTCCTTCAGCGCCTTTCAGCGCGTGGCCAGCCCGCGCTTCTGGCAATCCGGCTGACGGTCGAGAAGTGCTTTTTCCACTGTGCCAGGGCGTTCAGGCGTGCCAATCTGTGGCGCCCGGAGTCGTGGCCGCCGCGGCGGCGGATTTCGTTCGGCAAGCAGATAGCGCCGCGGCTGGGAGGGGGCGACGAACTCGTCAAGCAAATCGACGAATTCGCTGCAGCAGAAAACACAGACCTTTAAGAGCGCCTCGCGTATCGTTCGACGACGATTCACAAGACGCGGTCTGGTCCGTCGGACCTCGGGAGATGCTGTCATGAACACGCTCGTCAACCACCAGTTCAAGCTCGCCAGGCGCCCCGTGGGCATGGTTCAGCGCAGCGACTTCGAATACGCGGAGGCGCCGGTGGCGGAGCCGGGCGCGGGCGAGGTGCTGGTCAAGATCCTGTACATCTCGCTCGATCCGGCGATGCGTGGCTGGATGAACGAGGGCAAGTCCTATGTACCGCCGGTCGGCATCGGCGAAGTCATGCGCGCCGGCGCATTGGGGCGCGTGATCGCCTCGAAGGATCCCGGAGTCGCCGTCGGTGATCATGTCGTCGGCGTGCTGGGTGTGCAGGAGTACGCGGTCGCAAAGGGAAAGAACCTGACCAAGGTGGATCCGAGGCTGGTGCCGCTGCCGGTATACCTGGGAACGCTCGGCATGCCGGGCATGACGGCGTACTTCGGCTTGCTGGACGTCGGACGGCCGAAAGCAGGCGACACGGTGGTCGTGTCGGGTGCGGCCGGCGCCGTGGGGCAGGTCGTCGGCCAGATCGCGAAGATCAAGGGCTGCCGCGTGGTCGGAATCGCCGGCGGCCAGGACAAGTGCGACTACCTGCGCTCGATCGGCTTCGACGCTGCCATCGACTACAAGCATGAGGACGTGAAGGCCGCGCTGAAGGAGCACTGCCCGAAAGGCGTCGACGTCTACTTCGACAACGTCGGCGGCGAAATCCTGGATGCCGTCCTGACCCAGCTCGCCATGCACGCCCGCATCGTGATCTGCGGGGCCATCTCGCAGTACAACGAGGCCCGCATGAAAGGACCGAGCAACTACATGTCGCTGCTCGTGAATCGCGCCACCATGCAGGGCATGGTGGTCTTCGACTACGCCAGTCGCTACGGCGAAGCGGCGCGGGAAATGGCCGGCTGGATGGCCGCAGGACGACTCAAGACGCGCGAGGACATCGTGGACGGCCTGGAGACCTTTCCGGACACCTTGCTGAGGCTGTTCAAGGGTGAGAACACCGGGAAGCTCGTGCTGAAGGTCGCGGACGCCTGAGGAGATCCCGGCCATGCCGTACGCGGCGTGGCCATGGCCGCGCCCGGCCAGCTCTGGCTGACACTCACGTCACACGTTGCGTGACCGGCGCCTCGAGCGGAGCCACCTGCTGCAGGTACTGCAGCGTGAAGGCATGGTCATCCTCCAGCGCGGTGCGCACCTGATCGGCAAACAGGCGCTCGATCTTCTCGCCCACCATCGGCACCATTGAGGTCACGTTCCAGTCGAGTTTCATCTGGGTCATCCCGGGCGCAGTCTCAATGATGGTGCCGACCCCGCGCGCACGCACGGGCAGGCTGATTGGCGAAATCTCGAGCTCGGCGGTGACCCGTGTAGGGCTGACACGTCGCCAACGGGTGCGGTGCCGCAGCGTCTGCTTGCTGCCGACCATCCGGCGAACCCACGGTGACAATCGGGACGGGTCGACCGGCACATCGCGTTCCAGTTCAACCTCGATGGCGTGTGCCGTAACGTCGAACCGCTGCAGGCGGAATGCCGTCGCACCCAGCGCGGCGTATTTTCGCTGCGGATACTCCGGTCGGCCGAACACGGCCCACAACCGGTCGAGTCCCGTCGGGTAGTACTGGGTGAGCGTGAAGTCCATCGCGTCGCCGCCAGGGCCTATGTGCGCAACTCCGCGTAACCCCCCGATTGCGTCGTGCGACGGCGCCCCCTTGGTCAGGGCAACGGCAGCCACGCGTCGCGGCAAGTCGAGCCGGCATTCCTGAGCTCGTTGACCAGGCCGGTCAGCAGCGAACCCGTTGGGTCGTCGCCGGAGAGCTCCCAGAACATCGTGCCGCGCAGCCCGCGGCAGTTGGCGTAATCGGCCTTCCAGGCCGCGGAGACCGGGTCATCGAAGCTCCAGAACGTGCTGCCGTCGAAGGTCCAGTGCGTTCCCGTCGTCTCGTCCCAGAGCGACGGCGCGTTCCGGGCCGCCAGCACCTCGTAGTCGTCGACGCCCTTCTCGTACTTGCCGCGCGGCACGCCGGTCGCCGCCAGGCAGAAGCCATTGCCCACGGCAGAAGTGCGCCAGCCACGACCGTAGAATGGCATGCCGAGCACCACTTTCGCGGGATCGCCCACTCCATCGAGGTACGCCTTGATCGCCTTGTCGGCCCAGTCACCTCCCGGCATTTCGCATGAGCTCTGGAACAACGCCGAGATGTGATTCGTCGGGCCGGCCGTCTCCCAGCCGCCGTGGAAGTCGTAGGACATTACGTTGATCCAGTCGACCTGCTGCGCAATGCCCGGCAGGTCCATCTTCGAGTAGTGCTCCGCGCCGGCCGGCGCAGCGATGGTGAGCAGGTACTGCCGGCCATTGGTCGTTCCGAGCAGGCTGAGCTGCCGGCGGAACTCCGCGAGCAGCGCGACGAAATTCTGTCGGTCCTCGGGCCGGTAATCGCAGGTCGCGCCGCAGCTGCCGGGATACTCCCAGTCCACGTCGATGCCGTCGAACACGCCCGCTGCGATCACG
>Ga0209450_10001250_pt1 | contig 12769 bp, 11 predicted proteins | sample FrelakmetLWP11LW_FD_187149 | JGI IMG/M metagenome (GOLD analysis project Ga0209450, IMG submission 187149) | Freshwater lake sediment microbial communities from the University of Notre Dame, USA, for methane emissions studies - LWP11 LW (SPAdes)... | ecosystem: Environmental > Aquatic >... | reverse complement strand
CGCGCCTCAGCGCGCCGCAGCGGCGCGCGCGCGCGAGACAGCCATCGCGCGCCGAATATAGATCAGCGTGTAGTCGATACCGCTCACGGAGGTCGTCAGCACCACCATCGCGCCCGCCGCGATGACAACAGGCATTCCGGGCCACGCATAGGCTGCCTCGGCAACCGCAGCCAGGGAGAACACGATCTGGAAGAACGTATTGATCTTGCTCGCTGCCGTCGGCGCCCCGCGCAGCGGCCCGAACAGGACTTTGAACGTCAGCGCGCCGAATACGATCACCAGGTCGCGCAGCAGCACCAGCGCGGTGAGCCACCACGGCGCGATTCCGACGATCGACAGGCAGATGAAGACCGTCAGCAGCAGCAGCTTGTCCGCCAGCGGATCGAGCACCTTCCCGAGCTCGCTGGTCCAGCCGAATCGCTTCGCGAGGAAACCGTCGAGTGCGTCCGTGAACGCAGCCACGGCGAACAGCGCCATCACGGCCGGATAGCGGCCCGTCAGGATCCAGTGCGCCACCGGGTAGACCATCAGGATCCGCAGCAGGCAGAGCAGGTTCGGCAGAGACCTCAGGCTCATGGCTGGAACAGGAAGTCCACGCCGGCGTCGGCCGGCTCGGTGCTGCGGGCGGCCGGCAGCAACCGGCCATCCAGGGCTGCAATCCGCACCAGCAGTTGCCGATCCCCTTTGACCGTCAAGCGCAATCGTACGACGTCGCCGATCAGCGCCTCGACCGCCACGTCGCGGACCATGCTCAGGGATCTCAGGTAACTGACCAGGGCCGCGTAGGCCGTGACGTCCCGCATACCGCCGACGCTGACGCTCAGACTGGACGTCGAGCGGGTCGAGGGCGGCGCGTAATACTCGGCCAGAGTGTCTGCCGCCAGGTCGATGCCGTCCTGAGCCGAGCCGCGTGCCTCGGTCGTCTCGCCTGCATGCGTGAACTTCCAGACGAACCCCGAGGCGGCATTCACTCCGCTCAGCGTCGCGCTCGTACCGGCCGCACCCGAACCCCACGTGATCGGCAGGCCCCTCCAGGCCGCCGCGCGCTCGATTTCGGCCCGGTCCACCCCTGCTGCCACGACGACGGTCAGCGGACGCTCGCTGGGCCACAGCGGCAATCCGGCCTGGCGCAGCAGCTCCTCGACGGCCCGGCCGTCGAATCCGACCTTCAGCTTCTGGTCCGCGGTCTTCGCATACCGCTGCACGTAACGGGCCGGATCGGCTGCGGTGACCGTGCCGCTGGTTGCTGCGCCCCGGCGGCCGGACGCCTTGACGGCGACCGCCTGCAGCGCCTCTGCGATGGCCCGAGCGCGGTCTTCCTCGGTCGGACCACCGAGCGGCACGGTCACTTCGTAGAGCGGCACGTCGCTGCGCGCCCGGCCCGGCCACAGCAGTGACGTGGTGCAAACGACCGCCGCCACGAGGGCCGGCCCGCCGATCCTGACGGTGCTTGTGAGTCTACGCATGTGTCCGGAGAGAGTTCGACGCTGCCGGCGCGGGTGTAAAATACCACACAGCCTCGATCCCTACCCCGGGGCAGCCTGCCCACGGGAGATCCGCATGGCCGACACCAGACCGACCACCTATCGCGACGCCGGCGTGGACATCGACGCGGGCGACGAACTCGTCGAGCGCATCAAGCCAGCCGTGAAGCGCTCGATGCGCCCCGAAGTGCTTGGCGGCCTCGGCGGATTCGGCGCGCTCGTCGAGGTGCCTCTGCACCGGTTTCGCCAGCCAGTCATGGTTTCCGGCACGGACGGCGTCGGCACCAAGCTGCGCCTCGCCATCGAAACCGGTCGTCACGACACGATCGGCATCGACCTGGTCGCGATGTGCGCGAACGACGTGGTCGTACAGGGCGCCGAGCCGATCTTCTTCCTCGACTACTACGCGACCGGGCGCCTGCAGGTCGACGTCGCTGAGCGCGTCATCAAGGGCATCGTCGACGGCTGCCTGCAGGCAGGTTGCGCGCTGGTCGGCGGCGAGACGGCCGAGATGCCGGGCATGTACGAGGGTGACGACTACGACCTGGCTGGCTTCTGCGTCGGGCTCGTCGAGAAGGATCGCATCATCGACGGCACCCAGACCCGCCCCGGCGACGCGATCATCGGTCTCGCCTCTTCCGGGCCGCACTCGAACGGCTATTCGCTGATTCGCCGGCTGCTCGCGACGAGTGGCGCGACCCCCACGACCCGCGTGGACGGCACGCCGCTCTACGACCTGCTGCTCGCGCCGACCCGGATCTACGTCAAGTCCGTGCTGGCGCTGCTCGCGGAGGTGCCGGTGCACGGCATCGCGCACATCACGGGTGGCGGCCCGACGGGCAACATCCCGCGCGTGCTGCCGGCCGGCCTCGAGGCCGTGATCGATGAAAGGCAGTGGCCGAGTCAGGCCGTGTTCGACTGGCTGCAGCGCGCCGGACGCATCGAGCGCGACGAGATGCACCGCACGTTCAATTGCGGGCTCGGCATGACGTTGTGCGTGCCGGCGGCCGACGCGGACCGTGCCCTGGCCATCCTGCGCGACCGTGGCGAACGGGCCGACGTCGTGGGCGAGGTGCGCAGCGGCGATCGCGGAGTCGTGATCGAGCGATGAGTGCCGGTGCCGACCGGTTGCCGATCGTCGTCCTGATCTCCGGCTCGGGCAGCAACCTGCGGGCCATCGCGGAGCGTGCCCGCAGCGGCACGCTGCCGGTCGAGATCCGCGCCGTGATCAGCGACCGGCCGGAAGCCGCGGGCCTGGCCTGGGCTGCCAGCGACGGGCTGCCGGTCCTTGCGCTTCCAACGCGGGATTTCGCCGACCGCGCGGCCTTCGATCGCGCTCTGGCCGACCGGATCGAGGGCTACGGTCCGCGGCTGATCGTGCTCGCGGGATTCATGCGCATCCTGGGTCGTGAGTTCGTCGAGCGTTTCGCGGGGCGCATCCTCAACATCCACCCCTCCTTGCTGCCCAGGCATCGCGGCCTGCGCACGCACCAGCGGGTGCTCGAGGCCGGCGACGCGGAGCACGGGGCGAGCGTTCACTTCGTGACGCCCGAACTCGACGGTGGCCCGGTGGTCCTACAGGCTCGGGTCCCCGTGCGGACCGGCGATGACGAGGCCACTTTGGCTGCACGGGTCCTTGCGCAGGAACACCGCATTTATCCCGAGTGCATCGGCTGGTATGCGGCTGGCCGTCTGCAGTTCCGCGATGGCGCGGCCGTGCTGGACGGACGCGTGCTCGAATCCCCGCTGGTCGTGGAGGCGTCGGATGAAGTGGCAGCCTGAGATACTCGGCGCCCTGGCGGCTCTCGCGCTCACGGTGGCCGGGCCGACGATCGCGCAAACCGCAGATTCGCATCAGGATGCGGCCAGACCGATGGCGCCGGCCGGGCTGCAGCCTTACAAGGCTCGCTACCAGGTGCACTATCGGGGGCTCAACGGCGGGCAGATCGAAACCGGGTTGCGCCCCGGCCCGGAGCCCGGCCAGTGGTTGTACGAGACCCGGGCCTTTCCGAGCTTGCTGGGCCGCGTTGCAGTCAGCTCGCACGCACGCGAACGCGGCGTCATGCAGATCACCCCGAGCGGCGTCCGGCCACTCACGTTCCATTTCAACGATGGTAGCGAGAGCTCCTCCAAGGACGTGCGCTTCGCGTTCGACTGGAACGCCGGGCGAGTCAAAGGCGAGGCCGAGGGCGTGGCGTTCGAGCTCGAGGTGCCGCCCGGCACCCAGGACACCGCCTCCGTGCAGGCCGCGATGCTGGTCGAACTGCTGGCCCACCGCGCGCCAAAGAGCTTCCCGATCCTGACCGGCCGCCGGCTGCGCGAGTACCGTTACTGGTCGGAGGGCCGCGCGACCGTCATGACGCCGTACGGCCAGTTCGAGGCCGTCGTCTGGGCCAACCAGCGAGACGGTTCGACGCGCGTCACCAAGGTCTGGCATGCACCTGAGCTCGGCTATCTTCCCGTGCAGGCGATGCAGTACCGGAAGGGACAGCCGGAGGTGCAGATGCGGCTGCTCTCGCTGGAGCGCTAGGGGATGGGGGATCGGGGATAGGGGATAGTCGGAGGTGCCGCCTGATCGTGCGGCGGAAGCCTCTTAACTATCCCCCATCCCCGATCCCCTACCCCCTCTCCTCACGCTTTCGGCAACGTCACGCCCCGCTGTCCCATGTACTTGCCGCCGCGGTCCTTGTAGGACGTCTCGCAGACTTCGTCCGACTCGAAGAACAGCATCTGCGCGACGCCCTCGTTCGCGTAGATCTTGGCGGGCAGCGTCGTCGTATTCGAGAACTCGAGCGTCACGTGCCCCTCCCACTCGGGCTCGAGCGGCGTCACGTTGACGATGATGCCGCAGCGGGCGTAGGTCGACTTGCCGAGACAAACGGTCAGCACGCTGCGTGGGATCCGGAAGTACTCGACCGTACGGGCGAGCGCGAACGAATTGGGCGGGATGATGCAGACCTCGCCGTTGAAGTCGACGAAGGAACCACGATCGAAGTCCTTCGGGTCGACGATCGTCGAGTTGATGTTGGTGAAGATCTTGAATTCCGCGGCGCAGCGCACGTCGTAGCCGTAGCTTGACGTGCCGTAGGAAACGATGCGCTGGCCGTTTGCGGTGCGCACCTGGCCGGGTTCGAACGGTTCGATCATGCCGTGGGTCTCGGCCATGCGGCGGATCCAGCGGTCGGACTTGATGCTCACGCTCAGGTTTCCTCGACGGTGATGCTGGGGGCAGCGACGACGGACGCAGCCGCTATGGAGAGCTGCGCAGCGGTTCGCCGCGCCATCTCGAGGTAGGCCCGGCCCACGGGGCCGTCCGGGTCGGCGACCACGGTCGGCCGTCCCGCGTCCGTCTCCTCGCGGATCCGGATGTCGAGCGGCAACTGCCCGAGCAGCCGCACGCCATACTGCTCCGCCATGCGCGCGCCGCCGCCCGCGCCGAAGATCGGTTCCTCGTGACCGCACCTGGAGCAGACGTGGCTGCTCATGTTCTCGATGACCCCCAGTACCGGAATGGCGACTTTCTGGAACATCCGCAGTCCCTTGCGGGCGTCGAGCAGCGCAATGTCCTGCGGTGTGGTCACGACGACGGCCCCGCTCACCGGCACGCGCTGCGACAGCGTGAGCTGGATGTCGCCGGTGCCGGGCGGCATGTCCACGACCAGGTAGTCCAGTTCGCCCCAGTTGGTATCGCCGAGCAACTGGGTCAGGGCCTGGGTGACCATGGGCCCGCGCCAGACCATCGGTTGCTCTTCCTCGATCAGGAAACCGATCGAAATGACCTTGACCCCATGGGCCTCGAGTGGCTCAATGCGCCGACCGTCCCGGGACATCGGCCGCTCGCCCTGCAGGCCCATCATGCGCGGCTGACTCGGCCCGTAGATGTCCGCGTCGAGCAACCCGACCCGGGCACCGTCGAGCGCCAGCGCCAGCGCCATGTTGACGGCCGTCGTCGACTTGCCGACGCCGCCCTTGCCGGACGCGACGGCGATTACGTTGCTGATGCCTGGCAGGGGCTTCAGCCCGCCCTGGACGGCCTGCGCCGCGACCCGCCAGGCGACCGCGACCCGGGCCGGCCCGACCTGCGGGTCGGCCGCGAGCAGACCCTCGAGCGTGCTCGCCAGCTCCGGGGCGTAGCGGTCGGCCGGGAAGCCGAGTTCGACCTCCACGACGACCGACCCGGCCTCGGACCGGACGGACTTCACAGCTTTGGCCTCCGCCAAGGGCATCCCGAGGTGAGGTTCGACATAATTCCCGACCACAAGGCGGGCTTGGCGGACGTGATCGTCTGTCATGGATTGGGCCAACGAACCAGCGGGAGAACGGCATGCGCCGCAGACGGCCAATTGTAGCGGAATCCGCTCGCGGGCTTCGGCCCCCAGTGAGGCGGGGCACGCGCCGCCGCTCGTGTCATAATTTTTGTTCGCGCGTCCGGGACTCCGGTGACGCCCGGTCCGCCGCCTGAACCGTCCGTTTTCGAGAGGCCCCCTCCGCCCCGTCCATGAGTTTTTTCACCAACATGCGGGCCGAGCGTCTGATCGCCGAAGTCAAGGCGGCCGGGGACGCTGACGCGCCGGCGGCGCGCAAGGCGATCGAGAAGCTCGGGCAACTCGGCGCGTCGGCGATCCCGCGGGTCGTGGATGCGCTGGCCAACGCCGACAAGCAGGAAACCGCGGCGTTCGTCGGTGTGCTCGCCTCGCTGCTCGACAACAAGTCGCTGCCAGACGTCGTCGCCGGTCTCAATGACGGCAACCAGCGCACGGTGGCGGCGATCACCTGGGCGCTGTCGAGTTCGCGCGGCTACAGCCCGCAGCTGCTGCTCGCGATGCTCGACGATCCCACGGTGCCCAAGGCACCGATCGTCAGCGCACTGGGGGCCCACAAGGCGCGGCTCGGTGCACGCGAGGTGCTGAAGCACGCGTACACCCAGGAGCCTGCGGAGAAGGCCGCGCTGTTCCGCATCATCGCGGACATCGCGGATGCGAGCCTGGTCCCCGAACTCGTGAGCCGTCTCGAGGGCAAGGACCCGATCGCGCGCACGCACATCATCAACATCCTGTCGCGCTTCAACCGCCCGGAAGTCGCCGTGGCGCTGCAGGCGCAGCTCAAGGACACCAACAAGTTCATCCGCCAGGCCGTGCTGAACGCCCTCGCCCGCCTCGGCAGCAACGTCGACGTCGGCCTGCTCTGCGAGGTGCTGCGCGACCCCGACGTCGAGACCCAGCAGAAGGCGATCGACGCCGTGGTGCGCGCCAACCATCCGGACACGATGCAGCACCTCGTCAAAGTGCTGCGTGCCGAGGACGAAGGCGCGCGGCGCGCGGCGGTCGAGGTGTTGAACGAGATCGGCACCGCGCAGCACATCAAGTACCTCCTGCAGTCCATCAAGGACGACGACTGGTGGGTTCGCAGCCGTGCCGCCGACGCGCTCGGCAAGATCGGCGGCCCGCGCGTGATCGAGGCGGCCCTCGAGCTGATCCGCGACCAGGACGAGGAAGTGCGGCGCGCCGCGATCGAGATCCTGAACCAGACCAAGGACGAGCGGGCCATCGCCTTCCTGATCGAGGCGACACGCGATGCCGACTGGTGGGTGCGCGAACGGGCCGTCGACGCGCTGGCCGAGATCGGCAGCCGCGCCGCGCTGCCGGCGCTGCTGGACATGCTGGAAACGAGTGACGATCGCTCGCTGCCGACGGTCGTGCGCGCGATCGGCAAGCTCGGCGACGCCGCGCAGATCACGCGTCTGCTGCCGCTGCTCGACCACCCGACCAAGGAGCTGCGGCTCGAAGCCATCACCGCGCTGACGCGACTGGTCGACGACCGCTCGTCCGACGCGGTTCGCGCGCACCTCGAGGCCGTGAGTTCGACGGCGCCGGACCCGACGATCAGCCACGCGGCCCTGCGCGCGGTGCAGGACCTCGACAGCCGCTTCTCGAGCGGCGCCGTGGCGGTGCGGGACGTCGCGGCCCGGATGGCCGAGCCGTCGCGCACGCTGCTCGTCGAGCGCGCCGACATCGAAGGCATGATGCGCCAGTCGCGCGAACAGGCGCGGCTCGACATCTCCACGCTCAAGCCCGGCGACGTGCTCGAGGGCCGCTACAAGTACGTGCAGAAGATCGGCAAGGGCGCCTTCGGCACTGTGCTCCTGATGGAGGACACCGTGGTCGAGGAGCGGCTCATCCTCAAGTTCCTGAACCCGAACGTGTCGCAGGACGAGGAGATGATGAAGCGGTTCGTGCACGAGCTGCGCTACTCGCGCAAGATCACCCACCGCAACGTGATCCGCATCTACGACTTCCTGTCGATCCGCGGCAACTACGCGATCTCGATGGAATACTTCCCGTCGCACACGCTCGGCAACGAGGTCAACGAGAAGCCGCTGCCGCTCGGCAAGGCCGTGCGTTACGCGACCGACATCGCGACCGGCATGGCCGTGGCACACCAGTCGGGCATCATCCACCGCGACCTCAAGCCGGCCAACGTGCTGATCGACGAGCAGGGCCTGCTCAAGATCGTCGACTTCGGCGTCGCGGCCGCGCAGCACCAGGGCGACACGCAGCTCACCAAGACCGGGTACGTGATCGGCTCGCCGAAGTACATGGCCCCGGAGCAGATCCTCGGCAAGAAGGTGGACGAGCGCGCCGACGTGTACAGTCTCGGCGTGATTCTCTACGAGATGCTGACCGGCGAACCGCCGTACCACCGCGGTGACCACATGGCCGTCATGTACCAGCACGTGCAGGGCAAGGCGAAGCCGCCGATCGAGCTGAATCCGTCGATCCCGCCGGGGCTGTCCGAGATCGTCATGAAGTCGATGTCGGTGGACAAGACACGCCGCTTCCAGAGCATGGACGAGATGCGGACCGCCCTCGAGAAGTACCTCTGACCGGAGCTGCGGCATGGCACGCATCGACGCATTCCTCAAGCTCGGCGCGGCACAAGGGTGCTCGGACGTCCACCTGGCCGTCGGCGTGCCGCCGATGCTGCGCATGAACGGCGACCTGCTGCCGATCAAGTTCCGCGACCTCGGCGAGGCCGAGCTCGAGAGCTACGTGACGGAGATCCTGAGCGCGTCGCAGCAGGACCAGTTCCAGAAGGGGCACGACATCGACTTCTCCTACGTGGCCGAGAGCGGCGCGCGTTTCCGCGTCAACCTGTTCCGCAAGGACACCGGCGTGGGTGCCGTGTTCCGCACGATCCCGACAGACGTCCCGACGCTCGAATCGCTGAACCTGCCGCCGATCGTCAGGAAGTTCTGCGACTATCACCAGGGAATGGTGCTGGTGACCGGATCGACCGGCACCGGCAAGTCCACGACGCTGGCCGCGATGATCGACCTGCTGAACCGGACGCGACGGGCCAACATCGTCAGCCTCGAGGACCCGATCGAATTCGTCCACCGCAGCAAGATGGCGCAGGTGATCCAGCGCGAGCTGCACACGCACCTGCCCTCCTTCGCCGAGGGCGTGCGGGCCGCGATGCGCGAGGATCCCGACGTCATTCTGGTCGGCGAGCTGCGCGATGCCGACACCGTGCGCTGGGCGATGACCGCCGCGGAGACGGGTCACCTCGTGCTCGGCACGCTGCACACGACCAGCGCCGTGAAGACCATCGACCGCATGGTCGACGCGCTGCCGGCCGAGGAACGCGAGCAGACCAAGAGCTTCCTGTCGCAGAGCCTGATCGGCGTCGTGACGCAGGTGCTGGTGCGCACGCCCGACCTGCGCGGCCGCCGCGCCGTCTGCGAGGTCATGGTGATGAACCGGGCGATCGGCAAGCTGATCATGACCGACCAGACGCACATGCTGCCGTCGCAGCTGCAGACGGGCAAGGATGCCGGGATGCAGACCCTGGACCAGGCGCTGCTCGCCGCGATCCAGGCCCGCGAGGTCGACCCCGAGGATGCCTTCACATATGCGACGGACAAGCGCCCGCTGGCCCGCTACGTCCCGGACGGCACGGCGATCCTCAAGGCCGACGTCACGCAGGGGTTAGGCGGATGAGCGCCGGGGGAAGCCAGATCATCGCCGAGGAGACCGGTCAGCACGCGCCGCGGCGCATCGACGAGTTCCTGCGCGACGTGCTGATCAAGGGCGGCTCGGACCTGCACTTCGTGGCGGGCGATCCGCCTCGCATCCGGCTGCACGGCGAACTGCAGACGCTGCGCGATGCCCCGCTCGGGCAGGAGCAGGTGCGCGACGCGTTGCAGGAGATCATGACCCGCCAGGCGCTCGCGAGGCTCGACGAGAAGGATGGCGCCGATTTCGCCTACACGATCCCGGGCGTATCGCGCTTCCGCGTCAACGTCTTCCGGCACATCGGCGGGCTCGGCGGCGTGTTCCGCGCCATCCCCTCGAAGGCGCTGACGCTCGACCAGCTCAACATGCCCGAAGCCGTGCGCAGCCTCTGCCACATCAACAACGGGCTGATCCTCGTGACCGGCAAGACCGGCTCGGGTAAGTCCACGACGCTCGCCGCGATGATCGACGACATCAACGCGCGCGTGAAGGGCCATATCCTGACGATCGAGGATCCGATCGAGTTCGTGCACGCGCGCCGAGCCTGCCTGGTCAGCCAGCGGGAGGTTGGTGTGCACAGCCCGAGCTTCGCTGACGCGCTGCATTCGGCATTGCGCGAGGACCCGGACGTGGTGCTGGTCGGCGAGTTGCGTGACCTCGAGACGATGAGCATCGCGGTGACCGCCGCCGAGATGGGCATTCTCGTCATGGGCACGTTGCACACGAACGGGGCCGCGGCCACGGTGGACCGCATCGTCAACGCGTTCCCGTCCGACAAGCAGGCGCACGTCCGCACGATGCTCTCGACCTCGCTGCGCGGCGTGATCTCGCAGCAGCTGATCCAGCGCGCCGACAAGCGGGGCCGGGTCGCCGCGCTCGAACTGCTGATCAACACCCCCGCGGTGTCGAACCTGATCCGGCAGGGCAAGCTCGACCAGCTCGAGAACACGATGCAGAGCGGCGCACAGCACGGCATGCGCACGATGGACACCGCGATCCAGGAGATGCTCGACAAGGGCCTGATCTCGGGACGCTCGGCCTACGAGAAGGCCATGAACAAGCAGCGCTTCGAGCACCTGAAGGACATGGGCTGAGGCTCTGCCCCGGGGCCCGCGGCGGCGCCCGGCCCGCACCGGCGATGCGTGGCATAATTGCCCGCCCTGCCCGGCCAGTCCCGCCACATGAACGCCGCGAACCGCCGCACGATCCTCGTCACGAGCGCCCTGCCGTATGCGAACGGCGCGCCGCACCTCGGGCACATCGTCGAGTACGTGCAGACCGACATCTGGGTTCGCTACCAGCGGCTGCGCGGCCACGACTGCCTCTACGTCTGTGCAAGTGACGCGCACGGCACGCCGATCATGCTCAAGGCCCGGCAGGAAGGCATCTCGCCCGAGGCACTGATCGAGCGCGTGGGCGCCGAGCAGCGGCGCGACTTCGCCGACTTCGACGTCTCGTTCGACAACTTCCACACGACGCACTCGCCCGAGAACCGCGAGGTCACGGAAGGCATCTACGAGCGGCTGGTGGCGGGCGGCCACATCCGCCGCGCGACGATCCGCCAGGCATACGATGCGCAGGCGCAGATGTTCCTGCCCGACCGCTACGTGCGGGGCACCTGCCCGCGCTGCGGCGCGCTCGACCAGTACGGCGACAGCTGCGAATCCTGCGGCGCCACCTACACGCCGGCCGACCTGATCAACGCGATCTCGGTCGTGAGCGGCACGCCGCCCGAGCAGCGCGACTCCGAGCACCTGTTCTTCCGGCTCGGCGACTTCGAGCCGATGCTGCGCGAGTGGACCGGCTCGGGACGGTTGCAGCCCGCCGTCACCGCGAAGCTCGACGAGTGGTTCAGCGCCGGCCTGCGTGACTGGGACATCTCGCGGGACGCGCCCTATTTCGGCTTCGAGATCCCGGGCGAGACCGGCAAGTACTTCTACGTCTGGCTCGACGCACCGATCGGCTACCTCGGCAGCTTCCTGCAGTACTGCCGGCGCACGGGCCTCGACTTCGACCGCTACTGGAAGGCCGGATCCGACGCCGAGGTCTATCATTTCATCGGCAAGGACATCGTCTACTTCCACACGCTGTTCTGGCCCGCGGTGCTGCACGGCGCGGGCTACCGTCCGCCAACGGCCGTTTACGCGCACGGCTTCCTGACCGTGAACGGGCAGAAGATGTCCAAGTCGCGCGGCACGTTCATCACGGCACGCGCGTGGCTCGATCACCTGCCCGCGGAGTACCTGAGGTATTTCTACGCGTCGCGGCTCGGCCCGGGCGTCGACGACCTCGACCTGAACCTCGATGAATTCGTCGGCAAGATCAATTCCGACCTGGTCGGCAAGCTCGTCAACATCGCGAGCCGCTGCGCCGGGTTCATCGCCCGTGGCTCGCAGGGCCGGCTCGCCGAGCGCCTTCCCGAGCCGGCTCTGTACGCTGAATTCGCCGCCGCGGCGGAGCGGATCGGTGAGGCCTACGAAGGACGCGACCTCGCCTGCGTCGTCCGCGAAGTCATGCTGCTCGCCGACCGCGCCAACCTGTATATCGACCAGCAGAAGCCGTGGCTGATGGCCAAGGATCCCGCGCGTGCCGCGGACGTGCAGGGCGTTTGCACCCAGGGCCTGAACCTGTTCAGGGTGCTCGCGCTGTACCTGAAACCCATCGTGCCGCGACTGGCTGCGGGTGCCGAGCGCTTCCTCGGACTGCCGGACCAGCGCTGGCACGACGTTGCCCAGCCGCTGCTGGGTCAGACCATCGGCAGCTACGAGCCGCTGGCGACGCGGGTGGATCCGGCCGCCACCAAGGCGCTGCTGGGAGTCTCTGCCGAGAGCCTGAAGCCCACGGGGGTACCGACGGCCGCGACCCCAGCGGCGGGCGCCACGGAGGTTGCGGCGCCGGTGGCGGTTGCCACGAGCGCCGTCTCGGTGCCGCCGGTGTCGATCGACGATTTTGCCCGGATCGACTTGCGGGTCGCGCGCATCCTGAGCGCCGAGCAGGTCCAGGGAGCGGACAAGCTGCTGCGGCTCGTCGTCGATCTCGGCGGCGAGCGCCGCACCGTGTTCGCCGGTATCCGGCAGGCCTATGCGCCCGAGCAACTCGTCGGCCGGCTCACGGTCGTCGTCGCGAACCTGGAGCCCCGCAAGATGCGCTTCGGCACCTCGGAAGGCATGGTCCTCGCCGCAGGCTCCGGCGGCGCCGGGATCTTCCTGCTGGCCCCGGACGATGGCGCGCAACCGGGCATGAAAGTGAAATAGCCGCCGGCCGCTTCCG
>Ga0209450_10001249_pt1 | contig 12770 bp, 2 predicted proteins | sample FrelakmetLWP11LW_FD_187149 | JGI IMG/M metagenome (GOLD analysis project Ga0209450, IMG submission 187149) | Freshwater lake sediment microbial communities from the University of Notre Dame, USA, for methane emissions studies - LWP11 LW (SPAdes)... | ecosystem: Environmental > Aquatic >... | reverse complement strand
TTAGCGGTGCCGGTACTCAGACCCTCAACGTAGGAGCAACCCTTAATGTCAATGCCAACCAGCAGGCAGGTACCTATACCAATGTAGCCGGTTTTGCGGTGACAGTCAACTACAATTAGTGGCCGTTTAGCGGAACAAAAACCGTCCGGTCATAATGAATAGCTTCGGGAGACATCTCTTCGGCCTGTTTTCTTTTATGGTTATGCCTTACGGTGTGGCTGTCGCTCAGATAGCCCCTCCGGTGAGTGCCACCGGCCATATCACTGCTGAGGTCATAACGACGCTTGCCGCCGTTGAGACCTCTCAGCTGAACTTTGGCAAGTTTTCTCCCGGGCCGCAGGGCGGTGAGCTGATGGTGACTCCTGAAAACACTATTTCTGTTATGGGCAGCGTATGGCCCGGCAGCGGCACTCACAACGCCGCCAGCTTTTATGTCACCGGCGACCCCGGAATAGCATATACCATAACACTGCCCTCTGAGCCGGTTATCATAACCCATATGGGCACTGCCCGCACCATGACGGTTGAGGACTGGAGATCGGTCCCGGCCCCGACGCCGGGAGCGGGGATGCTGGCAGACGGCTCACAGACGGTATACGTGGGGGCAACGCTGAAGGTGGGCACCGTCAATGATAACCCGGTGGGGGTATATACAGGAACTTATGCAATCACCTTTGACTTCAACTGACAGGGATCTGAACAAGAAAAACTAAATATAATGTCGAAGCTTTCGCTACTGCTTTCAGTTACAGGCCTGATACTGCTTCAGGTCTTTTTTCCTTTTAATACAAGGGCCCAGGGCAACCTGCTCATCACTCCCAAAAGAGTTGTGTTTGAGGGAAATAAGAGATCCATGGACCTGAACCTGGCCAACATCGGAGATGATACTGCCACCTATGCAATCTCCCTTATCCAGATCCGTATGACCGAAGAGGGCGGTTTTGAGACCATCACCGAACCTGACCAAGGGCAGATGTTTGCCAGTCCCTACATGAGGTATTTTCCAAGGACTGTGACACTGGGTCCCAATGAGGCACAGACGGTTAAGATTCAGCTTTCAAAAAGCGGAGGCCTGAACCCCGGCGAGTACCGGTCACATCTCTATTTCCGTGCCGTACCGAAGGAGAAGCCCCTTGGAGAGGAGGAAGAGGTAATATCAGATCCATCGTCGATATCCGTCAAACTAACCCCCATTTTCGGGATAACCATACCTGCAATCATCAGGGTGGGGCCGCCATCTGCCAGCGTGACAATCACGGAGCCGCAACTTAAGTTTGAAAATGATACGACCCCAAGACTGTCCATACTTTTCAATCGCTCGGGAGACTATTCCGTTTATGGCGACCTGGCAGTTGATCATGTATCTCCGGGGGGTACCGTAACAAGAGTGGGCATAGCAAACGGAGTTGCCGTTTATACGCCAAATACTCGCAGGCGGTTTGAATTCAACCTCATAAATACAGCAGGTCTTGACCTGAAAAGCGGCAGGCTGCTCATCACCTTTTCCGCTCCCTCTGATGTCAAGCCCGAGAAATATGCAGAGGCACAGCTTCTGTTAAAACCTTAACTACAAAACAAGTGCCGGCAGCAAGGATTAAAATAATGAGCATTTACAGGCTGCTGAAGCCGATCATTCTGTCTTCTGTTTTTGCCTTGTCCGGTCATATTTCTTATGGTCAAACCACTGGTGATTATCGTACACAGGCCGCAGGAAACTGGGGTAATAACGGCACATGGCAGCGGTATAATGGGACAGCCTGGGTAAATGCAACAGACTATCCGGGAGAAGCAGCAGGAACAGGAGCCGTAACTATCCTTAATAATGTAACCTTAAATGTCGATCCGGCAAATTCCCTTGGATCATTGTCCATTCAGGCGAATCTTACTCCAAACAATTCAGACAGAACGTTATCTATCCAGGGAGGGCTGTCAGTATCTTCCGGAACACTCAGTCTTTCAAACAATAACGGGAGAGAGCTGATAATTACCCTGGCGGGCTCATTAGCGATGACAGGAGGGGTGATAACAGAATCGGCGAACTCCTATGGAGAAATTATTATTAATGGAAGCGCGATTCAATCATTCACCAAGACCGGTGGAACGATCTCAAATGATATCCGTTTTACGGTTAATTCCGGGGCAAATCTTGACATGGGAACAAGTGTCCTTGACGGCAGCTCCGGGACATTTACCCTGAACGCCGGAGCGACGATTACCACTGCACATCAGGAGGGACTTTCTTCAAGCGGTAACACTGGTAGCATCCAGGTGTCAGGCGCAAGGAGTTTTAGCACAGCGGCAAATTATGTTTACAATGGCACCTCAGCCCAGGTAACCGGCTCAGGTCTTCCGGTAACAGTAAATAACCTTTCTGTCAGTAATGCTGCCGGAGTTACTCTGACATCTGCAGTTACGATAAGCAATCAGCTGACACTATCCTCTGGTTCTTTCGCCATCGGAGCAAATACACTCGCCCTCAACGGCCCGGCCATTGCCGGCACGCCGGCTAATCTCAGCACCACCTCTTCATCATCTCTTGTTTTCGGGGGCTCATCATCAGGTGTCATTATCCCCTCAAGTGTGACAGATCTAAATAACCTGACGATAAACAATGCCTCCGGGGTAACAATGAACAGCAACATAACGCTTGCATCCGGCGGCATCCTAACCCTGACCTCGGGCTTACTAAATGCAGGAAGTAACATTATAGCAGTAACAAATACCTCTGCCGCGGCTATAGCATATACCTCCGGCTCTTTCATAAATGTTACCACCGGCGCTCTTCAAAGAACATTACCGTCAGGCCTTACCGGGACAGGAAATAATTATCTCTTTCCCATAGGGGAGGGTGGTACATACAAGGCAATCAATCTTATTGATGTTAATACAGGAGTCCTCGGGCCGCAGCTCAGGGCGTCGGTCAGACCAACCGGTGCCCAGACAGGCGATGATACCACAATAGGTCCGGTAGATCCGCGCTACTGGTCTCTGATAAATAATAACAGCGGTAATTTCACCAGCGCAGCTATTGAGCTGTATGAGTCTGATCTTGATCTGACAAAGACGATAGGAATGGCATCAGCCATCTCCGGAAATTACTCGGCCATCGGAGGAACCCTGAATGCTTCATCAATATCATCAACATCCATTTCAAACCCCGGTCCCTATTTTTGTATAGGATCTATTTACTACAAGACATTTTATTCCTATCGGACTGGTAGCTGGCAGTCGCCTACTACCTGGACCACTGACCCCAGCGGAACCCTGCAGATAGGCAATGAAGTGCCGGGAGGTGATGATAATGTGGTGATATTGCCTGACCGCAGTGTAACCCTGACAGCAGATGTTGCAGCGGCGGGAATGATTATTACGGTAAGACCGGGAGGCTTTCTTGACATGGCTGGCAATCAGCTTACCGGAACTATTGCCTCTCTGTCAGGTCAGGGCACCATCAGGCTCGCAACAGCAAACTTTCCGTCGGTCACCTCTAATTCTTTCGTAAATTCCGGCGGGGGCACAACAGAATATTATAACCCGGTAAACTTTACATTACCAGTCGCCCAGGTTGCCTATAACAATCTTGTTATCAATATTTCCGGGGCAACCGGAACGCAGATGAACGATATAACTGTTAACGGCAGCTTTTACATTAAGAGCGGAACATATCGGATCAATGACAACACCTCAACAACCAGGCGCACCCTGACGGTTGCAGGTAATGTCACGGTTGATGCCGGTGCGGCCTTGTCTGTCGGTAACGGGGTTACGAACACCGCAATAGGTGGCACCGGGGGCACCGCCCCGTTTCTTAACTATTACCTTAATTTTCACACGGTTATATTCAGGGGTGATTTTACCAATAACGGTACAGTAAGGTTTACAAACCTTGCATATCCCCTCTATACTGCTTTTCCCCCAACCACGTCAGGTCCCACTTCCGGAGCCGCCACTGTATATTTTCAGGGGACGTCAGATAACACGCTTACCTGTAACGGAACTACAGATTTCTATAATCTTGTTGTAAACAAGGGAACGGATCAGACATATAAGCTGACAATTAATTCTTCGGGTTACAGTAATTTCAGGCTCTTTGGAGCAAATTTACTTGCGGCGGAAGCCGTCACGGCAAATCCAACGCTCAGGAAGGCCTTGTGGATCTATTCAGGAACCATGGTTCTGAAAGGCAATATTATAATTCCTTCTCTTACTGAGGGCACCGCAGCCGATGCGCACTATTATATCCCGACTAACGGCGCTCTGTTAATTGACGGGGTTGATGCGGTTCTTTTATCTACGGCTGACGACTACAGGGAGGTGAATACAGCCTATGGCGTCTCCGCACCTTCCAATGCGGCCATGGGGATCACCTCAGGAGGCAACAGTGGCCTTTACGTTTTTGGAAGGCTTCAGATAAACAATGGTTATCTCTCTGCCAGGGAATCAGCCGGTGTTGTAACCTCGTCTGTTGCTTCGGGGCAGGTCATCATAAACGGCGGCACGGTTGACGCAAAGCAGTTTCTCTCTTCCTCTGGCACGGCCTCTTATTCTCAATCAGGCGGGCTGTTTATCCTGAGAGGCCGCTTCAGGCGTACCCCCTCATCATATGCTTCAATCGCAGACCTGGTAAACGTAACACCGGCAACCCTTAATACATCAAGAGTGGCAAACGGGATAAGCACTGCACACGGCTCCTTCAATCTGGAAAATGCAGCAAACATATTCACTGTTTCAGGGGGCACAATCCGCATTTTCGATGTAACAACAACAGGTGTGGCAGAGGCTTTCGACGTAAAGTCATCGACGGCCAATATTAATGTAACCGGTGGCACACTTGAAATGATCCCGACAACCGGCACGGCACTGGCAGACGCAACGGATTATTCAATTTTTTCAACCGCCCCGGTAAATAATCTAACCATAAACCGGAGCAGCAGCACATCGGCAGTTCGCTTGTCGACCGCACTGCTGGTACGGAATGATCTGGAACTGACCTCCGGTCTCCTCAATGCAAACAGTAATAACCTTACCATTGGAGGCGATTTTTTCATCAGGGCCGGTACAACATATACCACCGGAACCAATATCACAGCCTTTAACGGATCATCTGACCAGGTCCTGTCAGTTGACCTCGCCTCGCCAGTTACATTCAGCAGCTTTACTGCCGACAAGCCCTCAGGGACAGATCTTCTTCTTTCCGGCACTCAGAACAGTATAAATGTCAGCGGTCTCTTCAGACTGGTTTCCTGCACTCTGGATGATGCCGGTAAGGTTGTCAGTATATCAGGAAATGTTTTTAATTCAGGAATTCATACGGGATCGGGAAGAATAGTGCTTAACGGAACCTCGGTGCAGACTATTAACGGCAACGGGATCTTTCAGAATCTTGAGCTTGATAATACCAATGCTGCCACTGCACCGGTTTCTCTTCTTGCAGGCACCACCATCAACGGTATTCTGACCTTTTCAGAAGATAAACTATTTAACATAAGCACATTCAACCTCCACCTGACGGAGAGTGCCTCAATTGCCGGAAGCAGCAGCACCCGGTTTATTCAGACAGCGGGCAATGCAGGCGATGGTGGGCTTTCAAGAGCTTATACTGCGGTCTCTCAATTCACTTTTCCTGTAGGAGTATCGGGCAGGTATACTCCGGCAACAATAGGGTTTACCTCGGCTCCGGCAACATTCGGTACAATATCCATAATTCCGGTAGACTACGAACATCCCGTTACCTCTGTAAAAGGACAGAGTCTGACCTACTTCTGGCGAATTAAGTCAGCGGGCTTCACGGGAATCCCCCTGTATTCAGTAACCCACTCGTTTGTTTATGATCAGTCAGATGTTAATGGCACCGAGACCAGTTATGTTCCATCCTTGTATGATGGGACAACTTTTTCATGGTACAGCGGACTTGCGGCTGATATTAATACTACCACAAATACAATTTCAGACTGGACCAGCCCGACAAACAGTACAAACTTCCTGGATGCTGATTACACTGCAGGCGTTGTATCCAGCTTTGGTACTCCCGTGCGCTATTACAGCCGTCAGTCAGGGGTCTGGTCGGTGCCTGCAACTTGGTCGCTGACGGGGCATACAACCGACAATCCTCCGGCGGCGGCTCCAGGTGCAAATGATATAGTCATTATAGGAGGCAACGACTCGATATATCTTTCAAATGAAACACCTTCGTTTCCTCCTGACATTACCAATCCTGCCGTTACCTATTATCAGCGCAATAAAGCCGTGGTCAACTGTGCCAGTCTTCAGATAGAGGCCGGCTCGGCTCTGGATATACAGAATAATCCGGGTTGTACTTTTGCAACTGTACTTACACATCCTAACGGGAATGGTAAAATCAGGCTTACAACAAGAGACGCTGCCGCCGGTGCCGGCTTTGACAGTCCCGAACCTTTTATCTACCCTTCAGGAGATTTTTCAGAGTTCAGTGCGTATGACGGCATCTCGGATTTCTATACAATAAACCCGGAATCAGGCACTTATTATACGCTTCCTTCAAATGCAAGTAATTACGGCACGGTAATATTAACTCCGCTGGGGGGATCCAATATTATCCTGCCAAACATCCCGGTTGTAAACATCAACGGAGACCTTATTTGCAACGGATCAATTGCAGATGCATGGCTTGCAATGACCTGGAACGGAGAGTATGGCGCCATTGTCTCCAAAACAGTCAATGTCGCAGGAGACCTGAGGGTGGCCGGAGGCGCTTTAGTGTTTATTTACAACGGGGCTACACTCCAGCAGATTATCGTTAATGGCGATGTCTATGTATCTCCCAATACTGCCATTGATGTATGGGCTTCAACAACCAATAACATCATCCAGATAGGGGGCAACCTTTACAACAACAGCAACTATGGGTCAAATACCAGCAGCTATGTACGTTTCCTTAACGGAACACAGAGGTGTAACGTAACTTTTTTTGGAAACAACTCGGCTGTTGTTACGAACAACCCTGCAATAAGCACAACTCCCCGTACTGTTTTTGGAGGCGTAACGGTAAACAAAGGCACAACGCCTGACTCAACCCTTACCTGGAACATCGGGGGCACTCTTCTGACACCTGCAGACAACTGGCTGACACTTCAGAATGGAACACTCAATTATAACAGAAGCGGCGACCTTACTGTTTCCACAACAACAGATTTTATTATTCCGGCCACGGCGGGGTTAACGCTTAACACTCCGTCAAATGTATACATATCAAATAATCCAGCGAGCGAGACTGTTTTTCTTAACGGCAGGCTCAGGATACTTGCCGGCGGGGGCAATGTATATATAGGCCCCGCCAGTAATACGGCGAACAATGCTGATATTGAATATTCCGGAAACGGGGCCTCCCTGCTCGAGATACAGGGTGGCAACGTCTTTGTCAATGGCCAGATCAGGAGGCCGATAGCAACTACCAATGGGATATTGACTTACAGGCAGAGTGGGGGCAATGTCTTCATAGATGGTAACAATGCAAATCTGACCAAGGCCAAACTGGAAGTGTTAAATGAGGGCAGTGAATTTACAATGTCAGGGGGTACAATCAATATTGTCCGTGGCGGAGGCACTACCTTTGGTGATCTGTATCTGCGGCCGGCCGCCTCTGCCGTGACCGGAGGAACAATTATCTTTTCCCAGACTCCTGCCTTCGGACCCGTGATTGATGAGGCCCAGAGTTATTCAATGGATGCTAATATTGCGATTAATAACCTTACTGTTACCGGCAAGACAACAGCAACCACCCGGAATGCGTCCCTCTCTCTGATGGTAAGTCCGCTGGTGCTGAACGGCACCCTGTCTATCAGCAACAACCTCAGCACATTCAGCTCTAACAACAATACTCTCACCATTAAGGGAGACCTTGCTAACAGCGGAACATATAATTACGGGACCAACAGGACTGTTTTCAGCGGTGGAGCACAGGCTGTGACAGGCTCTTCTGTCACTGATTTTTACGACCTCGAAGTCTCTCCGGTGACATCTCTTACCGCCAACAGCAGTTTTTCCGTGTTAAGAAATCTTGAGATAGCTTCAGGAAACCTTGTTCTTAACACAGCTCTGGTCACTATTCGGGGGGATATCACAAACAACGGAGCCTATACAGATGATAATTCATCCGGGGGCGTGAGAATGGCTGGCAGCGCACAGCAGTTGATCAGCGGCACGGGCTCGTTCGGGAGGCTTGTGCTTGATAACGTGAGCGGCGCAACCGTCAGCAATGATATAACTGTACAGAATGATATTGTTCTTACCCTGGGCATTCTCGACATAAACAGTCATCAGCTCACACTGGGTCAGAACAGCCAGATATTCGGAGCGCCTTTCAGTGCATCAAAAATGATCAGGTCTGACGGTGTGGCCAGCAGCAGGGGTTTGCTTAAGTTCTTTCCCGCAGCAGGTCAGATATTCACATTCCCTGTAGGTTCATCGGCAAAGTACACTCCGGCGACCTTTAATATTACTGCCAGCACAAATGTCGGTTCCATCAGGGTAAATCCCATTGATGCAAGCCATCCGAGCATCTCTGACCCGCTAAATGCTCTCGGCTATTACTGGCAGATTGAGAGCCAGGGACTCTACGGGTTTGATGCGGAACTGACACTTCGATACCTCGCGGAAGACGTGTCAGGTGACGAGAGCAGCTATGTGGCAGCCCGTCTGGTATTGCCCGGCAGCAGCTGGGATAAGGCACCTCCCGGTGCGGCAACGGATAACGTCAACGAGGCGACGCACACTGTCAGGTTTCTATACACGGGAAGCAGCAGTATCAACGGCGATTACACGGCAGGCAATGATATAGCCATTCCCGATGAAGTGCCGACCTACAGGACCATAATAAACGGCAATTGGTCAGACCGGAACATCTGGGAACCGGTAGGAGCATCTCCTCCCTGTCCGACAGGAGGCCCCGTGGGCAGCAACGTGATCATCAATCATATAGTTACGGCAAACATTAATTATATTTCAGCGCTTACTACTTTGATTAATAGTGAACTGAGAATACCGGCGGGCAGCTTCGGACACAATCTTGGCAATGTAGACGGAGACGGAAAGCTATATGTCGAAGGGGGGAACCTGCCTGCTGGCACCTACACTGATTTCACATCCTGTTCAGGCAACGGAACGATTGAATACGGAGGCGCAGGATCATATATAATTATCTCCGGCCTGTACACCTCTTTGCCTAACCTGTTCTTTACCGGTACAGGAGAGCGCATAATACCGAATTCTGACCTTACCATATGCAGGAGGCTGGTTATTGACGGACCTGCAATGGATAACAGCGTCAATAACAGGAAGATCACTATCCTTGGCACTATGGAACGAATTAATACGGGGATATTCAGAAGCGGCACAGGCGTCTACCCTGCCGCCACAGTAATATTCGCCGGCACGTCACAACAGACTGTCGGAGGTGTCACCGGTGACTTTACCGGCACAAGCCGTTTCAATAACCTGGAGATAAATAATCCTGCAGGATTAGTTATTGGGCTCAATGGGGTAATTGAAGTAACCAGGCGTCTTTTGCTGACAAATGGTATTATTGGCACAACGAACACAAACAGGATGTTACTTCTGAGCACAGATCCGGATGCTGTTACGCCGGTTGGCGGACAGGCGGGCTCTTTTATCAGCGGACCCCTGACCAAGAATATTAACAATGGAGATGCCTTCAGATTCCCCATTGGCAGGGGAACGGACCTGGGTCATGCATTCACGATCACATCAACAGCTGGAACCACCCTGGCATGGACAGCAGAGTACTTCAGACCCAACCCAACCGCAACATCCATTGCTCCACCTCTTCAGGTTTCAAATACCCAGGAATACTGGTCAGTGTCGGCTGCGGCACCAGCCTCTGCAAAAATAAAGGCAGGGTGGGACCCGCAGAGCGAACTGACTCCCCTGATGACAGCAAACGGCATTGCTGACATGCGTGTTGCTCAGGATATTGCTGGACTATGGACTGAACTGCCCTCTGTGGGTACAGGCAGTCTTAGTACTGGCGCTGTTGAGACACTCAACAGTATAAGTATATCCACAACACCGTCCGCTTTTACCACGGCAAGTATTTCCGGAACTCTCGCCAGGGCTGCCCTTAATCCTGCCGGACCGGTATGTGGCACCGGTGGCATACCTGTTTCATTTACCTCGTTCACACCAATAAACCTGAATTATATCCTCAGTTATACAATCAATGGAACCGCGCAGCCTGATATAATTGTGACTTCGCTGCCCTACACTCTGCCTGCCCTGGTTACCGGAGCCTACCGGCTCACCGGGTTCCGTTACAACAACGGAGCGGGACAGGGCGTGGTTGATGCATCTACCGTGGTTGTTTATTCTGTGCCAACTACTGCTGACGCGGGCTCCAACCAGTCTCTTTGCGGAGTCTCATCAACGCAGCTTGCAGGCAATACCCCTGCACCCTATTCAGGATTATGGTCGGTCATCAGTGGTTCCGGCGGCTCTTTTGTAAACAGTGTTCAGTATAATACGGTCTTCAACGGGATCCTGGGAGTAAGCTATACCCTTCGCTGGACTATCAGCAACGGCCCTTGCAGTTCTTATGACGATGTGGTTATCTCTTTTCCGGTAGTAGCCTCACAGCCCGGTGACTTTACTGCCTCAAGTGCACTGGTATGCCGCGGAACAGCCGGATATGTATATACTGTCCCCTTTGTCTCTGGTGTCACCTACTCATGGTCTTACAGCGGAACAGGTCATACGATCAACGGCACAGGCAACTCCGTTACCGTTGATTTTAACGCATCAGCCACCAGCGGGACCCTTGGTGTAACCGCAACGAATGCATGCGGAACAAGCCCTGCCAGAGAGATAGGTATCACCGTTCCCGTTGCGTCGTTTTCCTATACCGCATCTCCCTATTGTCAGAACCAGCCGGATCCTCTTCCGGCTCTTGCCCCTGACGGAATTGCAGGTACCTTTACCTCCACGCCAGGCCTTGTATTCCTTAATGCCGCTACCGGACAGATAGATCTCTCGGCCAGCGCTTCCGGAACATACACGGTAACCAACACGGTATCACCGTCGCCCTGCGGGGTTTTAACAGCAACCGCCACCGTAACTGTCTCGGGCCAGAGCTGGAACGGATCTGCCGGTTCCGATTGGGATAATCCATCCAACTGGTCATGCGGCTTTGTGCCGTATCCCGTCACTGACATTACAATACCGGATGAGGCAAATGAACCGGTAATTGGCAGCGGCGTTACAGGGGAAGCAGCGAACATCACCATTGTCGCGGGTTCGTCCCTGACTGTTGCGGGTGGAACTATCAGGATACATGGTTCGGTTACCAATGTCGGCACTTTTGATCTTTCCGACGGAACGGCCGAGTTCTGCGGGCCGGATGCACAGAGCGCCGGAGCAGGCATCTTTGCCGGCAATACTGTCAGGAACCTGACCGTAAACAACAGCGCAGGACTAACACTGCTTGGCCCTCTGAACGTTCGGGGCATTGTGCTGGTGCAAAACGGCAGCCTGGCGTCAGCCGGTCATCTCACCCTCCTCTCCGATGCTGTTCAGACAGCTCTGATAGACGGGTCAGGAGGCGGAAGCGTGACAGGGAATGTTACCATGCAGCGTTATCTCACATTAAAGTACGGGTATAAATATTTCAGTTCGCCCTTCACGGCTGCGACGGTGAATCAGTTTGGCGACGACATGGACCTGGCATCATCATTCCCTCTCTTCTACCGATATGATGAGAGCCGCACATCCTCGGGATGGGTGGCGTATGCAACAGGTACTGCCCCTCTCAACCCGATGGAAGGTTATGCCGTCAACTTTGGCGCCACGGCTCTCCCATGGACAGTTGATGTTACAGGAGTGGTGAATAACGGCAGCCTTTCGGTCACGCTTTATAATAATGGCCATACATATACGGATGGGTTCAACCTTGTGGGAAATCCATACCCCTCACCAATCAGATGGAGTCTCCCGGGCTGGACAAAGACGAATATTGACAATGCGGTCTATTATTTCAGGGCAAGTGACACTGACGAGTACGGCGGTACATACAGCAGCTTCGTTAACGGGATCTCAAGCGATGGTGTAGCCGGTGACACCATCCCCTCAATGCAGGGGTTCTTTGTACACGTTTCCACTGGAACCTTCCCGGTCACGGGTACCCTGGGTGTTACAAACAGCGTCAGGATAAACGACATGACACAACCCTTCCTCAAGTCAGCGAAAGCATCGGGCAAACAGGTGAAATCTGCCGAAGCGTCAGGACGATTCCTTGTCAGGATGAGCGCCACATTTACTGACGATCAGGCTTCTGCCGACCCGTTGGTGGTCTATTTTGACGATGCGGCTGAACCCGCCTTTGATACGGAGCTTGATGCCCTGAAACTATTCAACACTGACTGGCTCGTCACTAACTTTTACTCCCTGATTTCAGGAGGTCGCCGGCTCTCCGTTAATGCACTGCCGCCACAGACCGACACAGCAGTTTATGTCCCCCTTGGCTTTACAAGCTACCGTGACGGTGAGGTCAGGTTCCGTATACGTGATATTGAAAATCTGCCGGTAGGCGTGCGCCTTGTTTTCCGGGATGCCGTAACCGGTGCAAACACAGAACTGCTTCCAGCAGGCGAGTACAGGGTGAATCTTCCTGCTGGAGATTACAACAACAGGTTCAGCCTGGCATTCCTGAAGAGTACCACCGCTGTGAATTATCCGGATGCCACAGCCCGGGTCTTCAGCGCGTACAGCTCCGGAGGCCTTGTGAA
>Ga0209450_10001248_pt1 | contig 12776 bp, 6 predicted proteins | sample FrelakmetLWP11LW_FD_187149 | JGI IMG/M metagenome (GOLD analysis project Ga0209450, IMG submission 187149) | Freshwater lake sediment microbial communities from the University of Notre Dame, USA, for methane emissions studies - LWP11 LW (SPAdes)... | ecosystem: Environmental > Aquatic >... | reverse complement strand
TTCGTTCAATATTTCAATGGCGCTCTGAAATCGCTGTTCGCGTTTTTTCTCCATGCATTTTTCAATGATGTAGCATAATTTGTCAGGAATATCGTTGCGGAATTTCTTGACCGCCGGCACCGGATCGAACAGATGCTGGTAGAAAATATTTTCGCCCTTGAAGGGCACGTGGCCGGTGGTCATGTGAAACAGGGTGGTACCGGACGAATAGATGTCGGTGCGGTGGTCTACCGGAATGCCCTGGATCTGCTCCGGCGACATGTAATAGGGAGTGCCGGTAATGACACCGCTTTCGCCTTTTTTTTGATCACCCAGGATCACGGCCAGTCCGAAATCCATGATCTTGATTTCTTTTTGCTTGGTGATCATGATATTGTGCGGCTTGATGTCGCGGTGGATGATTCCCTTGCAGTGAGAGTAATCCAGGGCCTTGAAGAGCTTGATGGCGATAAAGATGATCTGCGATGGGGAAAACACTTTTTTGCGGCGGATCAGGCTCATGAAGTTTTCCCCTTCGATGAACTCCATGGAGATGAAGTAATCGTCCTTGATCTGGCCGACGTCGTAGACGGTGACGATGTTGGCGTGGGTCAGTGACGCCGTCGAGCGCGCTTCGGAAAAAAACCTTTCCAGGTTGCGCTTGTCGGTGACCAGGGTTTTGTTCAGGATCTTCAGGGCCACCACGCGTTTGAGCACCGTATCTTCAGCTTTGAAGACCACACCCATGCCGCCTTCGCCGATTTTTTCTATGATCCGGTAGCGTTCGCTGGAATCTTCGCTGATCAGGTCCATCTCCTTGTATTTTTGGATCAGGTTTTCGACTTCCTTGATCTTCTGGTGCACATCCTTGAAGGAGTAGTCCTCGGTCAGGATCATTTGGTAGATCTCGAATGATTTCTTGAAGCTGCCCGCGTTTTCATAGGCCTGTCCCAGCACATAGAACCATTCAATATTGCTTTTGTCGATCGGGCGGTTGCCGAGCAGTTTTTCTATTTTTTCAATGACCAGCTGGGGCTTGCGGTTTTTTAAAAATATATTGGCCATCATGGTGATGGCGGTCGAAAAATCCGGGGAATCGGGAGGCACCTGCTGGAAATTGGCCAAGGCGCGGCGGTCGTCATCCACCTTGATGAACGAATTGCCGGCCTTGAAATACTCCTGGGCGTTCTCATATAATTCCCCGGCTTTTTGAAATTTGCCGAACTTGTACGAGATATTGGCCGCATTGGACCATTCGCGGCCCATTTCAAACATTTTGGCCGCTTCTTCCTCATTGCCGTCCTTGAGATAGTTATCGGCGGCACCCAAAAAATTCTGGTTCATGAAATAGCAATGGGCCGCCTTGGAGTATTTCTTGTCCCACTCGAACAGTTCGGCCGCCCGCGTATAATCTTCTCCCTTGAGAAACCATTCGGCGGCTTCCAGTGTGGTTCCTTTGGCGAAGGCGCTTTCGCCGCGCAGCAAGTGGGCTATTTTGAACTCCGACATTTGCTCATAGATCTCGGCGGCCTTGAGGGGCAGCTGGGCCCTTTCGTAATTCTTGGCGGCGTCGTTGAGCTTGTTCATTTTCAGGGCCAGGTCGGCGGCTTTTTCAAATTTTCCGTACTTGAGCAGCAGGTTGTATGCTTTTTCCAGCTCATTCAGCTGGGTATACAATTCCACGGCCTTGAGCAGTTCCTGATCCAGTTCTTTTGAGCTTTGATAGCCGACCGATGTGTCAAAACTGGTGATGAACCACTTTTCAAAATTTGCGGCCGCTTTTTTTATGTTGCCTGCTTTTTCGTAAATATAGGCTGCTTTTTTATAAAAGCCCTTTTTTTCATAGATCTGGGCGGCTTTTTCGTATCTTTCGTAGTTGTAATAGAGTTCGGCCGCCTCCTGAAAACGGTTGCTGTTTTCCAGGACGCTGCCGGCGGCTTCGATGTTTTTGCGCTTGAGCAGCAGTTTGATCAGGTTGTCGTTATTGCTGCTTCTCTTGTAGACTTCGATGGCTTCGCTTTCCTTGTTCAGCTTTTCCAGCAAGGCGCCCATATGCTCGAATTCCTGGCCTTCTTCATAGACCTGCAGGGCTTTCTTGAATTCGCCGATTTCTTCGTATATCTGGCCGGCCTTGAAGAACATGTTCTGCTTGCTGGCCCTTTTGGCGCTCCGTTCCATATACGCTTTTTTAAAAAGGAGGTAAAAAAAAGCTTCAGAAAACGATTTGTTCTGGAAAGCGGAGACTTTTGCCGTTTTCAGGATCTGGTAGATGATTTTTAAAACCAGCACGATCGCGGCAACACCGATCAGTAATTGGGCCAAGGGGGTTTTAATAAAATTTAGTATTTCATCCATGCTTTCCTAACCCTGCTGCGCAGGATAAGTACCTTAGAAAGCAAATCATTTTATTTTTTAGCAAGTCGATTTGCTTTAAGGTACTAAAAAAGTATAGCAAATCCTTTTTGAAAAATCAATTTAAATTGACATCCCGGGCTAGAATTATTATAATTTTTGCCAGTTAAGACGATTGGAGTACATGATGGACGCCCATTTCGGCCACCTTGAACGGATGAACCAGTTTTTCGCGGTTTTTTTTCCGGATTTCAGGTTTGAAAAAAGCGATTTCAACAAAGAAAATGCTGACCTGTTGCTCCGGCGCAGCATTTATATCCTTGATGGCTTGTTCAAGGCTGAAAACCTGGCGCAAAAAAAGAATTTTCAGCTGGCGGCCGGAAAATCCTTTATATCAGATGATGTTTTTCAATTACTGGAAAACACCATTGCTTATTTGCAGTTTTTTAACACCCAGGTCCTGGCCATGAGCAAGACCGAGCGCCAGACGCTGGCCTTCATCCTGGAAAACATCAGCGATTATTTGAAAACCGAAAAACTCCAAGCCGATGAAAAGCAGAAAAAAAATATTTTTAACGATTATAAATTCTGGGTCGAGAACCTGTTCAAGCTCCTTGATAAAAAGATCAGCGGCGCTGTGACGGTCAGCCAGACCCCGGCCGGCAAAAAATATCCCGAGGCCGGAGGCGCCTGCGCCAGTGACCTGGTCTATACAAACGCCTCCTTGAATTTCAGCCTGGCTCCCTTTCTTGTCCAATGCGGCGGTCAGGTTTTTTTCCTGGCGCGGGTGGATGCCGAGGCTTTGGTTTATGGGAACTGGACCGGCAACTCCGAAATGGCATTGACCAGCGATCACCTCAGGCGTCAAGTTCATGAGTTTTGTCTGGCCAATTTCTGCTTTGCCGACCTTGAGCGTCTGTCGCCGCAATTCAGCAATGTCGCTAGCGGAGCGCTGGGCAACTGGCGGCGGATCGAGACGGCCTTCGGCAAGCAGCAAATGAAATTGTTCGCTGAAAGCCTGCAAGTCCTTGAAGAGGCTGCTTTTGAGGACTTCAATATGCCGCTGATCCATCTGCTGCAGATCAGGAACCTGGCCGGCCTGAACCGCGGTCCGGAAATGAAGCGTCTGCTGCAGAAATTTTTACTTTTCTATCCAGCCTATGCCGAAGGTCACGAAATGATGGGCGATCTCTATTGGCAGGAAGAGAATGTCGATTTGGCCTTGAGTTTTTACGAGAAGGCATTGATGATCACGCAAAGCAAGAGCCTGGGCGAAAAAATAAAAAAAATCAGGGAAGCCCTCGACAAGGGCAAGGGCAAGCCCGAAGTCCAGAAAAACGACGCTTTTTTCGACATCACCGAGACCGTCATCCGCAAGGAAGAAAGGATCATCGGCCGTGCCAAGGAACTCCGCCAGATGATCGAGATTTTGATCTCCAGCTCGAAGCGGAACCTGCTCTTGATCGGCGAGCGCGGCGTCGGCAAAACGACCCTGATCCGCCTGCTGGCCCAGAAGATCGTTTTTGAAGAGATTCCGGCGGCGCTGAAAGAGAAAAAGATCAAGGAGATCAATTTCGTTTCCCTGCTTACTGGCTCGAAATACCGCGGCCAGTTCGAAGAAAAAGTCCTCAAACTGCTGCAGGAATTCAAGTATCAAAACTCCATCCTGGTGCTCGAAGATATTCATTTGATGATGTCCACCGGGGCGGCCCGGGGAACATCCCTGGATCTGGTCAATATCCTGAAGAATTTCCTGCGCGACAATTCCATCCAGGTGATCGCCAGCACCGATTACGAGGAATACAAGAACACGATCGAAAAAGACAATTCCCTGCTGGGCTATTTCCAGAAGATCGTGGTCAATGAACTTTCGCCGGAAGCGACCCGCAAGATACTAAAGAACCGGGTCAATGAAGCCGCCAGCGAGGATCACCTCATGGTGGCCAACGAGATCATCGAAGATATCGTTGAAAGCGCCAAACGCGACATCCGGGAAAGAAAACTGCCCGATTCGGCCATCATGCTCCTGGAACGGTGCATCGCCAAGATCAAATTGAAGCAACTCGCCGTTGCGGCCGGGCCGCTGTGCATCGAGGAAACGGATGTGGCCGAAGTCCTGTCCGATATCGGCAATCTGCCCGAGACCAATATTTCCATTTCCCTGAAAAATCGTTTGCTTGCCCTGTCGACCAACCTGCTGCAACGGATCGTCGGCCAGGACGAAGCGATCGCCAAGATGGTCTCTTCGGTAATCACTTCCAAGCTGGGCTACGACATCAAGAAGAACCGCCCGGACGGCGTGTTCATGTTCATCGGCCCCACCGGAGTGGGAAAAACGGAGACCGCCATCGCCTTGAGCGAAGCCTTGTACGGCAGTAGCGATTACCTGATCCGCATCGATATGTCCGAGTACATGGAAAAATTTACGTATTCACGCTTTGTCGGGGCGGCGCCAGGGTATGTCGGTTATTACGACTCCAACCAGCTGACCGACAAGGTGCGGCAGAATCCCTATTCCATTATCCTCCTGGATGAGATCGAAAAAGCGGACGCGCAATTGCTGAATATCTTCCTGCAGGTATTTGACGCCGGCCGCCTGACCGACGCGCGCGGCAACGTGATCGATTTTTCCAAGACCACGATCATCATGACTTCCAATATCGGCACGGCCCTTTTTTCCAAGGCCAACATGGGCTACAAAAGCAGCGTGGATGGGAGCCCGGTTTCCCGGCTGACCCTGATCAAGTCCCTGAAAAAGTATTTTTCTCCCGAATTCCTCAACCGTATTGACGAGATCATCGTTTTCAAGCACTTGCACGACGAGGACATCAAGGCCATTATCGATGTTCAGCTCAAGGGAATCCGCCGTGACCTGGAACGCCAGGGCAAGGAACTGGTCATCCACGATGACGCGCTGGCGTTCATCGCCCGCAAAGGTTATTCCAGCGAATACGGGGCGCGCAACCTGACCCGGGTGATGAAAAAGGAATTGCTGGAGAAGATCGCCTATCTTTCCCTGGAAAAAGAATGGCCGGAGGCCCGCTTCCTGGTCTGCCGCCTGCAGGATGAAGCGATCGAAATCTCCCTGGAACCTGTAGGCGCGGCCATCGCTGCCGAGCGCCTGCAGGCCGGTGAAAAAGGCGAATAGACGGAAAGTCGAATGAATTTTGCTGCCGGTTTTCGGTCAATGCCGGCAGGCAAACAAAAGTTGCGGGGTGTGTTTAACCCTGGCTTGCCAGCAGCTGCAGGAATTCAGGGGGAGCATCTTGAATGGAGATGCCGATATTGCTGGAGCGTTGATTGGTCATGGCCTTGTTGATCCAGCGGATATTACCCGTTAAATTGATGGTTTTGCCGCCGATTTGCAGTTTGATCGCGACCGCCTGATTTTTTGGAGTCGAGCTCATGGAGATCTGTATCCCGCCCTGGGAAATATCTACGATGAGCGCCGGCCTGTTTTCAAGGCTGGAGAGAATTCTCTTTCTGACGCGTGTTTCCTTTCTTTTTTCCATCAGCCACCTCCGGCAATGTTGGGCTGCCACTCCGCCTTTATGACAACATTATAATGCATTTATTTATTTTTTGCAATGAGATCGGAAAAGGATCGGGCCCCGATGCCGTCGGCCAGGAACAGGAAGGCGGCGATCAGTATGACCAGGCAGCCCCCGGGCAGAAGGATCAATGAGGGGCGGACAAAAATATGGCCGCGGCCGGCGTCGATCATCTGCCCCAGGCTGGGCAGCCGCGGGTCCAGTCCCAGCCCGAGGAAACTGAGGCTGGATTCGAGCAGGATGACGCCGGCGATGCCCATGACCGCCTGGGTCAGCAGCAGCGGAAAAAGCAAGGGTGCAATGTGGTTGACAGCGATGTGCCGGACCGAAGCATTGAAACCTCGGGCGGCCTGGATAAACTCCCGGTCCTTGATTTTTAGAACTTCGCCGCGAACCAGGCGGGCATATGAAGCCCAGCCGCTGAAAACCAGCGCCAGGATGAGGTTGCAAATGCCGGGCCCCCAGAAAGCCATCAGCGTCAGCGAAAGCAGAATGCCCGGAAACGCCAGAATGAAGTCGGCGCCGCGCATGATGCAGCTGTTCACCAGGCCGCCCTGCCAGGCGGCGGCGAACCCGAGCAGGGAACCACTGACAGTTGAAATAAGGACGGCCAGCAGGGCGATGGCCAGGGAAACCAGGGTGCCGAACAGCAGGCAGGAAGAAATATCCCGGCCCAGGGCATCGGTGCCGAGGATGTGTCCCGGCGCAGGACCCTGCAGCCGCTGCTGCATATCCAGGCGCAGGCTGGTGCCGTTGAACACGGCGACGCTGGCCATGGCGCCGGCCAGGGTGATGAGCAGGAAAACGCCCAGCCAGAAGTGCTGCTTGTTCTTATTGCAGGCGGGCATGGTGGATCCTGGGGTCGATGAAGGGATAGGACATGTCGATCAGCAGGTTGAGCAGCAGGTACAAAAAGGCCATGAACAGGGCGACGCCCTGGATCATGGGGAAATCCCTTTGGCGAACAGCGGTGATGAGCAGGGTGCCGATTCCCGGCCAGGAAAAAATATTTTCAATGACGATGGTTCCACTCAACAATGCCCCGAGCTGCAGGCCGATGATGGTCGTGACGGGGATCAGCGCGTTTTTCAGAACATGGTGAAAAAAAATGCGCACATCGGAAAGCCCTTTGGCCCGGGCCAGCAAGACATAGGGCTGGCGCAATTCGCAGGACACGGTCGTGAAAATGGCGCGCGTCAGGAAGGCGCTAAGGGAAATGGCCAGGGTCAGTGCCGGCAAAATAAGGAATTCCGGTCCGCCGCTCCCGGATACGGGGAGGAGTTTCAGCTGGACTGAAAACAGGATGATCAACAGCAATCCCAACAAAAAACTTGGCATGGCCAGCCCGAAGGCGGAAAACCCCATGCTCAGGGCGTTCCAGTAGCTGTCTTTCCTGAATGCGGCCATGAGGGCGAGTGGAAAGGCGATCAGCAGGGACAGGATCATGGCGCAAAAGGCCAGGATGGCCGTGTTGGGGAAATAGTTCATTATCGCGTCCCTGACCGGTTTGCGGTCGACCAGTGATTCTCCCAGATCCAGGGTGATTGTTTTTTTTATGAAGTGGGCGTATTGCTCGGCCAATGGCCGATCCAATTTCAGGGAGCGCGTCAGGCGGCAGACATCTTCCGTGCTGGGCATTTTTCCCAGCATGGCCACCACCGGGTCGCCTGGAATGGCATGGACCAGAAAAAAAATCATACTGCCCGCCGCCCAAAGGAAAACAATAAATCCAACCGCTTTTTTCAAGCAAAAAAAATTCATTTTTTGATCTGGTGTTTTTTCAGCAGGTTGAAAAGGGCCATGCGGCTGATGCCCAGTTTTTCCGCGGTCTTGTTCTTGTTCCAGCGGGTCTCGTTGAGCGTCGTAAGCAGCAGCGAATGGTCAAAGCTCTGGCGGGCGTTTTTCAGGTTGAATTCCTTATTTTCCATAGGCGCCAGAAGTTCCAGCCCGGGATCGAAGGTGATCAGTTTTTTGATCTTGGATTCCAGTTCACGAACGTTTCCCGGGAAACTGTCGTTTTGAAACATGGCGGTAATGCGGGGTATTTTCTGCGGATCAGGCGGCTGCTTGCCGAATTTTTCAAGGAAATGGGCGACCAGCAGGGGAATATCCTCCCGTCGTTCACGCAAGGGCGGAATATGGATGGTCAGATCCTGCAGGCGGTAATACAAGTCCTCGCGGAACTGGTTGGCCATGATCCGTTCCCCCAGGTTTTGATTGCTGGCTGAGATCAAACGGATATCGATTGGAACGGTCTTGTTTTCGCCCAGACGGCGTATTTCTTTTTCCTGCAGGACCCGCAGCATTTTTGCCTGCAGATTCAATGGCAGGTCGGCGATCTCATCCAGAAAAAATGTGCCGCGGTCGGCGGCTTCCAGCAAGCCGACGCGGTTTTCCAGGGCGCCGCTGAAAGCACCTTTCTTGAAACCGAACAGCTCGGCTTCCAGCAGGGTTTCAGGCAGCGCCGCGGCATTGAGCGAAACAAAGGGCCGGTTGGCCCTGGGGCTGAGTTGATGAACGGCATGGGCCACCAGCTCCTTGCCGCTGCCGCTTTCACCGGTGATCAGCAGGGAAAAATCGACCTTGCTGATCTGGGCGATCACGCGCTTCATTTCATTGATCTTTTTCGATGTGCCGATAATAAAATCAAGTTTTTCGCGGATGTTGTACTCGTTCTCAAAAAAGTTCTGGAATAGCAGCGAGAATTTGTCTAATACGTCCTTGTTCCTGGCAAAGAAATCCTGGAAATACAATTCCTTGTCCTTGAAGGCGATGAGCAGGCTGGCGCTCAGTTCATCCGTGATCGGCCAGCGGGTCATTTTGGTGTTGGCGAACGGGTAGAACAACCTTTCCGGACTGTTGAATTTCGCTTGGATCTCCGTCCGGTGCCAGTTATTGTTTTCCGGCTGTTGCTGCAGCGAGAGCATCATCTCTTCCGCCAGCTCCTTGAATAGGTTCGAATTGGAAAACCGGAACAGCAGCTGCTTTTTCTGGTGGATGTGCAGGACCAGCCAATTGACTTTCTGTCCCTGGTTGATGGCATGCAGAAAACTGCTGAAAAAATCCTCGGGAAGGCGCCATTGCCTGTAATTTTCCACTAAACGGGCGTCAGCAAAAAGTTGGCCGCGATTTTCTTTTTCCTGCAAGCTGTCCCGGATCTGCTTGAGTTTTTCCGAAATGACCCGTTTATTCGTCAGAAAAAAATCGTACATGGCCAGAAAACGTTCTTGGATCAAGCCATCGATGTGGCCCGGATCAACCGTCAACTCGAAATGAAGATATTCGGATTCATAATAAAAATAGTTCTTCGAATTTTCGGAAAGGGCCCGGGAAATTTCCCTGAAGGGTTCGAGCCATTCCTTTTTTTTATACTTTCTCAGCAGCATGGCCAGGGCGGCGAAGCGGATTTTTTTTGACTCGATGGCGGCGATTTGTTTCAGGATGGCGGATTCCCACTTTGCATCGGCGCTCGGGTCGCAGGTCCGGCAAATGTTCCAAAGGGCTTTTTGGTCGCCGCTGAAGGAATTGACCCCGGGAGTTTGTGGATCCAGTGCCCGCGATTCCAGAAAGAATAATTGACAGCGCAGAAATGCGCATTCGGCCAGGCCCTTGTTGTTACCGATTTTTGCAAACTGGCGTGTGGCGCGTTCGAGCAAATTCAAGGCCGGAGCGTTGTTCAGCCTGAGGGTTTCGAGATAGGCCCAATTCAGGCAGTCGATGGCGCAGGAAGCGGCCAGTTTTTTTTCTTCATTTCCGGCCAGGACGACGTGCAATAGATTCTCGGCTTCTTTCCAATTTCCCTCGCTGATCAAGATATTGATCCGGTTGGAGTTGACCAGCATGATTCCGTCGTTGTTTTTTTCCTTTGCAAACAGTTTCAGCGCTTTTTGATACCAGCTTTCCGCCAGGAAGTCTTCGTTGTTTTCCAGGTACAGGTTGCCCAGATCGACGGCAGTGAAAGCCGAGTTTGAGCGAAAACCTTCGCTCTCACTTTTTACAAATACGCTTTTATACAATGATTCGGCCGCGGCAAAACAGCCCATCTCTCTCTGCAGCTTGGCCATCTGGCTCTGGATCTCGATCTCCTCCCGGCCGCTGTGCCGGGCCTGGAAAAAAGCCAGCGCTTGCTCGAGCTTGAGCCGGGCTTTGGCATAATCCCCGTGATAGATATCACGGTCACTCCGCTGGATCATGGCCAGGTTGCAAAAATAAGGGTCCCGGATCTTTTTTACCAGGGCGTCCGCCCGGGCGGTTTCTGAAGCTTTTTCCAGAGCGATGAAATTGAGGTAAAACCACAAGTCGCTGTATTCCGCAGGAATAGGACCGAGAGCGGAAAGAAGTCTTGCGAGCTTCGGGTATTCTTTTTTGCGCATGGCCAGGTGGGCTGTTTGCAGCCTGACCAGGACATCGTTTTTTTCGGCATATTCCCGGAGGATCCTTTCGGCCAGGTCGAGCGAATTGGTTCGAATCGCTATTTCCAGAAAATGAATGATCAGTTTTTGGTTTTTGGCCAGTTGCGGCAGGTGGCTGACCAGCAAATCGCAGGCCGGGCCGGGCGCGATTTTTTCAGGCCCCGTGCCGGCGTGGGTTTTAAGGTACTGCTCCAGTGCCGGCAGGTTTTTGCTGGCGAGGAAATGGCGGATGATAAGGTAGGGCCACTCCGTTTTGGCGGCCAGGGAGGCGAGTTGCGCTTTTTTTTCTCGCGGGGCGACATCGCGCAGGGGGGCGGCGGAACGCAAGCAGAGGCACTGATTTTTTTCCTGCAAATATTCTTTTTTCAGCAAGGCATTTATTTGCGTCATTTTGCGGGGGCCGACCAGGGCCCGGGCGACTGCGTTCGGAACCGGTGCCGCGATGATCGCGAATAATTTCAACAACTCGTTTTCCGCCTTGCTCAGCGCACTCTGTTTTTGCGGGGCGGCCCGGCCTGAAAAATGATTTTGCATCGGGTTGCTCGGATCTTCATTCAATTCCAGGTCGCAGTCCAGGTGCAGTGTTGAATTAAACAGGATGACGATCAGGCCGGAGATGTCTCCGGATTCGAGCAGGTACCTGAGAAATTGGCCGTCCGCCTGCTTTTCCAGACCATCGATCAAGATGATGGTTCTTTGAAAGACGGACTGTTTCAGGTAACGCCCGAATTCCCGGACCAACCCGGACGCTGTTTTTTCCCCGCCTTGGCGGCGGCCGCGGTTCGCGCCGAAAAAATCGCTGACGGACATGTTATGGACGGCGATCTTGAGAAACAGGGTTTCCCTGGAATCCAGATTGTGGAACAGGGTGTTCTGGATGATGTCTGCCTGCCGCGGTTCTTTGGTGTTGATTTTTATTTTGAGATTGGCATTGGCTTTGATGCCGAGCATGGAATCGGAATGGAGCAGGTTGGATGCGAAGTCATCGCTGCGGAATAAACATCCCGCGGGCGGCGGTGGGCAAGCCACCGGGCCTGGCTCATTTTGGAAGCGGAGATAATTGCCTTTATCCAAAAAATGCAAATGACGGTTTTTGTTGAATAAGGGAATAATACTATCGGCGGCAGGGTATTCATGCTCCTGCAGTTCCCAGCCCAAACGCAGCGTGGATCCCGGCAAAATTTCGAATTTTGAAAAATCGATAAAATCCATATCCCATTCCCGGGCGGCATGCAAGAAAGTCAGATATTGCCTGAAAATGCTCCCGGCCTGGACGGCGCTTTGTGCGGGCATGAGACGGTCATTGTTGGCCGCAAACGGCTGGGTCAGCACGTGGATCGAAAAAGCATTTTCCCTGAAGTCGATGATGTTCTGCATGAAACTGGAATGAAAACTGAAGATCTTGTTTATTTTGAGCAGGTTGGCCGGGGTGTTTGCCACCGTGACCGGCTCCAGTTTTTCGTTCCGCCAATGATCGAAAGTCTGGAATCCTAATTTTGAAAAGCGATCAACCGACTTGAAAAACTCCACTAAACGTGGTCTCTCATGGACACCCTTGGCTGGAATGATATGCCTATGACTGTTATTCTGTCAAGTACATTGGTAAAAGGCCAGCCAACAGGGAAGGAGGACCGGCTTCTTTTCAGCGATTGAGTGCGATGATGGCGGCGTCGATTTTTGTGACCAAGGCGGCCATGACGGCCTGGAAGGAGGGGTCGAGCTCATAGCGTGTTAGCGAAACGTAATAAGCGCCGCGCCGGAACATGATCTGGTAGTCATCGATCACGCAGGCCGAACCATAGAGTGTCTGCGTCGTCATGCCCCGGGTGATCTCGGCGAACACGGCGCTGGCGCCGGCTTCGTCATTCATCTTGTAGATTTCCACCCTGACTTCATGAGCGCCCTGGGCATAGTCCTGCACGGCCAGGCGGTCGAAACCGAATTGGTTATACAGTTCGGCGCCGCCGTTGATGTGTTGATAAAGGGCAGCCCCGGAAAACAGCCGCTCTTCCCCCTGGCGCTGCCAGCCCGCGGTAACGCCATCGGCAGGCAGCAGAGTGAAAATCGGATCACTGCCGGCGGTCAGTAGCAGGACCAGCGCCCAGAATGTCTTCAGTGCCATCGGCATGGGCTGGAGCCTTTCAACCCGGCACGACCATGCGCGTTTCGATTGGCCGGCTTTTGTAAATGCCCAAACCCAAATTTTCCGCGACCGCCAGACCGTAATGTTTTTTCCTGACTTCGGCTGCTTTGTCCGCAGGCAAACGACCCGCTTCAATCTGCTTGGCCAGCAGCACCTCGAAGCCGACGCTGTCCATGGCCACCGGGTCGGTCGCGACGTAAAGCCGTTCCAGGGGCCAGACGAATTGGGGCGCCGGAACCGGGCCCCGATCGTATTGGCCGCGCAAGCCGTCCATGATGTTCAGCACCACTTTATCGCGTAGCGGCGGGAAAGCACACACTTCGGAGATAAAGCGCTCGA
>Ga0209450_10001247_pt1 | contig 12777 bp, 11 predicted proteins | sample FrelakmetLWP11LW_FD_187149 | JGI IMG/M metagenome (GOLD analysis project Ga0209450, IMG submission 187149) | Freshwater lake sediment microbial communities from the University of Notre Dame, USA, for methane emissions studies - LWP11 LW (SPAdes)... | ecosystem: Environmental > Aquatic >... | reverse complement strand
CGGAGGCTGCGTTCGCTTCGTGAACCACGCGCTGGCAGGCGGCGACCCGCTCGGCGAACGGCGCGCTGCGCTGGTTGGCCCAGCCGTGGTCGTCCTTGATGACGTCGATGCCCGCCTGCGCGAAGGTTCGGCACAGTGCGGCGAGTTGTTCCACCGTCGAGCCGATCGGCTTCAGCGCCGTGCAGGTCAGCGGCCGGCCGAACGCGCCGGTCAGCCGCCGCAGCCCCTCAATCCCGAGGTTCGGCCCGCCGAAAGCGCTCGCCAACGGCGCCGGCACTTCGACGTCGACGAGTTCCACGTCCGGCTGCAAGGAACAGTTGCCGAACAGCATGTTCATCAACTGGCCGGCGTCCTCGCAGACGGTCTCGCAGGCGAGTTGCAGGTAGGCGAGGCTGGTGCCGTCGGCCTGCGGCTCGATGCGCGCGACGCGGGCGAGCAACTCGTCGAGCACCCGGCCGTCGACGACTGCCTCGGGCGGCATTTCGATGCTCTGCTCGATCGCCAGCAGACGGGCCCGGTGGGCGGCCTGCTCTGCGGCGACGTGGAGGCGGTAAACGACGTCGATCCGGGGCACAGTCATGCTTCGCATTTTACGGAGCGGCATTGTCGAACCCGGCAGGTTACCGCCGCTCGCTATGATCCGCGCTCTGCGGCGACCCGGTAGGTGGCGGCCGCGCGCGTTTGCGGCGGGGCCCGGGCTGGGCCAACAAGTGCGGCATGAAGAAGGACGTGGCGGGCGCGTGGCCCGATGTGATCGACGTGTAGGCATGGCAAAGGCTGACCAGATGCTCAAGCGGTTCCGTTTGCCGGCCGTCGTGTTCGCGCTGCTCCTTCTGGTGGGCGGCGCGGCCGGGGCGGCATCGACGGCGCCCGAACCGGCCACGCTGTACCTCGTCAACCGCGAAATCATCACGATGCGCGGTGTGGTCGCCGGACTGACGCCGGCGCAGCGGGTCGAGCGCGCCCGCGAGCGTCTGCGTGACCTCCCGCCTGAGGCCATCGACCTACCACTCAACGCCGTGCCCGCCGAACTGGGCGAAGCGCGCGGCGTGCAGCTCTTCCTCGGCGATCGGCTGCTGTTCTCGGTTCTGCACGATGATGTCGATGCGGAAGCCCGGCAGCCCTTCGAGGCGCTCGTCAAGCAGACCCAGGAACGCCTGGAGGAAGCGCGCGTCGTCTGGCACGAGTTGAGGGATCGGCCGCTGCTGCTGCGCGGCTTGCTGTATGCCGCGGTCGCGACGCTGGTGTTCGCCTTGCTGGTCTGGGTCGTGTACCGCGGTGGCGGCATCGGCCTGCGCTGGCTCGAGCAGTGGCGGGACAAGCTTGCCGCCAGGCATGCGCACGTCGATCTGGGCGAGTTCATCGGGCGGGTCGTCGTCGGCAGCATGCAGGTGGTGCAATGGCTGGTCATTGCAGCGCTGGCCTATGCCTGGGTGCGCTTCGTGCTCGGGAGTTTTGTGGCGACCCGGCCGCTGGCACGCGGGCTCGACGGCTGGCTCTGGGGCAGGCTGGTCTGGATCGCCGAGGGCTCTGTCGAGAGCCTGCCGGGGTTGGTCACCATCGTCATCGTGCTGGTCATCACGCGGGCGATCGCCGATGCGGTCGGCTACCTTTTCGATGCGATCGATCGCGGACGGCTCAATCTGCCGCTGGTGCATCCGGAGACGACGGCCGCGACACGGCGCATCTTCAGATTGCTCGTGTGGGGCGTGGGCATCGCCGTGGCCTATCCGTACCTGCCGGGGTCGAGCAGCGAGGCGTTCAAGGGACTGTCGGTCCTGCTTGGCGTCATGGTGACTCTCGGTTCGACCGGGCTGGTCAACCAGGCGATGAGCGGGCTGGTGATCGTCTATGCGCGGGCGCTGCGCAAGGGCGACTTCGTCGATCTGAACGATGTGCAGGGCGTGGTGACCGAGGTCGGAGTGCTGTCGACCAAGATCGTCAACGTGCGCAACGAAGAGGTCACGGTTCCCAACTCCGTGTTGATCTCCAGCCCGATCCGCAACTACTCCAAGCTCGCCGGCACCCAGGGCACGCTGCTGACGGCGAAGGTGACAATCGGCTACGACGCGCCGTGGCGGCAGGTGCACGCGCTGCTGATCGCGGCTGCGGGGAAGACGCCCGGTGTCAGGTCGGCGCCTGCGCCATACGTGTACCAGCGTGCGTTGTCGGACTTCTACGTCGAGTACGAACTGTTCGTGAGCATCGACCGGCCGCTGGAGCGGATACCGACCCTGTCGGCGCTGCACGCCAACATCCAGGACACGTTCAACGAGCACGGCGTGCAGATCATGTCGCCGCACTTCTTCACCCAGCCGCCGAACGCCGTGGTGGTGCCGAAGGAGCAGTGGTACGCACCGCCGGCGCAGCCGCCCTCGTGAGCCGGCCGGGCGCGCATCGATTTCGCTTTATCGCCTCACAGACCATTCCTCGCAAGGAGAACGCATGAACCTGAACTGGGCACAGATCTCCGACACGGTCACCACGCAACTGACCGCCTTTGGACTGAAGGCGGCCGGCGCGATCGTCGTCTGGATCGTCGGCCGCTACCTGATCAGCCTGGCGGTGCGGCTGGTGTCCGCCGCGCTGACCCGGCAGCAGGTCGATCCGACCATCCTGCGTTACGTCGGCAACATCGTCACCGTCACCTTGAACATCATCCTGGTCATCGCGATCCTCGGCTACTTCGGGGTCGAGACGACCTCGTTCGCCGCGCTGATCGCGGCGGCCGGCATTGCGATCGGCGCCGCGTGGGCAGGGCTGCTCGCCAACTTCGCCGCCGGCGCCTTCCTGATCATCCTGCGTCCGTTCAAGGTCGGCGATTACGTCAAGGCGGGCGGCGTCGAGGGAACGGTCAAGGAGATCGGCCTGTTCGCCAGCACCATCCTGACGCCGGACAACGTCAGCACCTTCGTCGGCAACAACAAGATCTTCGGCGACACGATCTTCAACTACTCGGCGAGCGCCTACCGGCGCGTCGACCGGCTGGCGCAGCTGGCGCATTCGGTCAATCCGCAGGACGCGATCGCCCGCCTGAAGACGGCGCTCGCCGGCATCCCTAACGTGGAGAAGACGCCAGCTCCCGACGTGGAGATCGTCGACTTCAACGAGCGCGGTCCGGTGCTGGCGGTGCGGCCGTACACGCACACCGACCACTACTGGCAGGTCTACTTCGACACCAACCGGGTGATCACCGAGTCGTTCGGCGCGGCCGGCTATCCGGTGCCGGAATCGCACATCAACATCCGCCACAAGGCCGCTTGAGCGGCGCGGACCAAGCCGTTCTCCTGGGAGGCAATTCGATGAAATTCCGTTGGTTACTGGCGGCCGTCGCTGCCGCTGCAATCGCTGCCCCGGCATTGGCGCAGCCGGCCGGCACGCTGAAGAAGATCGCCGATGCCCGCAGCATCGCGCTGGGCTTCCGTCTCGACGCGGCGCCGTTTTCCTACCGTGGCAGCAACGGCGAGCCGACCGGCTACTCGGTCGACCTCTGCCGGCGCGTGGTCACGGCAGTCGAGCGGGCGCTGAACGTGACGGGTCTCGAGGTCAAGTGGGTGCCGGTGACGCCGGAGAACCGGATTTCGGCGGTCACCAGCGGCGCGGTCGACCTGGAATGCGGCGTGACTACGGTGACGCTGGGCCGGCAGGAGCAGGTCGACTTCTCCAACCTGATCTTCGCCGAAGGCGGCAGCCTGCTGGTGCGCGCCGATGGCGGGCCGACGCGCCTGTCGGAACTTGCCGGCAAGACCGTCGGTGTGATGGCCGGCACGACCACCGAGGCGCGGCTGCGCGCGGCGCTGAAGGAGCGGCTGATCGACGGGCGGATCGTTTACGTCAAGGACGAGAACGACGGCGCGGCGGCGGTGATCGACAAGCGCATCGACGCCTTTGCCGGCGACCGGATGGTGCTGCTCGGCGTCGGCCTGCGCTCGGGCGGCGGCGCGGTGCTTTCGCTGGCGCAGGAGGACTTCTCCTTCGAGCCCTACGGGCTGATGATGCGGCGCGACCCGGCGTTCAGGCTGGTGGTCAACCGCGCCCTGGCGCAGTTGTATGCCGGCCAGGGAATCAACGAGATCTACGACCGCTGGTTCGGCAAGGTGGGGCGGCCGGGGCCGTTGCTGTCGGCGATGTACTACCTGAACGCCTTCGCGGAGTGACCCGATGCTCACGATGACTCGATTGCTGACCATCCTCGTCGCGGCATGCGCCGTGCTGCTGTCGGCGTGCGCCAGCGTGGCGGAAACCCAGGGCGTCAGCGGCCGCGGTGTGGTCCTGTCGATCCAGGAAACGCAGCGCACCTCGACCGCCAGCAACGTCGTCGGCACCGTCGGCGGGGCCGTCGTCGGCGGAGCGCTCGGCAGCCTGATCGGCGGCGGCACGGGCCAGACCATTGCGACCACGGTCGGCGCGGTCGGCGGCGCGATGGCCGGCAGCGCCGTCGCCGGCAAGGCAGGCGCCGAAATGGTGTGGGTGGTCAACATCCGCTTCGACGACGGCATCGACCGCGCCGTGACGGTGTCGCAGCGGCCGAACTACCGTCCGGGCGACAAGGTGCGCGTCGAAAACAATGCGGTGTTTCCGGTGGCGGCGAAGTAGCGTGCCCGGTGCTGCGCACCGCCGCTCAGTAGACTGGCGCGACCGGGTGCCGGCGGCGGCCTCGAAGCGGAGGTTCTGATGAGACGGCGTCGGTTCGAAGTCGCGGTTGCCACCCTGTTGCTGGCTTTCAGCGGCGCGGCCGCTGCGTTTGGCCTCGGCTTTCTGTCCGACACGCCGATTCGTCGATTCGACGCTGACGATCTGAGACTGATGAACGAAGCGATCGAAAAGGCCCTGGCGAGCAGCGAGACAGGGACGCCGGTCCGCTGGGCCAACGACAGCACGTCGTCGTCCGGCGAGGTCACCGCGGAGCGGGCGTTCGAGCACATGGGCCGCCCCTGCCGCGACCTGAGGGTGGTCAACCGCCACCGCAGACTCGAAAACTCGGGCGTCTACACCCTGTGCCGCGAAGACGGGCAGTGGAAGCTGGCGCAGTAGCGCGCGCCTGCGCGCGCGTTTCGCTGGCGCTGCTGCTGGGCGCGCTCGCTGCACTCGGCGCCCCCGCCGCCCGCGGCCAGCTGCCCGGGCTGCCGGGAGCCGCCAAGCCGGCGACGGCCGATGCCTCGGCTGCCGCGCAGCCGAAGGAGTCGGATGAGCAGCGGCGCGAGCGACTGCTGGTCCAGGCTGACCAGGCCCGCGCCCAACGCGAACGTCTGGCCACCGATCCGGCCATCGTCGGCGCCCCGCCGGGCGTGCCGCCCGAGGAGTTGACCAGGGCGCGCAGCGCGCTGAACCAGCTGGTCGTGTCGCTGGAGAGCCAGCTGCGCTCGCTGGAGGAGCTGCAGGCCGTGCGCGCCGAGCGCCAGGAGGTCGAGAAGGCGAACCAGGAATGGAAGGGCCTGGGCAGCCCGCCGCCGTACTCGCTGCTGCTGGTCGACGACCTGCACGAAGGGCTGGACTCGATCAGGACCACGCTCAACGCACTGGCCGCCCAGCGGGTGATCGCCGAGCGCGAAGGCGAGCGGGCGCGCGAGCAGGCGCAGCGCAACGACGCGGCGCTGCGGCGGGCGCGCGAGGCGGTGTCGGTAGCCACCGAGCATGAACGGCCGGCGCGCCAGTGGCGGGCCCAGCTCGCGGCGTGGTCGGCGGAGTCCGCCGCCGCCGCCGCCACGCTGTTCCAGCGGAGCGTCGAGCTGATCGACGAGCAGGTGACGCTCGAGAACGAGCGGCTGAAGTTCGCCGAGCGCAAGCTGCAGGTCGCCTCCAGCGACGTCCGCTTCTCCAAGGAAGACCTGGAGAAGATCCGCCGTACCGAAGAGCAGCGCATGGAGCGCATCCGGGCGATGCGCGCGAAGGCAGGCGACAGGGCGGGCGCGGTGGACCGCGAGCTGGCGGCGGCGAGCGCGGCGCTGAAGCGGATCGAGGCGGTAGCGCCGACCGATCCGGCGGCGCTGCCGGTCGCCCAGGCTCGCCTGCGCGCGGCTCAGGCGGCCTTCGAGGGGGCGCGGTTCGAGCTCGACACGCTCGACAACCTCGCCGCGGCCGCGTCGATGACGGTGGACTTGTACGGGCTGCGGTTGCAGGCGCTGGAAGACGGCGATGCCGATCGCCGCCGCTCGGCCGTCCTGCGGCTGCGCGAGGCGGCCGGGCGCTTCAAGCCCTGGCAGGACTACGCGCAGAGCCAGCTCGAGCTGCTGCGCGCCGCCCAGCGCGAGACCAACGTGCGGATCGACAGCCAGGACACGCTGCCGCAGGTGCGGGACTACGAGAACGCCATCGCCGATTCGATCCGCCAGCGTATGGCCTTCGCGCAGCGGCTGCTGGATGCGGCCGAGCGCGGCCAGCGCACGGTCGTGCGCTGGCTGGCGGAGATCGACACCGAGCAGCAGACGCGACCGATCGGCGAGCGGGCGGCCGACGCCTGGGCGATCACCGCCGACTGGGCCAAGCGGGTCTGGAACTTCGAGCTGTTCGCGGTCGAGGACACGATCGACGTCGGTGGCCAGAAGATCAGCACCTCGCGCGGCGTGACGATCGGCAAGAGCGTCGGCGCGCTGCTGCTGTTCGTCATCGGCTACTGGCTGGCGGTGCGGGTGGCGCGCTACCTGGAGCGGCTGCTGATCAGCCGCTTCGCGATGGAACCGGCGCAGGCGCGCACGGTGCGACGCTGGGCGCTGGCGCTGTGGGCCTTCGTCCTGCTGGCGCTGACGCTGAACCTGGCCCGCATCCCGCTGACGGTGTTCGCCTTCCTCGGCGGCGCGCTGGCCATCGGCGTCGGCTTTGGCACGCAGACCATCATCCGCAACTTCATCAGCGGCCTGATCGTGCTGATGGAGCGTCAGGTGAAGGTCGGCGACATCGTCGACGTCGACGGTGTCACCGGCACCGTCACGGAGGTCAACCTGCGCTCCTCGACGCTGCTGGGCTTCGACGGCGTCGAGGCAATCATCCCGAACTCGAACCTGCTGGAGAACAAGGTCACCAACTGGACCCACACCGACAATCGCGTCCGCCGGGTGGTGAAAGTCGGCGTCGCCTACGGCTCGCCAGTGCGCCGGGTGGCCGAGCTGCTGCTCGAATGCATGCAGCGCCACGGGCAGGTGCTGAAGGACCCCGAGCCGCGCGTGCTGTTCGAGGACTTCGGCGACAGCGCGCTGGTGTTCGCGATGTACTTCTGGCTCGAGATGAGACCCGGCGTCAATTCGACGGTCATCATGAGCGACCTGCGCTTCATGGTGCACAAGGCCCTGGACGAAGCGGGCATCGCAATGCCGTTCCCGCAGCGGGACGTGCACTTCGACGCGGCGCGCCCGCTGCAGGTGGAAATCCTGCCGGGCCGCCCGGCGGCGAGCGGTTGAAACCGGGGCGGGATTGGAAGCGATGGCCGAGGGTGAGCTCGAGGGCCTGCCGGACACGCAGCTGACGCAAGTCCTGTCCGCCTTCGCACCATCGGACGCGGACTCGACCGCTGCCTTCACGCGGCTGTTCGACATGATCCGGCCGCGTCGCGGCGAGCCTGCCGAGGCTGCCGCTTCCCGCTACGACGCCGTACTGGCACGGCTGGAGGCGGACCCGACGCGAGCGGCGCAGCTCCGGCATCACATGCTGAACCTGCTCGCTACGCGCCGGCTGGTGAGCTTCTTCGCCGACAGCGGCATCCTGCCGGCGACCGGCTTCTTCACCGAGCTGGGCCGCATCGTCACCCAGCGGCTGCTGCCGGAACTTCCCGACGACGGCGAAATGCGCGCCGTGATGCGGCAGGTCTTCCACCGCCGCGACGACTGGGCCTGGCTGCAGGCGATGCCGCCGGAACTGGCGCAGCGCTTCTGGCGCATCGTCGGCGGCGATGCGGTCGCACTCGCGCCTCTGTTCCATCCGGTGCTCGACCAGATGCTCGAGGCGCTGCTGGTGGTTGCCTATCGCGTCGGCGGCATCGGGGTGGAGGAGGAGTTCGGCCGCCTGGGCGCCGACTTTGCCGGCTACGCGCCGCGTTTCCGCGGCCTGGCCGCGGCCGCGCAGCGCTTCGCCGATGCGTTTCGCGCCAAGCTGGAAGACCCGGCGCGCGCGTTCGAGGACGAGACCGAACTGCTGGTGATGGTCGACCAGTGCGAGGAGGTTCTCGAGCGCGCCCGCCGCGCTTCGATGCGCATGGGCACCAGCCTGCGCCTGACCTACCTGATGCGCCGGACGGTGCAGAGCCTGCGGCGTATCGCCACGCTGGCGCGGCTGCTCGCCTCGCGCTTCCGGCATGCAGGCCCGGCGCAGGGCCGGGAGGCCGCGCTCGTCGGCTGGTCGGAACTGGTGCGCGAGTCGCTGCGCGCCGAAAACCAGCGCGGCAGCGTGCGCGAGCACCTGTCGAAGGGAATGGCGCTGCTCGCGCTGCGCGTGACCGACAACGCGGCGAAGACCGGCGAGCACTACGTCGCCGAGACGCGCGACGAGTACTTCTCGATGTGGCGGGCGGCCGCCGGGGCGGGACTGATCATCGCTGCGATGGCCCTGCTGAAAGTCTTCACGTCGAAGCTGGACCTGCCGCTGATGGGCTATGCGACGCTGTACAGCCTGAACTACGGGCTCGGCTTCGTGCTCATCTACATGCTGCACCTGACCATCGCCACCAAGCAGCCGGCGATGACGGCGCAGACGATCGCCGGCTATCTCGGCGGCGTCGGCCACGGCGCCGCGGTGCTGCGCAAGGCCGAGCTGGATCGGGTGGTCGACCTGATCGTCGCGGTGGCGCGCAGCCAGTTCGCGGCGATCGTCGGCAACGTGATGGTTGCGGCTCCGACGGCGATCGCGCTGTCGCTGGCGCTGGCGCAGTTGAAGGGCGCGCCGATCATCGACATCGGCAAGGCGGCGCACCTGCTCGACGACCTCAGTCCGCTGGGATGGGCGATTCCGCACGCGGCGGTCGCCGGCGTGTTCCTGTTCCTGTCGGGACTGATCTCGGGCTACTTCGACAACAAGGCAAGCTATGCGCGCATCGGCGAGCGGGTGGCGCGGCTCGGCTGGCTGCGCGCGTTGGCCGGCGACGAGCGCGCCGCGCGGATCGGCGCCTACGTCGAGGAGCACCTCGGCGGCCTGATGGGCAATTTCCTGTTCGGCTGCATGCTCGGCACGGCCGGCATCGTCGGCATCATCCTCGGCCTGCCGATCGACATCCGCCACATCGCCTTCGCTTCCGCCAACCTCGGCTACGCGCTGGTCGCGTTCGACTTCGAACTGCCCTGGCAGACGATGCTGTGGGCGGCCCTCGGCGTGGCCCTGATCGGCCTGACCAACCTCGCAGTGAGCTTCGCGCTCGCCTTGTGGGTGGCGCTGAAGGCACGCGGCGTGGTGTTCACGCAGAAGCGCGAACTGCTGCGCCGCCTGTGGGCGCGGCTTCGCGTTGCGCCGCTGAGTTTCTTCGTCGCGCCGCATCGCGCATAGGCGGGGGTTGTGCCTGCCGTACTGCACGCTGGCGACGCACGGACAGTCGCGGCGGGTCTGCGAGGGCCTATGCGACAATCGCCCGCCGCATTGCTGCCCGGCGCGGCACCGTCACCGACCCGCCGATCGGCAGCGCCGCGGATCGAACCCCTGAACCCGTTCAGCAGCCACTGCCCGCGCCCGGCGCGGCGCACCCAGCCGTGACATCGGACGCCCTGATTACCGTCGATCGCGTCACCTTCGGCTACGACGCCAGCCGCACGATCCTCGAGGACGTGTCGCTGACGTTCGCGCGCGGCAAGATCACGGCGATCATGGGCGGCTCTGGCTGCGGCAAGACCACGCTGCTGCGGCTGATCGGCGGCGTGTATGCGCCGAAAAAGGGGACCGTCAGTTTCGATGGCGAAGTGATCGACACGCGCAACCGCGAGCAGCTGTTCCGGCTGCGCCGGCGGCTGGGCATGCTGTTCCAGTTCGGCGCGCTGTTCACCGATCTGACGGTGTTCGAGAACGTCGCCTTCCCGCTGCGCGAGCACACGAACCTGCCAGAGTCGATGATCCGCGACATCGTGCTGATGAAGCTGAACGCGGTCGGCCTGCGCGGCGCGGCGCAGCTGCGCATCTCCGAGGTCTCCGGCGGCATGGCGCGGCGCATCGCGCTGGCCCGCGCCATCGCGCTCGACCCCGAACTGATCATGTACGACGAGCCCTTCGCCGGGCTCGACCCGATCAGCATGGGCGTGGCGGCCAACCTGATACGAAGGCTCAACGACGCCACCGGCGCCACCTCGCTGATCGTCTCGCACGACGTCAAGGAGTGCTTTCTGATCAGCGACTATGCGTACCTGATCTCGTCGGGGCGAATCGTCGGTCACGGCACGCCGGCGGAACTGACGGCTTCCGACGATCCGGAAGTGCGGCAGTTCATCCGCGGCGAGCCCGATGGGCCGGTGCCTTTCCATTACCCGGCGCCGCCGATCGCCGAGGGCTTCGGGATCGGCCGATGAGCTTCGCTGACTTGTTGCCACGGCTGGGCCGCTGGGCGATCGGCTACCTGTTCCGGCTCGGCCACGCTGCGTTCTTCCTGGTCGAGCTGCTGAAGAACATTCCCGCATCGCTGCGCCGCTTCTACCTGGTGGTGGCGCAGATCCATGCGATCGGCAACTACTCGGTAGTGATCATCGCCGCCTCCGGGCTGGCGGTCGGTTTCGTGCTCGGCCTGCAGGGTTACTACACGCTGTCCCGCTACGGGGCCTCCGAAAGTCTCGGATTGCTGGTGGCGCTGTCGCTGGTACGCGAACTGGGGCCGGTGGTCACCGCGCTGCTGTTCGCCGGCCGCGCCGGCACCTCGCTCACCGCCGAGATCGGCCTGATGAAGGCCGGCGAGCAGCTTGCCGCGATGGAATTGATGGCGATCGATCCCAAGCAGCGGGTGCTGGCGCCGAGGCTGCTGGGCGGCATCATCGCCATGCCGCTGCTGGCGGCGATGTTCTCCGCGGTGGGCATCTTCGGCGGCTATGTGGTCGGCGTGCTGATGATCGGCATCGACCCGGGCCAGTTCTGGTCGCAGATGCAAAGCGGCGTCGACGTCTGGGACGACGTCGGCAACGGCATCATCAAGAGCTTCGTGTTCGGCGTGACCTGCACCTTCGTTGCGCTGCTTGAGGGGTACGAGGCCAACGCGACGCCGGAAGGCGTGGCGCAGGCCACCACGCGCACGGTCGTGATCTCCTCGCTGGCCGTGCTGCTGCTCGATTTCGTATTGACCGCGGTGATGTTCTCGACGCCGCGCTAGAAAGGCGGGAAAAGCCATGACGCGCAGGAATATCGAAACACTGGTCGGGTTATTCGTGCTGATCGGCTTCGTGGCGATCGGCTATCTGGCGCTGAAGGCGGCCAACCTGGCGGCGATGACGGTCGGCGAGACCTACCTGGTCGCCGCCCGCTTCGACAACATCGGCGGACTGAAGCCGCGCGCGCCGGTGAAAAGTGCTGGTGTGAACGTTGGTCGCGTGGCGTCGATCTCGCTCGACGGCAAGACCTTCCAGGGCCTGGTGATGATGGAACTGGAGAAGCGCTACGCCTTTCCCAAGGACACCTCGGCGTCGATCCTGACCGCCGGCCTGCTCGGCGACCAGTACGTGGGGCTGAATCCGGGCGGCGAAGACGAGAACCTGGCCGCCGGCGACACGATCAAGATGACGCAGTCGGCCGTGGTGCTGGAGAACCTGATCGGGCAGATGCTCTACAACCGCGCCGCCGAAAGCGGCGGCGAAGCGAAGAAGTGAGGCCTCGATGAGGCTGCTCGGCGCGTTGTGTCGTTTCGCCGCCGCGTTTGTTCTTGCGGGCGGACTGGCCGCTTGCGCATCGATCCCGCCGGGAGCGGGCACGACTCCGGTCGACCCCCTCGAGGTCTACAACCGGCACATGTTCGACTTCAACGACCGCGTCGACCGCGCGGTGCTCAAGCCGGTTGCGCAGGCCTACGAGGCGGTGCTGCCCAAGGACCTGCGCGTGTGCGTCAACAACGCCTTTCTCAATCTACTCGAGCCGGTCAACGCCATTAACAATCTGCTGCAGGGCAAGCCGAGCGACGCGATGAGCGACGTGTCGCGGCTGTTCTGGAACAGCACCGCCGGCCTGCTCGGCTGCTTCGACCTCGCCGCCAAGGCGGGCGCGCCGCGCAACAACGAGGACTTCGGCCAGACGCTCGGCCGCTGGGGGGTCTTGCCGGGGCCGTACTTCGTGCTGCCGATACTGGGGCCCAGCACGATCCGCGACACGTTCGGCCGCTTGTTCGACTTCCTCGGTACCGACCCCATCTGGTACATACAGGACATCCCCGTACGCAATTCGCTGGTCGGGGCGCGCCTGGTCGACATGCGCGCCAGCCTGCTGCCGGCGGAAAGGGTGCTGGAAGCCGCGGCGCTGGACAGGTACCAGTTCGTGCGCGACGCGTACCTGCAGCTGCGGCGCAATCTCGTGTATGACGGAAACCCGCCGCGCCTGAGGGATCCGGACGAGGAGGAAGCAGACACACCGCCGGCACCGGGCGGCGATGCGCCGAAGCCTGCGCCGGATCAACCGCCGCCGGCATCGCCGCGTTAAAGCCCCGGAACATCCGCTGGGCGGATCGCTGAATAGGAAATTGCAACGATGAGTTACAGAACCCTGGTTACATCACTCGCTCTTGCCGCGCTGATCGGCGCGGGACTGGCGCATGGGCAGGCGGTTCAGGCGCAGGGCACCGCCAATGCCGCCTTGAGCGCTCCGGACGCTCTGGTCAAGACGCTGTCGGAAGACGTCCTGGCC
>Ga0209450_10001246_pt1 | contig 12777 bp, 11 predicted proteins | sample FrelakmetLWP11LW_FD_187149 | JGI IMG/M metagenome (GOLD analysis project Ga0209450, IMG submission 187149) | Freshwater lake sediment microbial communities from the University of Notre Dame, USA, for methane emissions studies - LWP11 LW (SPAdes)... | ecosystem: Environmental > Aquatic >... | reverse complement strand
CCCCGTTATCCCAGGCGGTTTTTGCTTCTATATGAGCTTTTGCAATAAAGTTTGTTGCGATATTGCTCAGTTCAATGACTTTGTCCTGCCGTTCGTAAACATTATTCCTTAAGGTATTTTCACTTTCGCGGTGGCATACCTGGCAGGAATTAGCAATGTTATTTAAAGGGCTCTGGACGTGATGGTCAGTAAACTTAACACCTCCCTGGCTTTTGTAAGGCATATGGCAGTCGGCACAAGCCAGTCCTCTCTGGCTGTGAATACCAAAGCCGAACAATTCAAAATCAGGGTGCTGTGCTTTCAGCATAGGGGCCCTGCTTAATTTGTGAACCCAGTCTACATGCTCAACTTCATCGTAATATTTTTCCATTTCTTCGACAGTCATTCCTTTATCCCACGGAAAAGTAAGGTATTTTTCATCCTTTCCTTTAAAATAGTATTCTACGTGACACTGCGCGCAGACAAGAGAACGCATTTCCTGATGTGTTGATTTTGTTATGTCTTTTCCCTGTCTCTGAAATGCCTCAACAAGTGCAGGCCTTGATATTCTCAAGTTCATGGTTTTATTATCGTGGCAGTCCTGGCATCCTATTGCATTCACCACTTCAGATCCCAATTCTTTCCAGGGCTTTTTATAAAATTCCGCAATTCCCATCTTATTCATCAGCCTGGGCACATCTGTGCTCTTGCAGGTCCAGCATGTTGCCGGCTGGGGTACATCCGTTCTCAGAGTAGAGCGTATATCCTTTATTGCAAGGTAATGGCCCCTGCTCTGATTATAATCCCTCGAAAAAGCATAACCCGCCCACAGGACCACGAGGTCCGGATATCTTTCAAGCGCGTCAATAGTTGCCGAACCGCCGTGTTTGCTGGCGAAAGAAGTATCTTTAGTTTCAAGATACGTTTCATATTCACGGGGATAGTTTTCTCCCCAGATTTCATTCTTCGGTTCCCAGTCATTTATGGGTTTGACATTCTGAATAATCTGGTTCGATTCGGTTCTCCTTTCTATAATAGAACTTCCAAGCAAACCGATTAAAAAAACGACTAATATTGTTACTCCGTAAATAACCCAGCCGAGCCAGGGTCTTTCTTTAATTTTTTCCGAAATATTCATACAATAATTATTTAAATTATTATTTATTATTTTTATTTATTTAATGCCTTATCCAGCCATTCGGGCAGAACAGGGGACAATTGAGGTACTCTCGCATTCGGAAACGCTGATAAACTGCTGACAGTCCCGTGAGGTACTTCCTGGTGGCAGCTCCAGCAGAAGTCTTTGTCATCGGCCACTATATATCCTTTGTTTTTCTGAGCTGAATGCATATAGCCCAGTAATCCCTGGTGGCACCTTTCGCAGTTTTCCTGAACGGCGTTTTTCCCGGCATTTTTTATCTTTATAACCTGAGGTTCGAGCCTCAAAGTGAACATCGTTGTATGCCTGAGTCCGTCTGATGCCTTGAAAAAATATTTGCTGAAAACATTGTCCTGGGGAACATGGCAGTCATTGCATGTAGCGACGCGGGCGTGCGAACTATGCTGCCATGATGCATACTGTGGAAACATTACATGGCAGTTGACGCAAGTCTCGGGCTTGTCCGACATGTATGAAGTTCCGTTCGCAACGTGGAAAACGAGAAACACAAGGCCCGTGAATACTCCAAGAATGATTATAACCGGAAGTTTCCAGTTATCAGGCGGTTTCAGGAGATTTATAATTTTTCCAATTCTATTCATCGAATAATCAGATTAAAAAGTCTTATTATGTTTAATTTATAAAAATCCAACTAAAAATAAAACAAAGAAATTGACGTACTGAAGAACAAAATACATTTAATAAAACCCTGTTAATAAGTAAATTAAACGAATGGAAAAAATCGGATTTGAAAATTATAATGAATTCACGGCTGAAAAATTTCCTTACCTGCAAGTTGAGGATGGTGTTCTTTATGTCGTTTCGACACCGATAGGAAACTTAGGGGATGTTTCGTTCAGGGCATTATTTGTTTTGAACAATGTGAAAGTGATAGCCTGCGAAGATACGAGAGTATCGTCTATCCTACTAAACAAATTCGGAATCAAAAACAGACTGATAAGTTATTATTCCAAAGTTGAAAGCTCAAAGAAAGATATGATAATTTATGAACTTGAGTCCGGGAATTCAGTGGCGCTGATATCGGATGCAGGTACTCCCGGTATATCTGATCCGGGCAATATGCTGATTTCAGAATGCATTAAAAAAGGAATCAGAGTATCGCCTGTACCCGGTGCTTCTTCGATTATTCAGGCACTTGTTATATCAGGTTTCGAAAATAGCAGATTCTTCTTCCAGGGGTTCCTGCCACAGAAAGGAAGAGAAAATCTTTATAATGAATTAAGAAAAAAGAAAATGCCTCTTGTAATACTGGAATCAAAGTTCAGGATAAAAAAGACATTATCGGAGATGAAGCAGTATTTTGGAATCAAGGAAATAATTGTTTCAAGGGAAATGACAAAGTTGCACGAAACAATTTACAGGGGAACTCTAAACGAAGTCCTGAAATCAATTTCTACCATTACTGATAAAGGGGAATTTGTAATAGTGATTAATAATATATAAAACAGATGGAAAACTTTAAAGAAATAAGAGTAAGATATGCGCCGTCACCTACGGGATACGTTCATATTGGTAATTTAAGGACTGCATTATATAATTATCTTTTTGCAAGAAACAAAGGCGGAAAGTTCTTATTAAGAATTGAGGATACAGACCAGGCGAGAAAGGTTGAAGGGGCAGTTGAAAATATAATAAATACGCTGGTGTGGGCGGGGCTTGATTACGACGAGGGCCCTAAAAAGGAAGGATGTTACGGACCTTATTACCAATCGCAGAGACTGGATATATATAATGAGCATGTAAGGTTGCTTCTGGAAAATAAAAAAGCTTATCACTGTTTCTGCTCTGCAGAGAGATTAACCGAATTAAGGGAAGAACAGCAAAAACAGAAGCTTAACCAGACAAAATATGACAAGCATTGTCTTAATTTCTCCGAAAATGAAATTAATAAGAAACTCTCTGAAAATACGCCTTATGTCATCAGGCTTAATGTTGAACATGGGCATACAATCAGGTTCAAGGATTTCATAAGAGGAGAAGTTGAGTTTGCAAGTGAAATCATTGACGATCAGGTTCTTGTCAAATCTGACGGGTTCCCCACATATCATCTTGCGAATGTTGTTGATGATCATCTGATGAAAGTAACGCACGTTATCCGGGGGGAAGAATGGCTTCCTTCTGCGCCAAAGCACGTACTTCTGTATGAGGCATTCGGATGGGAAGTACCTGTTTTTGCACACTTACCGCTTCTGCTGAATCCTGACCGTTCAAAACTCAGTAAGCGGCAGGGAGATGTAGCTGTTGAAGATTACAGGAATAAAGGATATTTGAAAGAAGCGCTTGTTAATTTCATAGCTTTGCTCGGATGGACAGCCGGAGATGACAGGGAAATTTACAGTTTAAAAGAACTCATTGCTTCATTTTCACTTGAAAGAGTCAATAAGTCGGGTGCTGTATTTGATATCGAGAAACTTAACTGGCTGAACGCTGAACACTTGAGAAGCAAACCCGATAATGAACTTATTTCGATTCTGAGGGAATCACTTAAAAATTCAAAGTACGGTTCGGGAGAATTTTCAGACATTTTTCTGTTAAAAGTAATAACAGCAATGAAAGAAAGAGTGTCATTTGTAAAGGAATTTTTTGAGAAAGGATTTTATTTCTTCGAAGAACCTGAAAATTATGAAGAATCTGCAATCAAAAAGCGATGGAAGCAGGAATCACCGTCATTACTTTTAAAATTTGCCGGAAAAATAGAACAGATAGAGACTCCTGTAAAAAACGAATATGAAAAAGCACTTAAGGAAACAGCAGAAGAAATGAAAACCGGAGCGGGTAACATAATACATCCGTTGAGACTTGCAGTTTCGGGAGTAAGCGGCGGGCCGGGAGTTTATGATATTCTGGATATAATAGGGAAAGAGCAAACAATAAAAAGAATAAATAAAATTATTAATACAATCAGCTAAATGGATAAAAATACTAACATTCCATCCAACTTCATACGTGAAATTATAAATGAACATATTTTGTCTGACAAGCACGCCGGAAGAGTACACACAAGATTTCCTCCGGAACCGAACGGGTATCTGCACATAGGCCATGCAAAATCTATTTGCCTGAATTTCGGTATTGCTAAGGATTATAACGGACTCTGTAATCTCAGGTATGACGACACCAATCCTGAGAAAGAAGAAGTTGAATATGTGAAGTCAATCGAGGAAGATGTGCACTGGCTTGGTTTTGATTGGGGTGACAGGGAATATTATGCTTCAGATTATTTTGATAAATTGTATGAATTTGCCGTTCAGCTGATTAAAGAAGGAAAAGCGTATGTCGATTCATCAACTTCGGAGCAAATAAAGGAAATGAAAGGAACCATTTCAGAACCCGGATTGAATTCACCTGACAGAAACCGGTCTGTTGAAGAAAACCTTGATCTTTTTGCCGGAATGAAAGACGGAATGTATGATGACGGACAATATGTATTAAGGGCAAAGATAGATATGGCTTCACCCAACATGCACATGAGAGACCCGGTAATTTACAGAATAAAAAGAGCCGAACATCACAGGACAGGGAATAAATGGTGTATATATCCAATGTATGACTATGCTCATCCGATTTCAGACTGGGTAGAAGGGATTACACATTCGTTATGCACTCTTGAATTTGAAATCCACAGGCCTTTGTACGACTGGTTTCTTATTGAACTGCATCTGGAAAGCCGGCCACAGCAGATTGAATTTGCAAGGTTAAATCTGACTTACACTGTTATGAGCAAGAGAAAACTTCTCGAACTGGTTACAGAAAATTTCGTATCAGGCTGGGACGATCCGCGCATGCCGACGATTAGCGGGCTAAGAAGAAGGGGATATACACCCGAGTCAATAAGAAATTTTTCCGAGAAAGTAGGGGTGGCAAAACGTGACGCTATGACGGATGTTGCTTTGCTTGAATACAGCATAAGGGATGACCTGAACAAAAAGGCAATTAGAATGATGGCCGTTCTGAATCCTCTGAAGGTTGTGATAACAAATTATGATGCGGATAAAGTTGAGGAACTGGAAACTGTGAACAATCCGGAAGATGAATCCATGGGTACAAGGAAAATTCCTTTTTCAAGGGAAATCTATATTGAAAAAGACGATTTCCAGGAAATCCCGCATAAAAAATTTCACAGGCTATCGCCAGATAATGAAGTACGCCTGAAATCGGCATATATAATTAAATGCGCTGAAGTAATCAAGGACAGCAGCGGTAATATTACCGAGCTGCACTGTACTTATGATCCTGATACAAAGAGCGGGTCATCTGGCAGCAGGAATGTAAAAGGCACAATTCACTGGGTATCGGTTAAACATGCAATAAAGGCTGAGGTCAGGCTTTGTGACAGGTTATTCGTTACGGAAGACCCTGCATCTGTTGAGGATAAGGATTTCAAGGAATTGCTGAATCCTCATTCGCTTGATATATTGGAAGATTGTTATATAGAACCCGGGCTTTCAAAAGCCAAAGCCGGTGAAAAGTTTCAGTTTGTAAGAACGGGATATTTCTGTGTAGACCCAATGTCCACTAAAGAGAAACTTGTATTTAACAGGACAGTTCCGCTAAAAGATACTTGGTCGAAAATCGAAAAAAAATAGAAAACACAAAAAATACAGACCCTGGAATAAATTCAGGGTCTGTTATGAAAATCCCTTTGGAAATCAGTTTATCTTACTCTCTTTTTATGACGGTTTTTTCTTAAACGTTTTTTTCTCTTATGAGTTGACATCTTTGCCCTTTTTCTCTTTTTACCACAAGGCATTAATAAATTGCTCCTTTCGATTAATTATTTATTTGTTAAACTTTCCTGTACTAATTTTTTGAATTCCTTTGAAACTTTGAATTTTGGAATAAACCTTCTTTCTAAGTGCAGTGTTTCGCCTGTTTTCGGATTCCTGGCTTTCATTGGCTCCCGGACTACATTCTTGAATGTCCCGAAACCTCTGATTTCTATGGAATCATTCTGGCACAGAGAGTCTATTACGATATGTATAAAACCCTCTATAACGATTTCAGCTTCCTTCTTGCTGATACCTGTTGCTTCCGAAATCTGAGATGCTATTTGAGCCCGAGTCATGTGATTTACCTTTCGAATTTATATTGTAAAACAGGTTTATTTATATATTCAGAGTAAAATTCTTCTTTTAATTCCCTTAACTGGTTTCTTGTCAGATTTTCTAGAATAAGTTCAATCAAGTGATTAGTTTTCTTTTCTCTCACAATCACCGGTTCGCCTTCTATTCCGGCGATTTGAGATGTTATCCTGATTGCATCCTCAAATGTTCCCAGTGAGTCAACAAGTCCGAGATCTTTTGCCTGTTTTCCCGTGAATACCCTTCCGTTTGCCAGTGGTTTTAAAGTTTCAATATCAATTTTTCTTTCTTTTGATACAACTTCGAGAAACTGATCATAACTATCATCCACGATTTCCTGGAAATATTTCCTGTCATCTTCATTTATTTCCCTAAGAGGATTACCTGAATCTTTAAGGTTTCCGCTTTTAATCGTCACATCCTTAATGCCCAGTTTGTCTGCCATCTCTTTGAAATTTGCAAAAGATATTATTACTCCTATGCTTCCTGTTAACGTACCCGGATTTGAAACTATTAATGAACTTCCGCAAGCAACATAATATCCGCCGCTGGCAGCAATTGACCCGAATGAAACAATTACAGGCTTTCCGCTCTGTCTCGTTTTCCGCACTTCTTCATACATTTCCTGGGAAGCTGCTACACCTCCTCCGGGAGAGTTAACCCTGAGAATTATAGCTTTAATGGATTTATCTTCCCTGTATTTTTTGAACTGCCTTATAATCGGAGCGGCGTCGATTATCGTAAAATCGAGGTCTACAACCGCTATCTTCTGTTTGCCGCTTCCGGTTTCAACATATTCGAAATTTTTACTGCCTGTTTTTAAAACTGATGATACAAGAAGAAGGAATGATATCCCTGTAAATATCAGGCATATGGACAGTACTGAAAGGAGAATCCCCCAGAACCATCTTCCGCTGTTTGTACTTGAACCTGTCATCTTTTTTATTGTAATGCGTTCTTTTTATTTAATGCGTCGTCTGCCTTAGCTTTTTCTCCGAGTGCATCATATGCGTTGTATAGAATTTCATATGAATCCTTTAAAAGTGCTTTGTCTTTTGAAGTTGCTACAACCTGCTCGATACTTTTTACTGCTTCTTTCAGGTAAGGTTCGTACTCGCTCTTTCCTTTACCATCAGAGGCTTTTTTTACGGCAATCTGATAATTTGCAAATCCTATGTTGAATAATGAACTTTCGTAATATATATTGTCTTTCGGTAAAAACGGTATCGGTATTATTCTGTTGAAAATACCGAGTGCTTTTTCGTATTCTTCTGACTGTCTGGCTTTTATACCGTTTTGATACATTATTCTTGCTATCTGTATAGCATCTTCTTTGCTCTTGGATTTATCCAGTACGCTCTGATAAATCTCCAGCGCTTTGTCGGATTGCCCCATGTAATTGTATGAATCTGCCATAAGCTGGTATGCTGCAGCACTGTCAGGCATAATTGCGATAGCTGCATTCATTGTTTTTATTGTCCTCTGGAAATATGCGTTTGAAGAAGAAGTATCTTTTTTCCCGAGTGCTTTTGTCCCGTCGTTATAATCCTTGATTCCTGCATTATATTTATCTATCCAGTAATTCTTTATCAAATTGTCATAGTCCCTTGATAAACTTAATACAGTCTTAAATGATTTCTGCGCTTCCGCGTACTTACCCAGTTCAACCTGTGAATAACCAAGCATATACCATGCTTCTGCATCATTTTTATCAATAGCAACGCCTTTTGTAAGTTCTTTTTCTGCCTTTTCCCAATCTTTTTGCTGATATGCAAGCTTACCAGTTGTGGTTTCAGCCGGTGCACATCCTCCTAAATAAAGCGACATTGCACTGATAACAAATAATACAACCAACAAAAACTTTAAAGATTTCATAAATATTTACTCCGAATTAATTTATAGTTTAAGGTATGTAAATATAAATAAAATATAATACTTATTCAATTTAAGAAATTACCCCTTTTCAAAATGTGAGAATACAATAATTACGTGATTTAATACTCTGGAATTTCAATTTAAGTTTTATTTTTCATTTTCAATAGTTAGTTTTAATAATGTTTAAAAAATTCGGGATAATATTAGTTTTCTTATTAGTTATATTCTTAATTTTTAATAATCTAATAATGCCCTGGTACGTAAAACATGCAGAACTTGTAACCGTACCAGAGGTCACGGGGCTCAGTTTCATGGATGCCAAAAAGGTCCTTGAGGATTCAGGACTGGAAGTTAAACAGGGAGATGTAAGGTATGATGAAGCCAAACCTGTTGGCCTTGTATTGGACCAGAGTCCTGCAAAAAATGAAAATGTCAAAAAAGGTAGAAGGGTATACTTAACAATTTGCGGAGGGGAACAACTTATGGAAGTTCCCAGACTGGTCGGAAAGAGCGAAAGGGACGCAAAATTTACTCTGGAACAAAGGAATCTCAAAGTGGGGGAAATTGTACGCAAGTTTACTACCGAACAACCTGAAGATGCAGTAATATCCCAGATTATTCAGCCGGGAAGTAAAGTTAAAAAACTAACTAAAGTTGACCTTATCATTAGTAATGGCCCAATTTTGGGAGATATCGTCATCCCAGATGTTGTCGGGAAAAAGCTTGCTGACGCAAAGAAACTGTTAGAAGAAAGAAAGCTTAGAACAGGAAAAATTACATACCAGCCGAGTGATGTAACGCCCGGTCTTGTTATCGACCAGTACCCTAAGAAAGACAAGTCCGCCAAGGATAATACACCAATAGACCTGATAGTTTCAAAAAAGAAAATCGAAACCGATAAAGCGTTTGAGGATGTGGGTGACGTTGACCTCAAAACAAAGAACGGAACAGAACAAAAGCAGAAAAATGATACAGAAATAAAAAACAAGCCTAATCCCGAAAAGCCTCAGGAAACAGATAAAAATACTGAGAAACCTACAGATAAGCCAAAAGAAAAAACAATAGAGAAACCGAAAGAAAAGAGTACAGAGAAACCGAAGGAAAACAGCCCGAATAATTAAATGGAAAAAATGAAAAAAATTTGTCCATCGATACTTTCAGCAGATTTCAGTAAACTCAGTTCTGAAATCATTGAAATTGAAAATGCCGGAGCAGACATAATTCATTGTGATATTATGGACGGTCATTTTGTACCAAACATAACTTTCGGTCCCGGTATAATCGCAAAAGTTAATGAAATCACGGAACTCCCGCTTGATGTTCATCTTATGATTGAAAATGCTGATAAATACATCGATGCATTCAGGTCGTCGGGAGCGGATATGATTTCCGTCCATTATGAGAACAACAACCATCTTAACAGACTGGTTGAAAAAATAAAATCACTCGGAGCCATGGCTGGTATTGTCATTAATCCCGCTACAAATATTAACGTGCTTGAGGATATAATTGAGTTTGCGGATTTTATACTTGTTATGAGCGTGAATCCCGGATTTGGAGGCCAAAAATTCATTACTAATTCTGTCGGCAAAATTAAAAAACTGAAAGAACTTACCGAAAAAAAGAATAAAAACTGCCTTATTGAAATTGACGGCGGTATATCACTTGATAATATTAAAGCTGTTTCCGATGCAGGAGCCGATATGTTTGTCTGCGGAGCATCGGTTTTTAAAGCTAAAGACAGGATATCAGTAATTAAAGAAATGAAAAAAATAGTTAACCCTGAAGAATGAAGAATGTCTTCCAAAACAGCTCTGTTCTTGAAGCAGAGAAAAAGATAACAGCGAGGTATAAAATCCCGTCTCTGATTCTGATGGAAAATGCAGGCAGAAAATCTGCCGAACTGATATGGGAATATTATTTAAGTGCAAAATGCACAAGAATTGTAATCCTAGCCGGTAAAGGTAATAATGCCGGTGACGGATTTGTGATAGCCCGCCACCTGATGACGTTCAACGAAAATTATGACGGTTATGCGCCCGTAACAATATTCCTCATTTATCCTGACCACGAATTAAAAGGAGATGCTTTAATAAATTATAATATTATTAAAGCACTGCATTCCGGCGAATATTACAGAATTACAAGCGACCGGAAAGAGTTAAATTCCTTGCTTGATGACAGCTGTGAAAAAATCCTTTTTATCGATGCCGTATACGGAGTTGGATTTAAAGGCAGTCTCGATAATAATGCCAAAAAAATATTTTCTGATATTAATACGTACGCTGACAATAAATTTGTTGTGGCTGTTGATATTCCATCAGGACTTGATAACTATTTGAATGCTTCCGACTGCCTGAAAGCAGATGTCACAATATCTATGGGAGTACGGAAATTTAATACTATGTTCTATTCAGGCAGGGAAGTGTCCGGAAACCTTGAAATTATAGACATTGGCATAAGCGGCGAGGAATTTACTGATTTCAACAGCGATAGCATATATCTTTTCGAGAAGGAAGACCTGCATTTTGAGGAAACATTAAGGAATATTAATTCTCATAAATACAATAACGGGAAGCTTTTTATTCTTGCCGGAAGCGAAGGATACAGCGGTGCTGCTTACATGTCTGCTCAGGCAGCTTTAAGGGCCGGATGCGGTGCTGTTATTCTTGGAATTCCCGAATGTCTAAATCCGATAATGGAGTCCAAGACAACTGAAGTAATAACATTACCGCTCAAATCGGAAAAATTTCTGACATGTGATTCAATTGATAAAATAAGTGAAAAAATCAAATGGAGCGATGCGGTTTTGATTGGCCCCGGAATTGGCAGGCATAAAGATACTATGGCATTAGTAAGGGATATTGTTAGCGAATATGATATGAATTTCATTATCGATGCAGATGCAATCTATGCTCTTAAAGGTCATCTTGAGATTATCCGGAAAGAAAACCGGAGAATAATTTTAACCCCGCATTTGGGTGAGTTTGCGAACCTGCTTGACATTGAAACCGAAGAGTTAAAAAAAGATTTTATTAGAATTGCGCGGGATTTTGCATCAAAATATAATATTACCCTGGTACTTAAAAATTCGCCGACAGTAACTTTTTACGAAAATAAAGTTTACATAAACTCTACAGGGAGAGAAAATCTCGCTACAGTCGGAAGCGGGGACGTTCTATCGGGTATAATCGGAGCTTATTATTCACAGATGAAAGATACATGGTCGGCAATGTCCGGTGTATATGTACACGGATATTGCGGAGACATTATGTTCCGGAAATTCGGTGACAGCGGAACGATGGCATCTGATATTATAGAATTAATACCGAAGGCAAGAATAGAATTGATTGAAAATTATAAGAAGTTTCTTTAAATATCATTTTGGATTTATTTCTCTTGTAATCGGTATCTTTGTACTGTCATCGATACCGGGTGACAGATTCCCAGTTATTTCGTTTGATTTTGGTGATAAGATTGTGCACGTATTTTTATACTTTTTATTAATGATATTTACTTATATTTCTTTCTCGGAACAGAAAATTGTTGATTTTAAAGATAAAGTACTGATTTCGTCATTTTTATTCTCCGTTTTGTACGGAATTACTGATGAAATTCACCAGTATTTTATCCCGAACAGGTTGTGTGATATTTACGATATACTGTCCGATACTGCCGGGGCAGTTACCGGGGTAGTCGCAGTTATGATAATTATCAAAAGGAAAATTAATGTTTTTTAAATAAATGATTAAATTAATCGACTTACCGGATATTATTCCGATGCTGATTATCGCAGCTTCAGCAATTATAACGCTCTTACTGGCGTCATTCTCGTCCAGGTCTAAAATGCCGGTTTATGTTTTTTCGGTATTATCCGTACTGACAGCTTTAATATATGCAGCACTGGATGTCAGAAAAACAAAATTTCTTTTTAATGATTCCATTGAACTCGGAATGACAGAAAATGCGTTTGCATTTCTTGCAATGCTGGCTATTTTGATTACGCTTATTTCTTCAAGAAATTATCTAATAAATTTCAAAATTAATTACGGCGAATATTATTCCCTGATGCTGTTCGCGCTTTTTGGAATGCTGTTGATGATTTACGGTAATGATATGCTGATAATATTTATCGGCCTTGAAACTATGTCAATATGTTTTTATGTCTTTGCAGGAATGATGAGGAAACGGGAAAAATCAAATGAGAGTGCGATGAAATATTTCCTGCTGGGAGCTTTTATGACGGGATTTCTGCTTTTTGGGATTTCTATAATCTATGGTGTAACGGGTTATACGAACATAACAAAAATACTGACAACCTTCACTCAGTTCAGGTCACCGATATTTCTTCTTGGAGTAATATTATTTACAATAGGTTTTCTTTTCAAGATTGGGATTTTCCCTTTCCAGATGTGGATACCAGATGTTTACGAGGGAGCGCCTACGATAGTAACGGGTATGATGTCAACAGCCGGTAAAATTGCTGCTGTTGGTACGATTGCGCCCATCCTGATAATATTAAAGCTGACTGACCTAAGGCTGCTACTGTCAATTCTCGCAACTCTGACGATGCTTTACGGTAATATTGTGGCTATTGCGCAGAATAATATTAAACGACTTCTAGCATATTCATCAATAGCCAGCGCGGGTTACATTCTTGTG
>Ga0209450_10001245_pt1 | contig 12783 bp, 12 predicted proteins | sample FrelakmetLWP11LW_FD_187149 | JGI IMG/M metagenome (GOLD analysis project Ga0209450, IMG submission 187149) | Freshwater lake sediment microbial communities from the University of Notre Dame, USA, for methane emissions studies - LWP11 LW (SPAdes)... | ecosystem: Environmental > Aquatic >... | reverse complement strand
GTCGGGCATTGACGAATCAATGCCGTGGAACAATCTTCCCATTCCTTCGGTGACCCCATCGTCTAGTGGTTAGGACACTGGCCTTTCACGCCGGCAACACGGGTTCGAATCCCGTTGGGGTCGCCAGCGATCCAGATCGAATCCGGGTCCAGCTATTCAGGGCCAGGGTATTCACTTTGGCGGAAGTACCAGGATCAGGCGGTTTTGACCTGCGATCAGAGCGGGAAGGTCACCATCCAACCGGAACCAGTGCGCGATCCCGCAACAGATTGTTTCTCCCGCAGGTGCGAATGAGTCTCAACCCGGATTTGGAAACTGGTACCGACTGCGATCATCCGACATTATCCGTCCATGGATGTGGCAAGCACCCTTTACCCACACTCAGAATGCGGACTTGTGTAGAAGATGAGGTGGACTCGTTTCAGGGTTCCCGGGCATTGAAAGGAAATGGCAATGACAAGCAGGCTGATCCTGTTGGCGGGATTTGTTCTGGGACACAGCCAGATCTGTGAGGCCTCGACACCCGAGGCCTGGGAGGAGTTCGAGGGACGTGTTCGGGCAGCGAGCGAAACCCTCGTCGAGGGCATCGTCCTGAATACGGATATCTACGTTGATCCTTTTGGAAGCGAGTCATACGGGATAGCGATCATCCACGGCTTTGACGGATCAACATCATCCGAGGTGCTGTATGTAACGGTTTTCAACAAGGAGACAGGCAGCATTGAAATCAGTGGCGAGATCCTGCCATCGGGATTGGACTGGTGGAGGGATCTGCTTGACGAGAACAGGCGATTGAGAACAGCCCTGGAAACAATCAAGCTCAATCGCAGTTGATCCGACAGGACCCGTCGATGAGCCGTCCAGTGATGCTGATCTGCTCAATGAATCCCCATGCCGTGACAAACCCCGGGATGAGCGTCCTGTCAGGGACGGATCCGTTCCAGACGGGCGAACTCGCTCTCTGAGGGGGAGTGATTACTCCCAGGCGGATTTGATCCCCGCCCAGGTAAACCTCTCCACGGGCGTTTCGGGAACGAAGCTGAGGTCGTCCAGGCAGAAGTCGTTCCAGGTGTACGATACCGTCGTATTGACGATTTCGAGGATCGCCTCCGTTGCATCCCCCGAGTTCCAGGTGGCTTCGTAGAAGATCCATTCACCAAGAACACCTCCCGCCATGAACTCCGGTCCCAGGGGCTCTCCGTTCACCAGCACCTGGAGACCTGCATCCCCGGGCGCCCACAGGGAGTGCCAGCAGGCGAAGTCGTAGGTATGACTCGGTGTGACATCCACTGTCTGCTGCCATACGACATTGGGATCACCCGGCACGGCAATCCCGTTCACGGCCATCATCAGTCCCTCGGCGGTCCCTAAGGTATGGTCGTAGAAGGATGCGGCGTTCGGATGGTCAAGTGACGGGTTCGACACTACGTCGTACGTGTACTCAGGAACGAGATCACCGGGGCTGTACGTGAAGTCGGAATAGAAGTCCTGATTGCCGTTCTGGAAGTCTCCGTTAACGACCAGGAACGCTCCTGCTGGAGCCGCGCTGATGATCAGGAAGGCACAACACACTCCCCATGTACCGGGAAACCTGTGCAGCGATCGAACAGTGAACGAATTCATGATCCCCCCTTTTCTACCCTGACCAGTATGTAGCAATGAAATCCGGCCATGTAAACCCCAAAGCCAGAACTCACGGTCTGTTCGCTCCCGTGGTCCGACCTTCGAGGGTAGTCTACGGAGCATCACGGGCAATTGGAGACAGGCACATCTGATCTGTAGTCTGAATCCCGTCCGGCAACCGGCAACCTTCTGCATTGCGCAGGGAGTCTCTGAGCACATCTCCCTGATGTGTGAATGACGCAGGGGGCTACTGACATGCATGTGCAGGGTTCTTCTACCGGGGACGGGAGTGGTCCAGGGGACTTCGTTCGTATGAGCGCCGGGGAGAGGGAACAGCCTTTGAGGACAGGGGTCTGCATGGGCAGTCCGTGTCGAGCCTCGGTACCGGAGCAAACACCTCCCCGCTCAGGGAGAAGATGAGGGAATCCGGGAGCACATCATGCCGGGCGATCGTCTGCAGAATGAGCTGGTCGCTGGAGCAAACGCAGCCAGCCTCAGGATCCTCGATGGAGTCTGCATGATCGAAAGTGCCGAGGGTTCCGGTCCCGGGTTTTCATTGACCCCGGTTGACCCGGGGTGTAGTGTTTTCCAGTTCGCAACCCTGACGGCACACTTCGCGGGAGGAGAGCCAGCTTGAGAGGCTTCGGCGGATCGGCGGCGGTTCTGCTCGCGATCTCGTGCCTTGCGCGGGCCGGATCGGATCCGGTTCCCGGGACCCCCGACGTTGGCTGGGCCGACTTCTCCTTCGGCTTCAAGGTCGGCGGCATCCTGGCCCAGCATGTGGGCACCGAGGAGAGGGATTCGGAGTACGACGTTTCGAGCGGCTGGAGAACCGGGTTTTCGGCCGGGGCCTTCCTCCTCTGGCCCGTGACCTCACGGTTCGGGCTGCAGCAGGAGGTCGTCTTCGCGCAGAGGGGCTCCAGTCAGGAGATCCAGGTCGAGATCCTCGAGATCCCCACGACGCTCTTCGTGACCTACCGGACGGACTATGTGGACATCCCGGTGCTGCTCCGGTACGCTCTGCTGCAGTGGGAGGGCGGGGACCTCTACACCCTAGCGGGAACCGCCATGTCGCTTCGGGTAGGCGACCGCTACACGCTGGAGGGTATCCTCGACGACGGTGAGCAGTCGGTCCCCCTGACGGCCGACGCCGACATGTCGGAGGTGGACCTCTTCGACTTCTCCCTGCTCTACGGGACCGGAACCGATTTCAGGGCGGCTGGGTTCGACATGCTCCTCGAGTACCGCTTCCAGATGGGCTGGAACACCCTTTCGATGCCAACTTACGCGTACGTGCCGTTCGGGGACAGTCTGATACTGGTGGAGAACGAGCCCGTCCCGCTCAAGAACCAGAGCCATTCCATCATGATCGGCGTTCGATTCTAGGAGGGAACATGAGAGGTTCTGCCGTCGCCGTCCTGATCCTGGCCTGCGGGGCGCAGACCCAGGGGTATACGTACTGGAATTACCCGCGGCACAGCGCCCTGCTGCCAGGCCAGAGCGTGACCATCCGGACGGAGAATCCGAGCGGATCGGGCATCCAGAACGATCTTCTCTACGAAGGGAGCGGGATCACCGCGATTCCGATGACGCCCGTGCTCGACGGGCCTTCGACGATCACGGCGACCGTGCCCGGCCCGGTCTCCACTACCCGCAGATACGGCTTCCGGATTCTCTCCGGGGCAGACATCGCTCTCTTCCCGGTCTCGCTCGCACCGGGAACCGACCCCTCTCCGAGTGGCCTCTCCCCGCTGTCCACCGACCCCACGGGAGACGAGCTGTTCGGTTACACCAACCTGGACCTGGTCGAGTACCGGGTCAGCTTCTCCGACACCCGGCTCTATGCCTCCCTGAAGAACGCGGGCGGAGGTTTCCCGACCAGCCAGGGACTGAACTTCTTCGGCTACCTGTTCGCAGTCGCCGATCCTTCGCTTGCGGCTCCCGACACCGTCTTCGCCCTCCTCTTCACCGTAAACCAGCCCGGCATCATCACGCCGGGCCTGTACCGGATCACGGGTACGGGCTTCGGAGACCTCGAGAAGATCGGGGAGATCGACTATGAGGTCTTCGCCTCGGCCAACTCGATCGTCCTCTCCTGCCTGATCTCGGACCTCCTGGAGGACCCGTACTTCAGCGAGTGGTTCGATCCGACCGATCCCGCGCTGGGAGTGGCCGCCTTCACGCAGCGGATCACCCTCACCGGAGGAGCCCAGGAGGCCGACGACGCGCCGGGCGGCGACTGCTGGCTCCGTGAGCTGGCAATCTCCCCGGGGGCCAACCATCTCCCCTCCCTCTCCGGCTTCTCCCTTGAAGGCTCCGGGGCGACGGCAACCGCTTCGATCGTCTACACGGATCAGGACGGACACTGCCCGGTGCTGTCCGAGATCGTCTTCGACGGCGCGGACGCCTGGTCCCTGTATCCGTTGACGCTGGACTACTCGGTACCGGTGACCTACAGGACGGGTGAGGGGATCGAGCCGCTGGCGACCGGCGACTGGCAGGAGGCCGTCCTCCGCTTCAGCGACAACCAGACCGACATCGTCGAGTACGAGGTCCTGAACACGGGCATCGGGGAAGCCGCAACCGGCCCCGAGGTGACGATCGCTACGAATCCCTTCTGCGGACCTCTGTCCATCGACATCCTCATGCCTGGTCCAGGCGAGGTGTCCGCGGAGGTCTACGACCTTCGGGGAGCCCTCGTCGAGACGGTGTACGAGGGTCCGCTGACCGGGGGGATGACCACACTCGTCTGGCAGGGCATCGATTCCTCCGGCCGGATCGCCATGCCGGGCGCCTACATCATCCGGGTCGCCTTCCCGGGAGGCACGGAGACGAGGAGAGTCGTCCTGCTCCGCTGAGTCGCGAGGCTGAACGAACATGACATTCCTGATGATTCTTCTCTGTGAGATCATGACGACCCGGGACTCCTCGCAGCCGGAGCAGGCACTCCTGGAGATGTACGGCAGCGCTGCTTTCAGACCCGATTCCACAACCCTCTGCATCATTAGGGAAATGGGAGACACCCTGTTCTTCTGCGACAGCAGGGGCTCTGAGAATGTGGACGATGATTTCGACAGGCTTTCGATGAGCGACAACTACAGCCTGGTATCCCGCCTGCCGGAGCAGAACTGCTGGGTGATCGAGCACTTCGGCTACGAATGGATTGAATGGCTTCTGGTGAACGGTGAGAACGGCCGGATCGACACCGCCCTATCGGCCCCCTCCCCGAGCCCTGACGGAACCCGTCTGCTGTGCGCCATGGAAGACCTCATGGCGGGTTTCATCGATAACGGCATCCAGGTATGGAGAGTCGACGCGGACAGCCTCGCTCTGGAGTTTCAGGACACCACTCTCCCATGGGGGCCGGTAAACGCCGCATGGGAGAATGACCGCACAGTGGTTTTCGAGAAGCTTGAATTCAGCTCGGAAACAGGGCAATCAACGACCCGGCCGGGAAGACTCGTGCTGTCCGGCGACGGAATCTGGATGCCTGATGATCCGGCCGACTGGGAATAGCTCGCGGGCTTGAAGTCCAGCGGGACCGCGCAACTTCTCTCGTCAGAGACTCCGCGGTTCAATCCCTGTTCCGGGGAAGGTAGTTACCTGTCTTCGGAACCCTGCCCAACAGGACCATCCTCCGCCCCCCTCAGAAGGTGGATCCGCAGATGTCGGAAATCCTGATCTATCTCACTACGACGATGCTGTGCCTCCTGGAGGTTTCCGATGTGCTGATGCGGCAGAAGTAGACCCCTGCGGAAACGGATTCGCCGTTCATGTCAGAGCCGTTCCACGTCACTTCATGATTGCCCTCGGAGAGACTCACCCCATCGGCAAGGGTAGTCACGAGGCGGCCGTTGATGTCGTAGACCGAGATGCTGACCGGGCTTCCGCATGTGAGGGCAAAACTGATCGTGGTCATGTCCGCGAACGGGTTGGGGCTGTTCCGGAAGCTCGAGACCTCGACAACCGGCAGGTCCCCGATGCCTGTGCCGAAGATGCACAGTCCCTCTGCATAGATGTCCCAGTCATCGTTCCTGTGATCCTGCCACGCAAGAATCGTACCGATGTCGCCATCGCTGACCATGGTCGGGAAGGATTGACTGCTGTCCGCTCCGCAGATTACAAATCCGGTTGCCGGCCAGTTGATTTCCGAGTTGCCGGCTATCCTCTGAGCATAGATATCGGAGCTGGCGATGTCGCGATAGTCTTCCCAGGTGATGAATGCGCCGCTGTTGCCATCGGTGACGATCTGAGGGTTCGTCTGGTTGCCGGAGGCGGTGCAGATGATGACTCCTGTAGCCGTCCACACTACTGCACCGGCCGCGGCTACGCGCTGGGCGTAGATGTCGGAGGTGACTCCGGTGATGTAATCCTGCCAGACAACGATTGCTCCGCCCGCTCCATCGCTGACGATTCCGGGGTTGATCTGGTCATATCCCTCATTGTTGTTCATGACAACGCCGTCCACGACCCACACTACGGCTCCGCCCGGGCCCTGCCTCTGCGCATAGATGTCGAAGTCGGTCGTCGAACGAAAGTCGTACCAGGCGATGATCACGCCGCCCGCTCCGTCGCTGCAGAGGGCCGGCATGAGCTGGTCGGTGGCCATGGTGCAGGTAGCCACGCCGTTTGTCGTCCACTGCACGGCACCACCCGATGCAATCCGCTGGGTATAGATGTCGAAATCACCGGCGCGCTGGTCGTACCAGGTGATGAACGCGCCGCCGGCCGTGTCGCTGATCAGCCTGGGTCCATGCTGCGCGCTCGCTTCGTTGCAGATGGATACGCCATTGGCGGTCCAGAGGGTTGCGCCGCTCGAGTTGAGGCGCTGGGCATAGATGTCGGGACAGCCTACTACGTTGGAACGATTGTCCTCCCAGGTCAGTATCGCACCGCCAAGCCCGTCGCTGACGAGGGCGAGGTTGAACTGATCAAACGGCGCCGTACAGACCGTCACACCATTTCCGCTCCACTGAACAGCACCGCTCGAGTTCACCCTCTGCGCATAGATATCGAAGTTGCCGTTGCGATAGTCCTGCCAGACGATGATCGCCCCTCCATTGCCGTCATCCACGATCTGAGCCTGCTCCTGAGTGCCGGCAGCAGTGCAGATGGAGACTCCGTCCGCGGTCCAGAGCATGCCGGTACTGGAGCTCGTCCGCTGCGCATAGATGTCGCAACTGCCGGATCGGTTGTCCTGCCATGCGATGATGGTTCCCGCGCTTCCATCGGTGGTGATCGCGGGACCGGTCTGGGCATCAACCGCAGTACAGACCGCCAGGCCGTCTTCCAGAGGCATTGAGAAAGCACTGCTGCAGACCGCCAGAGATCCGGCGATCAGCATCGTAAACAGAACGGAACTGCGAGGGGTACTTAACGAAGCAGATGATCTGCTGGGAGACATGATGCCACCGATTTCCTCAGAAGCTCCCTTGTTGATTCGGGTGACATCCCCGGGTCGACATGAGGATATCAAGGCCTCTGAGATCCTGAGTGTCCTTATCGAGCCGAGGGGGCAATCGCACCTGCCGGTGCAGGGAAGGTTGGCTGAAGTCGATCGGCTGCGACTTCCAGGAGATTGTTCAATTCACCGGTACATCTGTAATTTCACCCTGTATTGATAATAGTAAGGATTATGAATGGTGTCAATAGTATTTTCTAATAAATATATAATCCAAATTATGAATGTAATACGTATGATTTGATGGCTCAAGGGCGCTGATCTGTTGGATATGTGCCCTCATCACACTTCTGGTTGGGAAAACCGCGGAAATGGTTCGTTCCAGCAGTTGGAGCTTTCCTCTTACGGCAACTTTCATTAGAGTGGAGCCTCGCGAGAATCACGCACCATCAGGTCGGGATGAAGACAGGACTTCATCCGGCATGACCAGCCCACTTTCAGGAAATGGAACCCGCGGAACCGTTGAAACCGCTGGATGACGGCATCATCGACAGGATGACGGTGCGAACATGGCTGTTCGGCGCTGCAATGGTCGTCCTGGGCGTTCTCGGCGTCTGGATGATGACTACGAAGCCCAGGGAGCTGCCCTATCTCACAGTCTTCTTCTACTCGATACCATCCAATCTCGGGATTTCGATCTTTCCGCACGAGCCGGTTCTATTCTGGTACGGCAGGTTCATCAATCTATGGAGTCTTTCCGCCGTAGCTACGGCTGGGACCCTGGTGTCTGCATTCCTCGATTACAGGTTTTTCGCGGATGTCCTGAATCTGAAGTTCTCAAGGAAGTACAAGTCGACTGACCTGTACCGCAAGGGGCACCACTGGTTCTACAAGATGCCGTTCCTGTCGCTCGTGGTGGCCGGTTTCACCCCCATCCCCTTCTACCCGTTCAAATTCATGGTCTACTCCTCAAAGTACTCGATGAGGAAGTACCTGCTTGCAGTCGCCGTGGGAAGGTTTCCCAGGTACTACCTGCTGGCGATGGCAGGCCAGGTTTTCCAGGTGCCTGACTGGGTGATCATCGCCTCATTTCTGGGTATGTTCGCCCTTGTGTATTTCAGGAAGATAACCGGATGGCTGTCCTGCTTCTTCAGGATGGTCGGCAGGCTGCTGAGCGGAAAGCCGCTCAGAGACGGAGACAAGATGCCCAAGTCCATTCCGACAGGTGTAGCCCTGCACGTCGCGATGCGTACGTTTCTACATCTGCTTCTGAGGAAACCCATTTGCGTAGCCCTGGAGGTGACGCACAGCTGCACCGCCAACTGCAATCACTGCGACAAGGGCGGCATGGTCGAGGACAACATGGTCAGCGCCTCGGAGTTCAAGCGGGTCATCGATGCGATCAGACCTCCCTTCATTCAGATCGCGGGGGGAGAGCCGCTGGTCAGGGAAGACCTCCCGGAGATCGTCAGACTGCTCCACAGACCAGGCAGATGCCCTCTGCTGGTGGTGATCACCAACGCCTCACTGCTCACTCCGGCGAAGTACCACGAATTGAGGAGCGCTGGAGTCATGCAGTTCTCGATTTCCCTGGACTTCCCCGACGCGCGCCATGACATCAACCGCGGCATCCCGGGGCTCTTCGCTCATATGAACAGCCTGATACCCGAGCTCATCGCTGAAGGGAACGGGGATATCACCGTCAATTGCTGCATCACCCGTGACAACTACACCTGCATCAAGGAGATGGTTGCATTGTGCAGAGGCTGGAAGGCAAAGATGAACTTCAGCGTCTACACCGAGCTCCGTACTTTCAACAAAGACCTCAACCTGCGCCATCCCGAGGACACGACCGTACTCAACGGCATCCTGGATGAGCTCTATGCAGACCCCGAGCTTTCCGCATGGACTCTGACTTCCGAGAGAGTCTTCCGAAGCTACTGCAGGTTCTTCGAGAACGGCATGAAGCAGCCCGACTGCCAGGCCGGTTACCGGTTTCTCGTTGTGAACCCCGACGGGCGGCTCACGCCATGCGCGATGTTCATCGAGCAGCGTTACAGCAGCCTGAAGGAACTGGTTGAGAAGTTCTCGAAGCACAACAAATGCGACGGCTGCTACATCTCCACCCGCGGGAATACCGAGAAATCCATGATGCAGCTCCTTGCGGACAATCTCAAGGCACTCCGGCTATCGAAGCGGGCAATGCGTGAAACGGAAAAGCAGGTACAGAGGTCTTAGACCGGCTGATCCGCTGCCACCCGTCGCCACGGTTTACATCTGCATCTTTTCCGTAATGCTCTGTACCGGTCCTTCAAATAACAGACCGGTTCACTGATTCAGCATTCCGATCATCGGGTACATCCCCTTACAGGTCATCGGGGCTCTCGATACCCGTAGAACGCCACCTGTAGCTGTTTGAACTACACTTGCTTTTTTTCTTATTACTAGTAATAATCGTTAGGGTTAAAATTTAACTCTTCTCTGTATGAACCAACTGAAGGAGGCATGATGAAAATTCTTATCGCAGTGGTGGTCCTGTTTGCAGCGGTCAGTTCCGCGCAGATGACAGGTACCGGCATCGGAATCGTACTCGGTGAGCCCACGGGGCTGAGCCTCAAGAGCTGGCTCTCGACAAACTCCGCAGTCACCGTAGGTGCCGCGTGGTCCTTCGAGCACGACGGAAGCCTGTTTCTCTGGGCTGACTACACCCTGCACTCCTTCAACATCACGAACGCTGCAGATCCCAGGAGCCTGGCCTTCTACTACGGAATCGGCGGCAAGGTCAGCTTCATCGACAGGAACGAACCGCAGGAGGACGATACGGTCATCGGAGTACGGATTCCCCTCGGACTGATGCTGCCGATCCACACTGCTCCGATCGACGTATTCCTGGAGATCGTGCCGACCCTCAACCTGGCGCCTGACACGGAGTTCGGGGTCAACGGCGGAATCGGCGCGCACCTGTTCTTCTAAGAGCGTCGAGCGTCCGGCCGGAGCGGAAATCCGGCAGTACGAAGTTCTGCTGAAGTTTGCAGTAGTGTCCATGGTGCTTCCATCAGCGAGCGTAAGGAGGTGATTGAAATGCTCGAAGCCATCCTTGTCATCCTCGTCGTCGGGTGGGCGCTGGGATTCTTCGCCTTCCACATCACCAGCGGCTTTATCCATGCTCTACTGGTCATCGCACTGATCGTCTTCATCGTGCGAATGATGCGCGGCAGAAGAGTGTAGACACAGAACCCGGGACCCGTACAGGACGGGGACCTGGGCAATCGATTGGGGTCAGAAGGCTCCATTGTGCAATACCGCACACAGAGAGGGATTTGGAATCATGTACAAGCTATTGGTAATTGCGCTGATTCTCATCACGGGCGCCGCGGCAGCGCTTCCGTCGTATCTGGGATTGAGGGGGCTGAACCGAACGGTTGATGCCAAGCCGATCGGGGCGGGAGAGTTCTCCATAGGCATCTTCACGTTCCTTGGCGTCAGCCCTGACGCCAGATTCTCCAATCTCAGCGGTGAACCGGTGGCCGTGACCGACACGGAGTTTGACGGTACCGGCATCCTGAACCTGGGCATCGGCCTGGGCGACAAGGTCGAGATTGCCGGAGGAGTCTCCTACGTCTGGAACTCCCTCACCAGGGGCGATGAAGATGCCAGGATCGACGCAGCGGGCGAGTCCGAGAGCATCAGCGGTCTGAGCGAGGCTTCTCTCGCGATGAAGTTCTCGGGAAACCCCGGTGGCGGAGACTTCTGGTGGGGCATCATGCCCTGGGCCAGCTTCGGGATCTTCGACGAAGAGAACCCCGTGCTCGTCAATGAAGGCGGCTACGACGGGGTATGGCGCGATGGAGAGCCCATGTTCGAGATGCGCAGAGCCATGCTGGGCACCGACCTCAGCGTCGGCGGCGACCTGCTGCTCTCTCTGGAGCTGAGTCCGACGCTGCGGCTGCACACCAACCTCGGTTACCACTTCTACCGGCAGAGCTTCCAGTACACCGACTACAGGTACGGAACGAACGACAGCGTCGAGGTCGACATAACCGTTGACGACCCGGCGCTCCATCTCGCATTCGGTGCCGAAATGCCCCTCAGGTATGCGATTCTGTTCGCGGAGGCCGAGTGGACCCGCTTGCTGGACAGGGATGCCGAGGGTGGCGACGGAGAGAGATACGACGACATGATCTCCATCTCCCCCGGTCTGAGGATCCCCACCAAGTCAGGATTCGCCTTCGACATCGTCGGTTCGTTCGCGATGCACAACTTCGACACGGAGTGGTCCGATCTTGGCCATTCGGTCTACCAGGCGGAGGGTACTGAGCCTTCCGACGACCTTCGCGCGGACCATGCACCGTTCCCCGGCGGTTACCCCGCCAGATGGGGTGTCGGCGTCAATCTCATGTACTCCAGTGACATCGCCGCACCGGGTACCGGACTTCTCTCGGGCACCGTGACCGATGCGGTCACCGGTGAGCGTCTTGCCGCGACCGTAGCCTTCCCGGGAACCGCCGTCGAGCCCGTCATGAGCAACGGCGAGACAGGCTTCTACTCCGCCGAGCTCCCTGAGGGCAGCGTGGCCGTCACGGTCAACTCCCCGGGCTACATCGGAGCCGGTGCGACCCTGCAGGTCGAGGGTGGAGTCGATATCACAAGGGACTACGCTCTCCAGCCCGAGCAGGGCACAATCACCGGCACCATCACTGATCTGAATACCGGCCTGCCCATCCGCGGGGCGACCGTCAGCGTCGGCCAGGAAAGCGATGTCACGGAGAGCGATGGCCTTTACAGCCTTTCGATCAGCGGGGGCACCCGTACGGTCACCGCGACCGCGGCCGGTTACCTCAGTACAGAGAGGCAGACCAATGTCATCGCAGGCGAGTCGGTCATGCTGGACATCCAGCTCCGTCCCGCCCTCGTCGAGGGCCAGGTCCTCAGCTTCAACGACATCTACTTCGACTTCGACAGCTCCAACATCAAGCCGGAATCCTATTCGATTCTCGACTCGATCGTCGCGATGTTCATCGAGGATGCCGATGTGCGCATCCAGATCGCCGGGCACACTGACTCCGATGGCAGCAACGAATACAACCAGGGGCTCAGCGAGCGCCGCGCCCAGTCCGTTTTCAGTTATCTCGTCGATCATGGTGTTTCAGCAAGCAGGCTGACGACGGTCGGATATGGCGAGAGCCAGCCGGTCGTCCCGAACACCTCTGACGCCAACAAGGCGCAGAACAGACGAATCGAGTTCACAGTCCTCGGTCGCTAATCGACCAGGTGCGACAGCAGGGGCGGGAGTGATCCCGCCCCTCTTTCTTTTTGGGCATCCCGGAGGATGTGTAAATGCCTGACAGCTAAGGCACTTCGTTTCCATGAACCATCTGAGCTTCTCCAGATGCTTCACAGAGTCTCTGCACCTCAAAGGAAGTGCGTCCGTTGATGCTGTGCGGGATCTCTGGCGGGAGATCCAGACGTCTGGTGAGCCGGATGAAGGACTCTTCCATCATATCATTACAAAACAGATATAAACAGCATAACAAGTTGCGTAAGTTAAGTCAGGGCCGGATACATGAAAGCCCCCTCGCGGGGGCTTCCTGACCGAGTGGCGCCCCTAGTGACTTCTTGTTGGAACACCCTCATCCCCTGGCTATCCAAGATTGCGGCCCTGTCGCAGGCTTCGTAAGATGGGGCTACTTGGTAGCAATATACCCAGAATCGACGAAGATGCCCTCTCTGTGGGAAAAGAGATAGACAAGGGGGATTCG
>Ga0209450_10001244_pt1 | contig 12784 bp, 12 predicted proteins | sample FrelakmetLWP11LW_FD_187149 | JGI IMG/M metagenome (GOLD analysis project Ga0209450, IMG submission 187149) | Freshwater lake sediment microbial communities from the University of Notre Dame, USA, for methane emissions studies - LWP11 LW (SPAdes)... | ecosystem: Environmental > Aquatic >... | reverse complement strand
CCCGCCTTCCGCTGGCGGCGGCGGCAGTTTCTCGGTCTGACGCACGGCGCGCTGGAGCCGGTGCATCGGATAGCCGGCAACGACCCCGACGACTTGCGGCACGTCGATGCGCAGAAGGCCGCGCTGCTCGCCAACACCGAGCAGTTCGTCCGCGGTCTGCCGGCCAATAATGTGCTGCTCACCGGCGCGCGCGGCACCGGCAAGTCGTCGCTGGTGCGGGCCTGTCTCGCGCGCTTCTCCGGTCTGGGACTGCGGCTGATCGAGGTGGACAAGCACGATCTGATCGACCTGGCGGAGATTGCCGCACGGGTCGCGGCGCAGCCCGAGCGCTTCATCGTGTTTTGCGACGACCTGTCGTTCGACGTCGGCGAGAACTCGTACAAGGCGCTGAAAGCCGCGCTGGACGGATCGGTGGCGGCGCCGGCCGACAACGTGCTGATTTACGCGACCTCCAACCGCCGCCACCTGATGCCGGAGACCATGCGCGAGAACCTCGATACGCGCTACGACGCCGACGGCGAGATTCACCCCGGCGAGACGGTCGAAGAAAAGATTTCGCTGTCGGAGCGCTTCGGGCTGTGGCTGTCGTTTCACCCGTTTCGCCAGGACGACTATCTGGACATCGTCGCGCACTGGCTCGCCCATTACGGACTGCCGGTCGAGGCCATCGCGCAGGCACGCGGCGAAGCCTTGCGGTTCGCGTTGCAGCGCGGCTCGCGCTCGGGCCGCGTGGCGGTGCAGTTTGCCCGCGACTACGCGGGTCGGCACGGCCTGGCTGCACCGCGCGGATGACCCGCCCGGTCACGGAAGTCGCGGTCGGCGTGCTGATCCGCGCCGACGGCGCGGTGCTGTTGGCCGACCGTCCCGCCGGCAAACCCTACGCCGGTTATTGGGAGTTTCCCGGCGGCAAGCTGGAGCCGGGCGAGTCGGTCGCCGGGGCACTGGCGCGCGAGCTGCACGAAGAGCTGGGGGTTGCCGTCGGCGCGGTTTGCCCCTGGGTCAACTTCGAGTTCGACTACCCGCATGCCTACGTGCGGCTGCACTTTTGCCGCGTGTTCGACTGGCAGGGCGCGCCGCATGCGCGCGAGGGGCAGCGGATGGATTTCTTCGATCCCGCAGGCGCCTTGCCGTCACCGCTGTTGCCGGCCGCCGTGCCCGCGCTGCGCTGGCTGGCACTGCCGGCGCTTTACGCGCTGTCGGCCGCGGCGCAGTACGGTCGCGATGGTTTTCTCGCGCGGCTGGAGGCGGCGCTCGCACGCGGCCTGCGGCTGGTGCAACTGCGCGAAGCGCAACTCGCCGACGATGAAGTCGCGCAACTGTTGCCCGAAGTCCGCGCCCGCGTGCATGCGCATGGCGGCAGGCTGCTGGTCAGCAGCCGGCATCCGCGCGCGCTGTGGGATCGGGCCGATGGCGTGCATCTGACCGGGGCCGCGCTGGGACAGGCGACGCAGCGACCGCAGGTCGGCTGGGTCGGCGCCTCGGTGCACGGCCGTGCAGATCTCGCGCGCGCCGGTCGACTGGGCTGCGATTTTGCCGCGCTAGGCCCGGTGTTGCCGACCGCGAGCCACCCCGGCGCGCCCACGCTCGGCTGGCGCGAGTTCGAGCGGCTCGCCGTCGATGCGCCTTTGCCGGTTTATGCACTGGGTGGCCTGACGGCCGCCGATGTCGACGTCGCCCGCCGCGCCGGTGCGCAAGGCGTGGCGATGCTCGGCGCCGCCTGGGCTGATCAGTGAGGTTTTGGGGGCGTTGGCGTATCCGCCGCCAGATCGTCGGCCGGCTCGCCGGCAATCCGGTGGCGCTCTGCGGCCCAATCGCCCAGGTCGATCAGCCGGCAACGCTCGGAGCAGAACGGGCGCCAGCGGCTGGCTTCGTTCCACTCGACCGGCGTGCCGCAGGTCGGGCACTCGACGACGGTCGCCATGGCGGTCAGAACGAGCAGAGCGCCAGCTGGAACGGCACGTCCCGTTCCAGCGCCTTGGGTTTCAGGTCGCGTTCGGCGGCGGTGAAGCGAATCCACAGCATGTACTTGTTGGCGCTGATCTCGGGGACCGCGCCTTCGTCGGCCGCCACCCGCACCTGCAACAGCGAGTAGGTGCGCCCTTGCAGCATCTGCTGGTACGAGCCCTGAGCGGCCACTTGCGGGCTGCGGTGGGCAGATTCGCGCAGCAGCCGCAGCAGGATGCCGAGCGCGTCGGAAAACAGCGCCAACGGCCGCGTCCAGCCGTCCAGATCGGCGGCGCGGTCGGCGGCGTCGCGCATCAGCCAGGAGTGATAGGAGGGAAGATCGAACTCGCAGGTGCCGCCGGGGATCGCCGCGCGGCTGCGGATGCTGGTCAGCCACTCGTTGTCGCGCAGGTGCTGACCCGCTTTGCCGGCGGTGGCGCCGAGCGCCTGTTGCGCGCGGTCGAGTTCGCCGAGCACGCCGCTCAACGCCACTTCCGACACCTGCGGGTTGTTACGCAGCGCCGCCAGCGCCTGCTTGTGGCGTTCCAGTTCCTGCAACAGGTCGCTCTTGAGATCCGCGCGCGCCGTGACGTCGAGAATCTCGAATAGCGTCAACAGCGCCGTGTGATGGCACAGGTGATGGGTCTGCGCCTGGAAGAAAGCGAGCTTCTCGAACAGGTCTTCGAGCCGGAGCAGGGTGCGCGCCCGCTCGTTGAACGGGTATTCGTACAGCACCGTACGGCGTTCGGCTTCGACCATGCCCAAGTCTCGTTTAGCAATCGATTATCACACGCGCGCGCGCTGTGGCAGCGTAGCTGGCGTGCAGCCGGGCTACGCGCGAGGCCAACTCGGCCGGTGTGCCGTCGTTGCACAGCACATCGTCGGCGGCGGCCAGCCGCGCCGCACGCGAGGCTTGGCGGGCAACGATCGCGCGCACCTCGTGCTCGGTCAGACCACGGGTGCGCGTAACGCGCGCGACCTGCACGTCCTCCGGCACGTCGACCACCAGCACGCGGTCGACGCGCTCGCTCCAGTTGCCGGATTCCACCAGCAGCGGGATCGCGAGCACCACGTAGGGCGCGGTGCTGGCCTCGACTTGGCGTTGCGCCTGCGCGCGGATCAGCGGATGCAGGATCGCTTCGAGATCATGGCGCACGCCATCGTCGCCGAAGGCAAGCGCGCGCATCCGCGCGCGGTCGAGCGCGCCGCTGGCGTCGACGACCTCATTGCCGAAGCGTGCACGAATCGGCCCGATGGCCGCGCCCGCGGGCGCAGTCAGCGTATGCGCGATCGCATCGGCATCGACGAGGTCGGCGCCGTGGGCGCGCAACAGCTCAGCCGCCGCCGACTTGCCGCTGCCGATGCCGCCGGTCAGGCCGACACGGAACATCGCGTCACAGCGGCAGCCAGGCCGCCAGGTCGTGCCGGAACAGCAGGGCGATGAAACCCGCCGCGGCGAGATAGGGGCCAAACGGAATCGGCGTCTCGCGGCCCCGTCCCCGCAACGCGATCAGCGCGATGCCGACCACCGCCCCCACCACCGAGGCGACCAGCACGATCGGCAGCAGCAGCTTCCAGCCGAGCCAGGCGCCCAGCGCCGCCAGCAGCTTGAAGTCGCCGTAGCCCATCCCTTCCTTGCCGGTGGCGAGCTTGAACAGCCAGTACACCGACCACAGCGCCAGATAACCGGCGGCGGCACCGAGCACCGCGTCGGCCAACGGCACGTAAACGCCCCACAGGTTGGCCAGCAGCCCGATCCACAGCAGCGGCAGCGTGAGGTCGTCGGGCAACAGCGTGGTGTCCAGATCGATCGCCGCGGCGGCGATCAGGAACCACACCAGCACCAGCGCCAGCGCGCCGGCCGCGCCCCAGCCGAAACGCCAGGCCACCAGTGCGGCCAGCCCGCCGGCCAGCGCTTCGACCACGGGGTAGCGCGGCGAAATGCGCGTGGCGCAAAACGCGCAGCGCCCGCGCAGCCACACGTACGACAGCAGCGGGATGTTGTCGCGCTCGCGCAGAGCATGCCCGCAGGCGGGGCAGGCCGAGCGCGGCAGCCACAGGTTGTAGCGCGGCGCGGCGGGCGGCTCGCGCCCTTCGAGTTCCGCGCACTGTGCGCGCCACTCGGCTTCCAGCATTCTCGGCAGCCGATGGACGACCACGTTCAGGAACGAGCCGACCAGCAGCCCGAGCAGGCCGGCGCCAGCGACGAACAGCAGGTCTGGCGGCAAGGGCAATCCGGCGATCAGCCAACCACCTGGCCGAGCTTGAAGATCGGCATATAGATGGCCACCACCATGCCACCGACCAGGATGCCGAGCACGACCATGATGATCGGTTCGATCAGGCTCGACATGGCATCGACCGTCTCATCGACCTCACGCTCGTAGTAGTCGGCCACCTTCGACAGCATCGAGTCGAGCGCACCCGACTCTTCGCCGATGTTGGTCATCTGCACGGCCATGGTCGGAAACACGGTGCTGTTCTGCATCGCCTGCGCCAGTGCGGTGCCCACATTGACCTCGGCCTGGATCTGGCGCGTGGCGTCCTGATAGACCGCGTTGCCGCAGGCCGGGCCGACCGCGTCGAGTGCCTCGACCAGCGGCACGCCCGCGGAGAACGTCGTCGCCAGGGTGCGGCTCCAGCGCGCCAGCGTGGCTTTGCGCACCAGTGGGCCGATCAGCGGCAGCTTGAGCAGGACGCGGTCGACCGCCATTTGAAACCGCGGCGATCGCCGCCATGCCTGCACTGTGAAGTACCCGGCTCCTACGGTTGCGGCCAGCAGCCACATCCAGTAGGCGACGAAGAAGTCGGACATGGCGATGACCACCAGCGTCGGTGTGGGTAACGACGCACCGAACGAAGCAAACACGGTCTTGAACGACGGGATCACGAAGATCATGATGATCGCCACCACCACCACCGCCACCAGCAGGATGGTGATCGGATAGAACAGCGCCTTCTTGATCTTGCCCTTGAGCGCGAGGGTCTTTTCCTGATAGCTCGCCAGACGGTCGAGCAGCGTCTCCAGAATGCCGGCCTGCTCACCGGCGGCCACCAGGTTGCAGTACAAGGCGTTGAAGTGCAGCGGGTACTTGCGGAACGCCTGGTTCAGCGCCGTTCCGGTTTCTACGTCGGCGCGGATGTCGTTGAGCAGGCGCGCCATCGCCGGATTGGCATGCCCGCGCCCGGCGATGTCGAACGACTGCAACAGCGGCACACCGGCGCGCATCATCGTCGCCAACTGGCGGGTGAAGAGCGCCAGGTCCTTTTCGGTGATCTTGCGCCCGCGGCGGATGCCCTGCTTCTTGATGCGGGTAGCAACGATGCCGCGCCGGCGCAGCGCGGCGGCGACCACGGATTCGCCGCCGGCGCGCATCTCCCCTTTGACGATGCGCCCGGTACGGTCGCGGCCTTCCCAAAGGTAGAGCGCCTCCTGGGTCGGTGCCCGCGCCTTGCTGGCGGTGGTGGCGGCGGTGGCCACTCAGCGCTCCCCGCCGGCGGCCGCGGCGAACGTCATGCGACGATCAGTCATTGGTACATCCCAACACTTCTTCCAGCGAGGTGAGTCCCTGGCGCACCTTGAACAGGCCCGACTGGCGCAGGCCGATCACCCCATGCTCACGCACGTGCCGGGCGATCTTGCTCGCACTGGCCCCGGCCATCACCAGATCCTGCACGGCCTCGGTAATCGGCATGACCTCGAAGATGCCGACGCGCCCTTTATAGCCCGAACCGCGACAGCGGTCGCAGCCGACCGGCTTGTAGGGCACCCAGCCGCCCAAGTCGTGCTCGGCAAACCCGGCTGCCTGCAAAACGTCCTTCGACAATTCGGTCGGCTGCTTGCAACTGCACAGCTTTCGCGCCAGACGTTGCGCGACCACCAGAATCACCGAAGAGACGATGTTGTACGGCGCCACCCCCATGTTGACCAGGCGGGTCACCGTGGTCGGGGCATCGTTGGTGTGCAGCGTCGACAGCACCATATGGCCGGTCTGCGCTGCCTTGATGGCGATGTCGGCGGTTTCCAGGTCGCGCACCTCGCCGACCATCACGATGTCCGGGTCCTGGCGCAAGAACGCACGCAACGCGGTGGCGAAGGTGAGGCCCGCCTTGTCGTTGATGTTGACCTGGTTGATCCCGCCCAGCTGGATTTCGATCGGATCCTCGGCGGTGGAGATGTTCACGCCCGGCTGGTTGAGGATCGACAGACAGCTGTACAGCGTCACCGTTTTGCCGCTGCCGGTGGGGCCGGTGACCAGCACCATGCCCCAGGGCTGGCGGATCGCCCGCAGCAGGGTTTCCTTTTGCTCCGGCTCGAAGCCCAGGGCGTCGACCCCGATCTTGGCCTGCGCCGAGTCGAGCACGCGCATGACGATTTTTTCGCCGTACTGCGTCGGCAGGGTGCTGACGCGGAAGTCGATCGCCCGCTGCGCGCCCAGGGCGAGTTTCAGCCGGCCGTCCTGCGGAACGCGCTTTTCCGAGATGTCGAGCTTGGAAATCACCTTGACCCGCGCCGACAGTCGGTCGCGGATGGCCAGCGGCGGCTGCGCCACCTCGCGCAGTTGGCCGTCGACGCGGAAGCGCACCCGATAAAACTTCTCGTACGGCTCGAAATGCAGGTCGGAGGCGCCCTCGTTGATCGCGTCGAGCAGCAGCTTTTGCAGGAAACGGACGACCGGCGCGTCGTCGACGTCGCCGCCGGTTTCCTCCGGCAACTCGTCCGAAGCTTCGACCAACAGGTCGTCCATGTTGAAGTCGGCGCCGACCAGGTCGTCGAGCTTTTGCGACGCCGACTGCGTAAACGACTGGGTCAACCCGAGCAGCTTGGTGTGCTCGACGACGACGATCTCCGGCGTCAGCTGGGTCTGGAACTTGATCTGGTCCAGTGCCGGCAGATTGGTCGGATCGGACACCGCCACGGTGATCTTGTTGCCGCGCTTGGCCAGTGCCAGCATGCGCAGCGAACTGACGAGCTTGCGATCGATCAGGTCCTTCGGCAGCGCGTCCGGGACGATCGCATCCAGATCCAGCAGCGGATGGCCGAAAGTCTGTGCCGCGAAGCGGGCGACCTCGCGCGCGTCCAGTCCTTCGCGGTCCTGCGCCGCCAGCAGCGCGTCGAGAAACTGGGTCTTGCTCTGCGCCGCCTGCCGGGCCAGCGCCTCGGCCCGGTCCGGCCGCAGTTTGCCCTGCTGCACCAGCGCACGCGCCAAGCCCGTCAGAGCGGCTCCGGCAAACTGGGTAACGGCGGCCATCGGCGTGAAAGACGGTTGGCGAAGCGATCGAAGCAGACGCGAAGATAAGTCAGCCGGCCCGCTCGGTCAAAGCCGAACGAGTCGCAGACAAGGGATTGTGCTCCACCTCAAAACCCGGCTGCCAGTCCATCGCGCCGCGAGTCGCTGGCCGCCACGTAGCCATCAACGGCGGCATCGCCCAACCGCCAGATGAACTGCCCGGCGCCGAAGTCCATGTAGCTGTCGTCGGCGCGGGTGATCCGGTGGCCGCGGGCGGTCAGATCTTCGACCACGGCTGCGGGCGTCTGGCTCTCGACCTCGATGTCCACACCTTGCATCCACTTCCAGCGTGGCGCGTCGCACGCCGCCTGCGGCTGCTGGCCGGCAAGCAGCATCCGCGTCAAGGTCTGCACATGGCCCTGCGGCTGCATGTTGCCGCCCATTACGCCAAAGCTCATCTGCGGCGCGCCGTCGCGCATCAGAAAAGCCGGGATGATCGTGTGGAACGGCCGGTGCCGTGGCCGCACGACGTTCGGATGCGCCGGATCGAGGCTGAAGGCGTGGCCGCGGTTTTGCAGCGAGATGCCGTAGCCGGGCACCACCACGCCGGAGCCGAAACCCATGTAGTTGGACTGGATCAGGCTCACCATCATGCCGCTGGCGTCGGCGGCGGTCAGGTAGATCGTGCCGCCGCGCGGGGGCGTGCCGGGTGCAAACGGCTGCGCGCGGCGCATGTCGATGCGCTTGGCCCGCTCGCGCAGATAGCCGTCGTCGAGCAGTTGCGCCGGCGTCACCGTCATCGCGCGCGGGTCGGCAACAAAGGCGTACACGTCGGCGAAGGCGAGCTTCATCGCTTCGATCGCCACGTGCTGCCAGTCGGCCGAGTCCACCTTGAACGCCGCCAGGCCGGTGTGCTCGAGGATGCCCAGGCACATCGCCGCGGCGATGCCCTGCCCGTTGGGCGGAATCTCGTGCAGCGTGTGGCCGGCAAAGTCCTTGCTCACGGTGCCGACCCAGCCGTCGCTCTGCACGAAGTCCCAGTAAGCAGCCAGATCGTCCGCGGTCATCGCACCACCGGTCTGCTTCGCGTAGCCGGCGATGGCGGCGGCGATCTCGCCGCGGTAGTAATCCTCGCCCTTGGTTTGCGCAATCAGCTTCAGCGTCCGTGCCGCGCCCGGCAGCACGAAGTGCTCACCCACCTGCGGCGCGCGCCCGCGCGGCAGGAAGTGCTCGGCAAAGCCGGGCAGCTCTTTGAGCAGCGGCTCCGCGAGGCGCCACTTTTCCTGCACGTTGGGGCTGACGGCAAACCCGCGCTCGGCGTAGTCGATGGCGGGCGCCAGCACGTCGGCAAACGGCAGCTTGCCGAGCTTGCCGTGCAGCAGCGCCCAGCCAGCCACGGCGCCGGGGACGGTGATCGTGTCCCAGCCGCGCAGCGGCCGGTTGGCCGGATCGTCGCCGTACTTGCGGCGGAAGTAATCGAGCGACCACGCGGCCGGCGCGATGCCGCTGGAGTTCATTCCGTGCAGCTGCTTGCCCGCCGGGTCCCAGACGATGGCGAAGTTGTCCGATCCCAGGCCGTTGGAGCAAGGTTCGGTCATCGTGATCACGGCTGCGGCGGCAATGGCGGCATCCACCGCGTTGCCGCCGGCGCGCAGGATCGCCAGCCCCGCCTGCGCGGCCAGCGGTTGCGAGGTCGAGACGATGTTGCGCGCAAAGACCGGCGTGCGTACGGTCGGGTAGGGGTTGGTCCAGTCGAAGTTCATCGTGTCGTCTCCCGTCAATCGGCGGCGATCTTGCGTTCGCGAATCAGTTTGGCCCACTTGGCGCTGTCGTCGGCGACCACGCGGGCAAAGTCGGCGGGTGTGCCGCCCGCCGGCTCCGCGCCCAGTTGGCGCAGCCGCTCGGCAAACTCGGGTTGCTTCAGAAGCGCGTTGATCTCGGCGTTGATCTTCTGCACCACTTCCGGCGGTAGCCCGCGCGGGCCGAACACGCCGAACCAGGTGACCGACTCGAAGCCCGGCACCGTCTCCGCCAGCGGCGGCACCTCCGGCAGCAGCGGTGAGCGAGTGAGTGAGGTCACGGCCAGCGGCCGCACCCGGCCGTCCTTCAGGTGCGGCTGCGCACTGACGATGCTGTCGAACATCAGTTGCACCTGGCCACTGACCATGTCCGGGATCACCAGCGCCGTGCCGCGGTAGGGGATGTGGACGATGTAGGTGCCCGTCATCGCCTTGAAGAGTTCCCCGGTCAGGTTGGGGATCGTCCCGTTGCCGCTAGAGCCGTAGTTGAGCGCACCGGGTTTGGCGCGCGCCAGAGCGATCAGCTCGCGCACGTTCTTGACCTCGAGCTTGGGCGAGACGATCAGCACGTTGGCCGCGTTGGCCACGTGCGCCACCGGCGTGAAGTCGGTTTGCGCGTTGTACGGCAGCTTCGGGTTGAGCTGTGGGCCGATCGAGTGGGTGGAGCTGGTGGCCATCAACAACGTGTAGCCGTCGGCCGCGCTCTTGGCCGCGGCCTCGCTGCCGATGGCGCCGCCCGCGCCGGGGCGGTTGTCCACCACCACCTGCTGGCCGAGCCGGTCGGACAGGCGCCGCGCCAGTTCGCGCGAGAGGATGTCGGTGGCGCCCGCGGCCGGGAACGGCACGATCAGCCGGATCGGTTTGCCGGGATAGCTCTGCGCGAGCACTGCTGCGGGCGCGAGGCTCGCACCGGCCGCGAGGAGCAGCCGGCGGCGTTGGAGCGAATGCATTTCGTCGGACTCCGGTGCGGGTTTGCGTGACGGGTGAGCGGAGGCCGGCGCGCGGCGCGAAATGCCGCCAGCAGCGACGAAACGTCCAAAACCGCCCCCGAGCGGCGGATTGTGCCAGCCGCTTGCGACGACCGCGTCGTCGCCGCTTTTGCGCTTGGTCGCAAACCGCTCGCGCCGCGGGCGACGGATTCCTAAAGTGCGCCGCATCGACGAACCGAACGTCGCGCCAACCGAAGGAGCCCACCATGACGACCACCCCGATCCGCGTCCGTGCCATGAGCGCCAGCATCGCCTTTGCCCTGACCGCCGGCATCCTCGCCGTCGCGCACTTTGCCACCTTCACCGGCGAAGCCGGCTTGCCGGTCGTGCAATTGGAGCGCGTGGTGGTGTCGCCCACGCCCGGTCAATTGGCCGAGGCCTCTGCGCGGCGCATCAACTGAACACCGCGGCGCGTGCGCCGCCGGCAAGAACCCCCTTGCGCCCGGCATCTGCCGGGCTTTTTTTCGTCGCTCTTCCGGCTGAGGATCGCCACTGGCCGGAGTCTCGTCGCCCCCGATCCGGAGCTGCTGTGTCAGAGGCCGGGCGGCAGCCGGCCGGGTACGCCATGCAATCCACTCCCACCCGATCCGACCCCCACGAAACGCGGAAGCGCCCGTCTGCACCTTGCGCAGCAGGCAGCGCTGCGTTTGCCGTTCGTCGCAGCCGCCGGCCCTACTGTGCGCGGCCCGCGCGGACCGCGCAATCGGGGCCGAAACGCACCAGGCGGCGACGAAGTGCCAAAAAGCCGGAGTGAACGGCGAGGCGCGCCGGCAGCCGCCGCGAAGCCCCCGATTCACCCGCCGCGCGTTTCGTCGCAAACCGCTCGCGGCGTGCCGCGCCGATCCCTAAAGTGCGCTTCATCGACGAACGACACGTCAAACCCCGAACCCCCAAAGGAGCCTGCATGACCAAGACCGCCGCCCCGATCCGCCTGATGAGCGCCCTGCTGGCCGTGTTGACGACCGCTGGCATCCTCGCCGCCGCGCACCTGACGACCGCAACCGGCGAGCCCGGTCTGCCGGTCGTGCAACTGGAGCGCGTGGTGGTGACGCCGAGCGCCGCGCAACTCGCTGCCGTGCCCACTGCCAGCCGTATCAACTGAAGCGAAGCACGGCGCCCCAAAACAAAAAGCCCGGCCGAGCCGGGCTTTTTGCTTTCCGCGCTGCGAGGCGCCGTTAATCCTCTTCCTTAAACGCTTGCTCTCGCCCGCGCTTGATCGCCGGCAGCGCCACGATCACCACCAGCGCCACGGCCGCCAGCAGCAGCCCGAGCGACAGAGGGCGTGTGAAGAACACCGTCGGGTCGCCGCGCGACAGCAGCATCGCGCGGCGCAGGTTTTCTTCCATCATCGGCCCGAGGATGAAACCCAGAATCAGCGGCGCCGGCTCGCAGCGCAGCTTGTAGAACACGTAGCCGACCACGCCGAAGGCGGCGGTCATGTACACGTCGAAGGCGTTGTTGTTGATCGAGTACACGCCGATGCAGCAGAAGATCAGGATAGCCAGATACAGCATCCGGTAGGGCACCTTCAGCAACTGCACCCACATGCCGATGAGCGGCAGATTGAGGATCACCAGCATCAGGTTGCCGATCCACATGCTGGCGATCAGCCCCCAGAACAGCGCCGGATTGCTGGTCATCACCTGCGGGCCGGGCTGGATGTTGTGGATCGTCATCGCGCCGATCATCAGCGCCATCACCGCGTTGGGCGGGATGCCGAGCGTCAGCATCGGGATGAAGCTCGTCTGCGCGCCGGCGTTGTTGGCCGACTCGGGTGCGGCCACGCCGCGGATGTTGCCCTGGCCGAAGGGGATCTCCGGCTTGCGCGTGACCTTCTTCTCCAGCGTGTAGGCGGCAAAGGCGGCGAGCAGCGCGCCGCCGCCGGGCAGGATGCCGAGCAGCGAGCCCAGCAGCGTGCCGCGCGCCACCGCCGGCGCCGCGTACTTGAGATCCGCGGCGCTGGGCAGCAGCCTGCCGACCTTGCTGGTGAAGACTTCGCGCGCCTCGCGCTTTTCCAGTTTGGCGACGATCTCGGCAAAGCCGAACACGCCCATGGCCACCGCGACGAAGCCGATGCCGTCGGCCAGTTCCGGCAGGTCGAAGGAGAAGCGCGCCACGCCGGAGTTGACGTCGGTGCCGACCAGCCCGAGCAGCAGCCCGAGCACGATCATCGAGATCGCCTTGATTAGCGACCCGGAGGCGAGCACCACCGCGCCGATCAGGCCCAACACCATCAGCGAGAAGTACTCGGCCGGGCCGAACTTGAAGGCCAGGTCGATGAGCGGCGGCGCAAACGCCGCCACCAGCACCGTGGCGAAGGTGCCGGCGATGAACGAGCCGATCGCGGCGATGCCCAGCGCCGCGCCGGCGCGCCCGCGGCGGGCCATCTGGTAGCCGTCGATACAGGTGACCACCGAGGCCGACTCGCCCGGCAGGTTGACGAGGATCGAGGTGGTCGAGCCGCCGTACTGCGCGCCGTAGTAAATGCCGGCCAGCATGATCAGTGCGCTGGTCGGCTCCAGCGTGTAGGTGAAGGGCAGCAGCATCGCCAGCGTGGCGATCGGCCCCAGCCCCGGCAGCACGCCCACCAGCGTGCCGATCAGCACGCCGATGAAGGCGTACATCAGATTCATCGGCGTGAGCGCCGTCGCAAAACCCAGCGCCAGATTCGATAGCAGTTCCATCGTGCCCCCGCTTACGACAGAAACGCCGGCAGCACCGGGATGGTCAAGCCCAGCCCCCAGATGAACACCGCCAGCACCAGCAATGCCAGGCCGATGGCGAGCGGGATCAGCTCGCGCAGCTTCATCTCGTGGCTGCC
>Ga0209450_10001243_pt1 | contig 12790 bp, 11 predicted proteins | sample FrelakmetLWP11LW_FD_187149 | JGI IMG/M metagenome (GOLD analysis project Ga0209450, IMG submission 187149) | Freshwater lake sediment microbial communities from the University of Notre Dame, USA, for methane emissions studies - LWP11 LW (SPAdes)... | ecosystem: Environmental > Aquatic >... | reverse complement strand
CGGACACTACCATGCACCGGGCAACGGCAGCCCAATCAAAGAGTGCGGATAAGAGTGAGATGTCCGGGAAAACCAGGGTCGCCACGTCGACCTCTTGACAAACGCCTTCTCATAAGAGTCACTACAGAAAACGCCTTGGCCCTGTCCGACATAGCGGCCTTAATCGAATGTTTTTTGGATTGCCTATGTCTCCCCGCGGAAGTTTAATCCTTGAAGAGGCAAGGGGACTTGCAGTAAAGTCTTGACTACACCGCACAAGCCAGGAGTTAGAGAACCTCCGGAAAGAGGAAGGTGCATGATTTTTGACTATTTCAACAGCGTCATTGACTGGTACATGGCGAACATTAACTACTTCACCATCACGCTCCTGATGACCATTGAAAGCTCGTTTATCCCGTTTCCCTCCGAAGTGGTGATCCCGCCCGCAGCCTGGAAGGCTGCCCAGGGCGAGTTGAATGTCTACCTGGTGGTTCTCTGCGGCCTTCTGGGAAGTCTGCTGGGGGCGGTATTCAACTACTATTTCGCCTTGCTCCTCGGCCGCAAATTGGTTTATTCCCTTGCAGACACAAAGATCGCCCACCTGATGCTCATCAATCGCCAGTCCGTGGAGAAATCGGAGCGCTACTTTCTCAAGTATGGAAACAGCTCCACCTTTATCGGTCGCCTCGTGCCTGCAGTGAGGCAGCTGATATCCCTGCCGGCGGGCCTTGCCAAAATGGATTTAAAAGCCTTCCTCTTCTACACCACCCTCGGTTCGGGGATATGGACTGTGATCCTGGCGGCCCTTGGGTATTACCTTTACACTCAGAAGGAACTGCTGAACCGTTACTATGAAGAGATCTGGTGGGTCCTCGTCGTCGTGGGTGTCCTATTCCTGATCTATCTGGTCGTGAAGACGATGAAAGGGAAGTGATCCAATGGCTCCAAAGGATCCAACCGAAAGAGTGGTCCTCACGAGCTGCTCCTATGACTGCGGGGCTCGGTGTGTCCTGAAGGTCCGAGTGAAAGACGGGCGAATCGTGCACATAGGCACCGACGACCGACCCATGCCCAGCCTCAAAGCCTGTGTGCGTGGACTGGCGCAAAAGGACGTGGTGTACGCCCCTGACCGTCTGACCAAGCCTCTGAGGAGAACTGGTGAAAGGGGTGAAGGGAAGTTTGAACCGATTTCGTGGGACGAGGCTCTGGAGACCGTAACAGGAGAACTCCAGAGGGTAAAAACCGGGTATGGCAACAGCGCCATATTTCTCATGGGATACTCGGGTTCCATAAGTCCGCTTCAAGGCATGGGCAAGGCAGCGCGGCGCTTTTTTAGCCTTTTCGGAGGGTGTGCAACTTGGTGGGGGATTACCTCCTATGAGGCGGCGCTCTTTTCATCGCTCGTCACTTTCGGGACGGCCTTCACAGGCACGACCCGGGACAACTTCCTCCATTCCAAGCTGATCATTCTTTGGGGTTTTGATCCCGTCGTCACGCGCTTCGGTCCGGACACGGTTTACTTTCTCGGGGAGGCCAGAAAAGCAGGGGCAAGGATCGTTTGTGTGGACCCTAGGTTGAACCAGACTGCAAAGGCGCTGGGGCAACAGTGGATCGCAGTGAAACCGGGCACGGACACAGCCATGATGATCGCCATGGCTCATGTGATGATCACCGAAAGCCTCTATGACCGCAGGTTTATCGAGATCCACACCCGGGGATTTGAGCAATTTGAAGACTACGTGCTCGGGAAAGAAGACGGTGTACCAAAGACTCCCGAATGGGCGCAGGAGATCACCGGCGTGAGATCGGAGGTGATTCGGGCTCTAGGCCGTGACTATGCAACCCTCAAACCGGCTGCGCTGGTTGCCGGATGGGCTCCGGGGCGAAGCGCGTTTGGGGAACAATATCAGCGCGCGGCGAGCGTTCTGTCCGCCCTGAGCGGCAACATCGGGATCACCGGAGGATATGCGGCCGGCGGCGTCGGGCGTGTGCCCATGGGATTCCTCAAGGAGGTCCTCCCCGTGCCCGGGGAGGTTACTGCTACGGTCCATATCAGCGACATTTATAAAGCGCTGCTGGAGGGAAATTCCGGAGGCTATCCCTGCGACGTCAAACTGCTCTACGTGGTGGGCTGCAATCTGCTGAATCAGTTTCTCAACGTGAACAAAGGGATCGAGGCGCTCCAGAGGCCAGAGTTTATCGTGGTTCATGAGAGGTTCATGACGCCTACAGCGCGCTATGCCGATATCGTGCTTCCGGTCACGACTTCCATGGAAGGCGAAGACATCGGACAGCCCTGGTCCGGCAGCCCTTACTTTACCTTTCTCAATCAGGCGATAGAACCCCTTCCGGAGACGAAGTCCGACCTGGAGATTTTCTCGGAACTCGCGCAGCGATTGGGGATCAAAGGGTACAACGACAAGTCGGATGAAGAATGGTTGAAGTCGTTCGTGAAAGCTACGGCCGATCTTCCTGACTATGATAGTTTTAAGCAGAAGGGCTTTCACCAACTCTCGATGAAGGAGCCCTGGGTGGCTTTTCGCGCCCAAGTTGACCATCACCTGCCCTTTCCAACCCCTTCGGGAAAAATTGAGATCTTCAGCCAGAAAATAGCGGATATGAACAACCCGCTTCTTCCGCCTATCCCCAAATACATCGAGTCCTGGGAAGGGGTGAGCGACCCTCTGAGGGCCCAATACCCTCTCCAGCTGGTGAGCCCGCACGCGAAGACGAGGGTGAATTCACAGTTCGACAATATCGCGAGCCTGAAAGCGATTGCGGACGATCGTCTATGGCTGAGTCATGAAGACGCTGCATCCCGGGGCGTCGTGGACGGAGACAAAGTCAGGGTCTACAATGACCGTGGGACGATGATCGCGAGGGCGAAGGTGACGGACCGGATCATGCCCGGGATCGTGAGTTTCGATGCAGGGGCGTGGTATCGGCCGGACGCACAGGGCGTTGATTTTGGAGGGTGCGTCAACGTACTGACCAGGGATGAAAAGTCGCCCGCCGGCGCTTTTCCCTGCAACACCTGCCTGGTTCAGGTTGAAAAAGGGAGCTGAGGAGGCAGAACCTGAGGACGGAGATCTATCCATGCCCCATATCTTATTCTTTTCCAGAAACAGATCGACCAGCGTGGAGCATATTGACAGAAGCTCGGCAAAGGCCTGCTGCAGGCTGCAAGACTCCCTGATGGATGCGCTTGTTGAAATCAAGGTCAAACTGCCGGATCTTGAGTTGACCAATGTCCGTGCGGAAGTGCATCGGAGCGACAGGGCGATTTCTGCCGAAGCCGTGGAGAGTCTTCGCAAAGCCATCGGCATCCGAATCGGTCCCGGGCTCCTTAAGATCATGAAAGGCCTTGTGGGAGACCGTGAAGACCTAAGCGAACTTTTGAACATGCTGGACGAGTGTTGCCAGGGGGTGATCCTTTCTTTTACCAAGGATACCCTGGCAAAAGCGCCTGAGGACCGGGAGAAGGCCAAGGAGTATTATGCCTGGCTGGTGAAGGAGAATGTGAGGCTTTATGACAGTTGCATCGCTTTCGCGCCTGACAGTCCCCTGGTTGATGGGATGAAGCCTCCCAAGGGAAATGACGAGTAAAGAGGGCTAGCCTCACGGACAAACGAAGTTTGTCCGTGCCACCTCTCATCTGCAGAGACCAGGGATTGAGCTATGCTGAAGTTCATGCGGAACAAGGTCGTTGGGATTGAGCGGAAGGACGAGGACACGCTTCAAGCCTATGGCGTGCTCGAGGACGACATCTATGCGGTGGAGCTGGAGGTCTCCATAGGCCTCTCGGACATGGTGATCCGATCCATCCAAGGAAGATTCAAGCGCTGGACGACTCCCGAATGCCCCAAGGCCATCCCGGTCCTTCAACAGGCGGTAGGGTTTTGCGCTCTCGAAGAGGGTTTTTCACAGAAGGTTCAAAAGAAGATTGGAAGAAAGGGCTGCAGGCATTTTGCCAATCTTCTCGTGGAGTGCTGTGCCACCGCCGAGCAGGCGGCAGGCTTGATCCGAGGCAGGAAAGCGGAGAGGGTCGTTGCAGGGAGTAAAGGCCCAGGAGGCACGATGCAGAAGGAGGCCAAGAAACATCCAGAGAAGAGTTTCGAGGAAACGCGAGCCGCTCGGTCCGAAGACAGGGGAGGAGTCGTCATCGACCTTCATGTGCACACCTATCCTGCTTCCGCCTGCAGTGTGGCAAGGGTAGACGATGTGGTTGTCGAAGCAAAGAGAATAGGTCTGGACGGTATCTGTCTCATGGACCACAATTACGTGTGGGACAGAGCCCGCGTGGATGAGCTGAAACGAAGGCACGATTTTCTGATTCTAAGAGGGAACGAGATCACAACCGATCAAGGGGATATGCTCGTCCTTGGACTGGAAACACCTATACAAGGCATTATCAAGCTGGACGAACTGAGAACGATGGTTTCGGAGGCGGGAGGTTTCATCATTGCGGCCCATCCCTTCCGGGGTTTTCTGCTTTTCGGGTCCGGACAACTGGGGCTGACTCCTGAAAAAGCGATGGAGCGGCCCCTTTTCAAACAGGTGGACGGCATCGAGGTGTTGAACAGCAAAGTCACGGAAAAAGAAAACCGCTTTGCCTCCGAAGTGGCAAAAGGCAGGGGCCTCCCGGGAACCGGAGGGAGTGACGCTCACCAAGTGTCTGACATCGGCCTCTATGCCACTCGGTTTTTCTCGAAAATCACAAGTGAAAGAGAGTTGATCGACGCGTTGAGGGGCGGCCGGTATGAAGCGGTTGCTTTCAAAAAGGAAAAGGATGTGTTTTAGAGGAACGGAGAGAGGAGTCGCAAAATGAGCAAGGAATTAAGCTGGGAGAGGATCGTAAGACGATTGGAGCTCCTGATGAGGCTCAAGTCCTTTCCCGTGGCCTTCAAGATGCTGCAGAAGAAAGAAGAGCTCGATCGGATTCCTTTCATGAGAAGGCCCAACCGGAAAGCGACCCTTTGCCAGCTGATCAACCTGGTCAGAAATTCCGACTGGACGGTAGGCGCTGACGCCGCCGACCTTCTGTCCCCGGTGTGCGGTTCCATCCTAGGGATCAATGACACGCCGGAGTATCATAAGGACGGGACCTTCAGAAGCATTGTCTGGGTCAAGAAAAAAGAAGAGGGGAAAAAGTACGAAGGCTCTATTCAGAGACTGCCTCTTGGAAAGTACGAGGCGGTAGCCCTTGCGCCGCTCGTCTACAATCCCTTTGAGCCGGACATCGTTCTGATCTATGCGAATCCGGCTCAAATGATGCTCCTCATCAATTCCCTTCAGGTCGAGGAGTACGAGGTGATGAACTTCTATTGTGTCGGAGAGTCCTCTTGCTCCGATGCGATTGCCAGGTGCTATCTGACCGGCAAGCCGTCCCTGACCATTCCCTGTTTCGGGGAAAGACGCTACGGACACGCCCAGGATGATGAACTGGTGATGGCGGTGCCCGCTCTCATGATGGAAAAAGCGCTGCGGGGAATGGAAACGCTTTACCGCCGGGGAGTTCGCTATCCCATCAGCTTGGCAGGGGCCGAACAGGATCTATCGGGCGCTTTTCCGGGCGCCTACGATGAGGTGAATCAATTGGAAGCCATTCGGGGAAAAGACAATCGTTTGCTGGTGGCGGTGACCGGTGGCATTGCCAGCGGGAAGAGCGCTGTTTCGAAGATGCTCGAAGATCTGGGCGCGCCCATCATCGACTATGATGTCATTGCCAGGGAAATCGTCGAGCCCGGGAAACCGGCCTGGAAGGACATTGTGGCCTATTTCGGAGAACAGGTGCTGAAAGAAGACAGACAGATCGACCGGAAGAAGCTTTCAGCCGTGGTGTTCCGGGACGCGGAAAAAAGAAAGAAGCTTGAGGGCTTCACTCACCCTCGGATCATCGAGGAAGCAGCCAGGCGAGCCAATGAGATCGCAGAAAAGAATCCCAATGCCATCATCCAGGTCGCGGTGCCTCTGCTGATCGAGATCAACATCCAGTACAAATTCCACAAGGTGCTTCTGGTCTATGTCCCGAGAGAAATACAAATCGGGCGCTTGATCCAGAGGGACGGCATCACGAGAGAGGCGGCAGAGAGCATCCTCAAGGCCCAGCTGCCCATTGATGAAAAACTGGGATATGCGGATTTCATCATTCACAACGAAGGCACTTTGGAAGAAACAAGGAAACAGGTGGAGAAGGTGTGGGAAGAACTGAAGAAATGTCAAAAGCCAGTGACAAGTAACGAGTGACAAGTGACAAGAAGGAAAAGGACTCGTTACTCGTCACTTGTCACTTGTTACTGCAAGTTCAACGGACAACGGACAACTGACAATGGACAATGGACGACTCGCGAACAGCAGGTAGCTCTGAATGAAGGGAAGAAGCAGAAAAATGCTTAGACCGGTGGATAAAATCGAAGTGCTCACCCTTATGGACAACTATGTGGACCTGCTGCTGGAGAGCACCCCGGTTGTCACACGCCCTGCCAAGGCAAAAGGAGGGATGATCTCAAGGGACACGCTGATCGGCGAGCACGGCCTTTCTCTCCTGGTCACGGTTCATGACGGCAAGGAAAAGCACACGATTCTTTTTGACACAGGGCACACGGGAATAGGGGTTCTCCACAACGCAACGCACCTGGAAGTGGATCTGGGGAAGATTGAAACTATTGTCATGAGCCATCGGCACATGGACCACACAGGATCCTTGCGGCCGATTCTTGAGCGACTCGGGAGGCCGATTCCCCTGGTGATTCACCCGGACGCTTTTCTCCCCTCCCGTTACCTCCTTCTCCCTGACGGGAACAAGCTGCGTTTCCCTGACACGTTGAACAGGAAGGACCTGGAACAGGCCGGAGTGCAGATCGTAGAATCGCGAAAGCCTGTTCCCGTTGCTGACGGAAGGATTGTTGTCACCGGTGAAATTGAGAGGACGACAAGGTTTGAAAAGGGGCTGCCCAACGCCTACACGGAGCAGGACGGGAAGCTGGTGAAAGACCCCATCAGCGATGACCAGTCCCTGGTCCTGCATTTAAGGGGAAAAGGGCTGGTGGTGATCTCCGGGTGCGCCCACTCGGGTATCATCAACACCCTTCTTTACTCCAAAAAGATTTCAGGGGTGGATCGGCTCTATGCCGTGCTTGGGGGATTCCACCTGTCCGGCCCGCAGTTCGAACCGATCATCGAAGAGACCGTTGAGTCCATGAAAGAGATGAAGCCGAAGATCTTCGTGCCTATGCACTGCACCGGCTGGAAGGCCGTCCATCGATGCGAAGAAGCTTTTCCTGATGCTTTTGTCCTCAACAGCGTGGGGTCGAAATACGCACTGACATGATTTTCTGCCGCCTCAGTCATGCTGCCAGCTTGAGCTGGGCTTCTACGACGTCCCAAGGCACTTCTACTTTCTCGTCAACCGTGTAACAGATCAGACCCAACTGCTCAAGGCGGCGAACATCCGTGTGAACATTCTTATAATCTCGACCGAGCTGATTTGCCAAGGAGCGTATACTCATAGGTCCGTTGGTGCGTAATGTTTTCAAAAGCCCCCACCTGGCAGAGGTCAGCGTTTTTATCAAGGTCTCTAGGTCCTCAAAGTACAGGCGATGTTCCACCTGGGATTTCTGTCCTTCTTCGGCGCGCTTCCAAGCTTCCACAAAGCCTCTGGCGGACACTGTAGCATCAGAGACACCTATCTTAATTTGTTTCTTCATTTCATCTCCCTCATTCTTTCGATGTCTTCCAAGAAGTCCTTGACCAGAGTATCCACGTCAGTAAAACGATACGGTTCCTCCAAATCCAAGGCATGCCGATGATGCCCTTTGCCTTTCTCATTGTCGTAACGCAACAGGCCGGTTCCATCAGCAGTGCCATAAAAGAGGCGATACTTCAAAGCCGCTGTTTTTTCACCAGAAGTCAGTGGCAACTGCCATAGAACCATTTCTCGAATCGCGCCATCCGCGTAGATGAATTTCTCTCGATAGAGCAGCCGGGCACGCATATGGTATTATTTACCATATGGCCCGTTTAATTACAAGAGAATCGTAAAAGAGTGCCAAGAAAAAAGAAGGCGTCCGGCTACAAACCATGGAACGGCCACAACCGCAAGCCCTCGAACGCGTGTCCTAGGAGGAACCCTTTCTACTCTTGGACGCTTCAGGTGAACCTTGCGCAAGCATGCCTTTGCGGACTTTGCCGAGCGAGGTGCGCGGAAAATCGCCGGAGAAGGTGACGTGCTTGGGCCATTTGTAGCGGGCCAGCTTCCCGTCGCAGAAGGAAATCACCTCTTCCGCCTGAAGGGTGAAGCCTTCTTTGACGATCACGAAAGCGTGCCCGACTTCTCCCCACACGTCGTCAGGCACACCGATGACGGCAATGTCTTCAATCGCCGGATGTTCCCTGAGAGCCTTCTCCACTTCAGCGGGATAAACATTTTCCCCGCCGGAGATGTACATGTCCTTGGCCCGGTCCACAAGGTAGAAATACCCGTCTTCGTCCATGCGTGCGAGATCTCCGGTCCTGAGCCATCCGTTCTTGATCGTCTCCTCCGTGCGCACCGGGTCCTGCCAGTATTCCTTCATCATGATGGAGCCCCGGACCACGATTTCACCGACCTCGCCGAGTTTGGCCGCGCTTCCTTCCCGGTTGATGATGCCCACCTCCGCATGGAACACCGGTCTGCCCACCGTGCCGGGTTTGCGAAGCGACTCCTCCTCGGAAGCCCACAGAAGAATAGAGGTTTCCGTCTGTCCCATGATCTGACGGAGAGAAAAGCCGGCCTCTTTGCATTGAAGAAGAAGCTCAGGGGTTGTTTTTTCTCCGCCGATGGCGCAGAGCCGCAAGGAAGCGAGGGTTCCCCTTTCCGAAGGGGCTGTCTTGAGAAGGGTCCGGTACACGGTTGGGACCCCGAGAAACTTGGTGACCCTGTATTTTTCAATGTCCTTGTAGGTCTCGGAAGGATCGAATTTGGGATGAAGAATGATGGTGGCGCCCTTGTACAGGATGGGCGAGGCCTGGATGAAGAGGCCTCCGGAATGGAAAAGAGGGAGAACGATGAGCATGATGTCGTCGAAATGGAGCTTGAAGAAGATGTCCGCATTCAAGCAGTTGAAGAAAGTCTTGCGATGAGAAAGCACGGCTCCCTTGGGCTGGCCGGTTGTTCCCGAGGTGTACATGATGACCTGAGGTTCTTCAGGGTCCGCAGGCCCCAAGGACTTGGTGAGAAAAGGCCTTTGGCCCTCGAATTCCACAACACCTTGGTGATAGTCGAAGACGTCGGATGAGCAGGATTGCTTCCCGAGGCAGGCCAGTTCCATCAGAGGCCTGCGCTGGTTCAGATTCAAAGCAAACACGGTTTCCGAAAAATTGCTCCCGAACAGAAACAGCCTTGGCCTGCAGTTCCGGAGGGTGTGGTCCAGTTCAGGCGGGGCAAGGCGAAAGTTGATGGGCACGAAAATCGCTCCGAGGCGGGAGCAGGCCAGGTAGAGCTCGATGAACTCCGGGCAGTTCTCGAGCATGACCGCCACCCGGTCGCCTTTCTCAATCCCCAAGGACTGAAGCCAGCAGCCGGTGCAGTTGGCTCTTTGATGAAGCTGAAGATACGTGATCTCCTCCCCTTCAAAGAGGACAGCGGGTTTATAGGGATGAAGCTCGCTCCACCGCTGCACCCACCAGGCAATGTTCATGGATTTGATCATCGGCGCACCTCAAGGGCTTTCAGATTCAGCAATCAATATGGACTCCTGACTTCCTTTACCATTTTTTAAAATTCCTTGCACCTTCCGGCCTGCGCCCTCATTGCAGCGGCCGTTTACTGGTGCGCCAGCCGGGCCCTGGGTCTGAGCATGGGGAGTTTGGAGAGAATAATGGGCGGGCTGGGGACATGAAACGACGACAGACCGCAGGCTAGCGACGGCCGACGGCCGATTCTTTTTGGCCGGAGTTGACACTTCCCTGCGGGAATAGTATGTTCGGCAAATCTTCAGCTTCGACACAAAAGCAAACAGCGAGGTTTTGTCCTGAAAAGCGTTTCTCAGGGACTGATTCCATTCGCCTTCGCCAGGACGATCTGCAGCTTACTGCAGAGAGAAATGGCGAGGCGACCGCGCCGTAGCTCGTAAGAGCGAAGGCGGGTGGGGCTTCGGCGCAATTGCGCTCAATGTGCCCGGCAGCTTGCCGCAGGAAGCTTCATTTTCCGGGACTAGTGCAGAGAAAGCAGGTGGATGGGTCTGCCTGCTCGATGTGATGCCGGTTTGAACCTTTAACAAGAAGGGGGGATAGACCATGCTACTCGTCGAGAATTGGATGAACCCGAATGTGATCACTGTGGACGCTGATGATTCCATGCTGGACGCCACAAAGCTTCTGAAGGAACACAACATCAGGCACCTTCCTGTGTTGGAAAAAGGCAAGCTCGTAGGGGTTATCACCGACCGGGATCTCAAGAGAGCCTCTCCCTCAGATGCCACAACCCTTGAAGCTCACGAACTCCTCTATCTTATCGCCAACATCAAGGTCCGGGAGATCATGACGAGGAACCCGATCACGGTTCCATACAATTTTACGATAGAGGAAGCCGCCGAGATCCTTCTCCAGGCAAGAATCTCGGGCATGCCGGTGGTGGACAAGGACGGAGACGTGATCGGGACTATTACACAGACCGACCTTTTCAAGGTCCTCATTTCTCTTACCGGCGTGGGCAAGAAAGGGGTCCAGTTCGCCTTCCTGCTGGAAGATCGAGCAGGGTCGATCAAAGAAGTGGCGGACGTCATCCGCTCCTACGGCGGTCGCATGGCCTCGATTCTGAGTTCTTATGAGAAGGCGCCGGAACATCATCGTTACGTTTACATCCGCATGTACGACGTGGACCGGCAAAAGATGCCTCAACTCAAGGAAGACCTGAAGAAGAAAGCCAAAGTGCTTTACATCGTGGACAGCCGGGAAAACAAACGGGAGATTTTCATTCGCTAGGCTCTCCTGGAAGTCCCTTCCAGAATTTCTACGGCCCCTCCTTGTCAAGGAAGGGGCCGTGGGGTCGTGGTTGACATCACTAAGATAATCAAGTAGAAGGCTCTGTAACCCTGTTCTGGAATGGAACAATTTCTGAGCAAGGTGCCCACCGGACTTAAGACGTCACTTCTGTTAGACTGCTGAAATAAAGAGAAAGGCTCGTTGCCTCTTCAAGGAGCGCCGAGGCGACTCGCGTCCTTGTCTTCATGAAAGACAACGACGAGAATCCTATGCCGTTTAGAATTCCAGGCCGAATCCTTGGGGATAGAACGTGGAATGCTGCAGGAGGGAATTGAGATGGCAGGTGAACTCGGAATCGATTCTGCCCGGCGCAATGTGGATTGGAAGCGCATCGTCTTTATTCTAACCGGGATCATCCTTTTCGCGCTGGTCTACGCCAGCCCCCCCTGGCCCGATGCCGTAGACCCCATGGGCAAGCACTTTGTCCTGACAAAGGAAGGCAAAGGCGCCCTGGCCCTCTTCTTGTTGGCCGCAACGTGGTGGATCTTCGAGGTCATCCCTATCGGCGTTACAAGTCTTGCCATTGGAGTCGTACAGGCGTTTTTCCTCATCCGGCCTGCTGAAAAGGCATTCAAGGACTTCATGGATCCATCGGTCATGTTTATTTTTGCCTCTGTCGTCATTGGGCTTGTTTTTACGAAAGCAGGACTGACGAGGCGACTGGCCTACAAGATGCTCACGATTGTCGGCGAAAAGACCAGCATGATCTACCTCGGGGCCTTTGTGGTCACGGTCGGTCTCACCCACATCATGGCCCACACCGCTGTCGCGGCAACCGTGTATCCCTTGCTCCTGGCGATCTATGGCCTTTACGGAGAAGGGGAAAAACCCACCAAGTTCGGAAAGGGTCTTTTTATCGGCATGGCTTACGTGGCGGGTGCCGGCAGCGTCATCACGCTGCTTGGAGCGGCGCGGGGCGCTGTGGCCATAGGGTTTTTCAAGGACATGACAGGGAACTCCATCAGTTTTTTTGAGTTCAGCTACTATCTTTTCCCGATTGGCTGGCTCATGATGTTCCTTATCTGGGGACTGATCATGATCTTTTTCAAACCCGAAAAGAAAACCATTCCCGGACTGAAGCAGCGAGCCATGCAAGCCTACGCAGAAATGGGACCTGTAAGCCGCAAGGAAATTCTTACTGCACTCATTGTTTTCGGCTGCATCCTGGCCTTGGCCTTAAGGTCCTTCATCCCGGCTCTCGATCGGATCGACAAGACAGCGATCATTCTGATCTCCACCATTCTTTTTTTCCTGCTGGGCGTTCTGCAGATCACAGACCTTGAAGAAATACCCTGGAACATCGTTCTTCTCTTTGGTGGGGCCATGAGTATCGGGTTTTGCCTCTGGGAGACGGAGGCTGCAAAGTGGCTGGCCGTCAACTGGCTTATCATGTTCGAAAAAGCCAATTGGTTCGTTTTTGTGATGAGCATCGCCTTTTTCGTCATGATCATGACGAATTTCATCATGAATGTGGCGGCCATTGCGATTTCTCTCCCCGTGGCCCTGGTCGTAGCACCCTACCTCGGAGTCGCGCCTGACGTGATTCTTTACGCTTCTCTGGTGACCGCCGGGATGCCGTTCCTGCTCCTCATCGGCGCCGCTCCCAACGCCATTGCCTATGATTCCAAGCAGTTCACGCCGGGCGAATTTCTTTTCGCAGGGATCCCTGCGAGCATCGTTCTCATGATTGTGGTTGCGTTGGCTGCGGCTGTTCTGTGGCCGCTCATGGGAATGCCTGTGACCGTGGGGAAATAGAAGCGGACCGGGAGGGCTTGATAGGATGATCCAC
>Ga0209450_10001242_pt1 | contig 12797 bp, 11 predicted proteins | sample FrelakmetLWP11LW_FD_187149 | JGI IMG/M metagenome (GOLD analysis project Ga0209450, IMG submission 187149) | Freshwater lake sediment microbial communities from the University of Notre Dame, USA, for methane emissions studies - LWP11 LW (SPAdes)... | ecosystem: Environmental > Aquatic >... | reverse complement strand
CCTAGCGCTTGCCCTACACGCTGACGCTGACGCTGCGCTCGCCGCTGGCTTCCTGGGAGGCGCGGCGGCACGATGGTGTCGCACGATTCGACACCTTCGCTCCGCGAGGGATGCCGAACACCACGCGCCGGACATCAAAGTCGCACGATGCGACTTTGAAGCTGTCCGACCTGGGGAGTTGTCCCCGATCGGCAAGCGTGGAAAACGTCGAAAGATGCGACGTTTTCCACGCTTGCCGACATGGGGCTGAGCGCGGTGACCGCGGCACCTCGCCGGGCACGAGACGGGCAGGGCGCTTGGGACAAATTTGGGACAGTGAACCCGCCTCGGGACAGCAACAGCCAACAACCGGCGCACTCTACGCCATTGAATACATTGGCTATCAACACCCCGCAATAACTGCCTAGCCCAACTTAAAATCCTCCGGCCCGCAAGGGCCATGCCGGTTCGAGTCCGGCCCCGGGCACCATGATTCGCGCGGCATCACCGCGAGCCGCACCGGCCGGAACCATGCAACGCGCTGATGCGCGTGATTTTTCCGGTAGATTATTGCGTGACGCCAGCCGACTTGCGACGGTTGCCGTCCCGCATCGACGGAGACCTTCACCATGGTCCTGCACGCCCGCGGTGGCGCGCATCGCACGTCCGGCACGAGCGCGCCGCCATGAGTCGCCCCTCCGCACGCCGCAAGGCCACCGCAAAGCCGGCATCGACGTGGAAGACCCGCGTGGCGAAGGCCAAGGCCGCCCACGTGGTGGTCACCGAGTCCGATTTCGCCGGCATTCGCGCCGGCAGCCGCCTGCTGATCGCGAGTCCGGACATCCTGGTGCGCTACCTGATGCAGATTCCGTCCGGTGAGACCCGCACCATCCAGCGCCTGCGCAACGAACTGGCACGCCGGCACCGCGCCGACGCGACCTGTCCGGTCACCACCGCGATCTACCTGCGCGCGGTCGCCGAGGCCGCGTGGGAGGACCTTGCAGGCGGCGCCGACCGCGATGCGGTCCCGCCGTTCTGGCGCGTGATCGAGCCCGGCAGCCCGATCGCCAAGCGACTGTCCTGCGGCAATGCCGTGCTGGAACGCGAGCGCGCGTTCGAGCGCGACGGCACATGAGGTCGTCCTGTCTTCGCCCTACCACGACGCACTGCCGGGATCGCGCCTGATCTGAACCATCCGCACCGCGCCCGCGCGCTCCCGATCGGCGCGACGCATGCCGGCGCCGAACGCCCGCGCCGCGGTACGCCGGCTCACGGGGCCTGGTGCAGGCCGATCCGGTTGCCCTCGCAGTCCTCGAACTCAGCGACCCGTCCCCACGCGCCGACCGCCTTGGGCGGGTAGAGGATCCGCGCGCCCGCCGCTTCGGCGCGCGCCAGCGTCGCTTCGAGGTCCGCCACCGCCACGTAGATCAGCGGACCGGCCTTGGCCGGTACGTAGACGTCGCCGACCACCAGCGCGCAACTGGCTCCGGGAGCCCCCGCATCGACCGGGAACAACGCCATTGCACAGCCGTCGGCGGCCACCCGCTCCAGCGTTTCCCCGAACACGCGTTCGTAGAAGCCGATCGCACGTTCGAGGTCGGCCACGGGGATCTCGACGTTGATGATCAACACGTTCCCACCCCGGCGGCGTTCAGGACAGGCTGGCGACTTCGTGCAGGGTCGATTCCTCGCTGCGCCCGGGCAGCCGCGCGCGCACGCTGCGGGCCACCACGACATGGTCGCCGAGCGCCTCCACCACGGCGTCGCTGGCGAGGACGCGCGTGCCGAACTGCTTGTTCGCCTGCTCGATGCGCGAGGCGAGGTTGATCGTGTCGCCGATCGCCGTCAGGCGACCCTCGCCGGCACGGGCGAGGGCGCCCAGCACGACCTCGCCGAGATGCAGGCCGATCCCGATGTCGAGCACGTGGCCGTAGGTGCTCTCGACATAGGTCTTGACCTCGTCCATCGCGGCGACCATCGCCAGCGCGGCGGCCACCGCTTCCAGCGCGCCGTCGCGCCGTGACGCGACATCGCCGGGAAACAGCGCCATCAGGCCATCGCCCATCGTGTTGTTGATCCGCCCGCCATGGCGCTCGACCGCCCGCGACATCGCCGCGAAGTAGCGGTTGAGCACGTGGATCACGTCGTACGGCGGAAGGTGCTCGGCGAAATGCGTGAAGCCGCGAAGGTCGGCGAACATCACGGTCAGGCGCTGCTCGGCGCCGACCGCGCGGGACGGGTCGTCGGCACGATTCTGCGCCAGCGCGAGCTCGAGGTCCTCGCTGTCCAGCACGAGGCGCCGCACCACCACGTCGCCGCCGACCCGCGTCTGGCACGCCAGCCGCACGGCCGGATCGAAACCGAATCGATCCGCCATCGCGGCCTCGTCGCGGTTGCGCGGCAGGCAGTCGTCGATGCCGGAGACCACCCGTACGCGGCAGGTGGAGCAGCGCGCGCGCCCGCCGCAGGCGTGCGCATGGCCGATGCCGGCGCGCAGGGCGGCGGCGAGCAGGGTTTCATTGGCGCCGAGGTCGATGTCGATCTCGTCGGGAAGCAGGGTCAGGGTGCCGTTCAAGCGAGGTCCTTCTTCAAGCGTCGCGTTGCCGGCCGGAGGAAAGCACACACGAGAAAGCCGGTCGTGACGACCCACGCGTGCGCATGGCCGTTTGCACCATCCTAGCGACATCGCCGGGTGGCATGACGTGGCACACACGTGATTGCGAAGGGGTGACCACGGAGCGGGGACGAACTGCACGCGTCCTTGTCATCACTGCGTCATCGGACCGATGTGCGAGCGTCCCGGATGAAGCCAGGTGGGCGATGCGGTCATGCGGAGATCGGCGTTCGGAAGGACTCGCATCGCATGTCGATGGCGCGGTTACGGGCTTGAGCCACAGCATCCGGGGCCGGCGCGATCGGAACCGAGGCGCGGAGCGGATTCGAGCTCGCATTGGGGTCGCTGGTGGGTGCCGGGGTCGTCTGCGCCACGGCAAGGGCCGCAAGCGATTGGTGATCCGGAGCGAGGGCACGGCCGCGAAGGTTGGTCCGGGTGCGGACCCACGATTCGGTGCCCGAGGTGACTTGACATAATATACATTAGGCGCATTATTGGAGCCCGGGCTCGCCCCCGGGCCAGCGACACCGACGCCCTCGAATTCGTGGCCTCGTCCCGCCCGCCGGCATGGCAAAGTCCCGCCATGTGGCTGCTGCTCCGGATCATCCTCGTCTGCGCCATCGCCTGGCTCGCCTGGGCCACCCTGTTGTTCGTCCCGCAGCGCGCGCTGATGTATCCCGGCGCGAACCTGCGTGCCCCGGCGATCGCCTTGCCGCCGGCCGCCGAGCGCATCGTGCTGCAGTCGTCCGGCATGCCGGGCCACGCGATCCTCTTGCGCGCCGACACGACCGGTCGCTCACCGGCGATCCTGTTCGCCCACGGCAACGCGGAATTCGCCGCGCAGAATGCGGCGGCATTCCAGCCCTGGGCGGACGCCGGGCTCCACGTGCTGCTGGTGGAATACCCGGGCTACGACGGCGCGGCCGGCGCGCCGACCCAGGCCAGCATCGATGCCCTGTGGATCACGGCCTACGACTGGTTGGCGTCACGGTCCGACGTGGATCCGCGCCGGATCATCGGATTCGGCCGCTCCCTCGGATCCGGGCCGACATCGATGCTGTCCTCGCGCCGGCCGCTGGCCGCGGTCGTGCTGCAGTCACCGTTCGCGTCGACCGCGCGCTTCGCGCATGAGCGCGGCCTGCCGGGCTTCCTCGTCCGCGACCGTTGGGACAATGCCGCGGCGCTGCGCTCGTTCGGCGGACCGGTGTTCGTGAGCCACGGCCGGCACGACACGATCATCCGCCCATCGCACGCCGTCGCAATCGCCGGAGCGCCCAACGTCGAACTCGAATGGCTCGAGTGCGGGCACAACGACTGCCCATGGTTCGAGACCGCCTATCGCGACCGCGTGCTCGGCTTCCTCGCGGCGAAAGGCGTGCTCGCGGACTGAACGCTGCGCATCGCTCACGCGACCAGCACGGAAAGACAGCTCAGGCCCGCCTCGGCCTTGCCGAACTCCCCGATATCGACACCCAGCACGTCGATGCCGCGGGCCCGGGCATGGGCCTCGACCCGGCGCCGCGTCGCCGGGAACGCATCGTTCACGATCAGCCGATCACGCAGCCGCAACACGTCGGCCGCGAACGGCTCGGCCGGATCGACCTCCAGCACGCGCATCGACCCGAAACACCATGGATCGATCCAGGCGCGATTGCACAGCACGGTCTCCGCATCCAGCGCCGTCACGGCGGTCTTCAGGTGCAGGCTCGGGCCCAACGGCACCGCTAGCACCTCGCAGCCTCGCGGGGCCAGCAGGGCGCCGATCTGGCGGATGCCCTCGGCGTTGGTGCGCGTCCCCTGCCCCACGTACAGGCGATTGCCGATGCGCAACACGTCGCCCCCGTCGAGCACCGCGGGCGCGGAGAGCGCGGCGATGCGCAGGCCGAACGACGCCAGTGCCGGCCGCAGGTACGCCGGCTCGTCCAACCGGCTGGCGGCGCCGGGCCGGGTCAGGATCGCGAGGTCCTCGACCACCACCACGGCGTCCTCGACGAACACGCTGTCCGGGTGCGCCGGCAATGACGGCAGCACCTCGACCGCGCAGCCGGCGGCTCGCAGCGCGGCCACGTAGTCCGCATGCTGGGCGACGATGCGGTCCAAGTCGATCGGCGTGCGTTCGATGTGCGTCACCTCGCAGTGCGTGGCGAGCGTGGCGGCGGGCTGGCGGACGATGGCGCGCATCGGTGCAGGCTCGCGCAGGCCTCGCTTGGGATCAAGCGCCCCGACTTGGGCGCCGGGCCGGCCCGACTCACGGCCGACGCGCGAACTGCCGCTGGTAGGCGCGCGGCCCGAGTCCGGTGCGGCGGGCCAACTGCCGATGGAAATGGCCGAGCGTCGGAAACCCGCAGCGCCGCGCGATCTCCGCGATCGGCCGCCGCGCCTCGCGCAGCAGCAGGCAGGCCTGCGCGATGCGCACGTCGTTGACGTAGACCGTGAACGGGCGTCCGACACGCCGGTGGAAGGCACGGCTGAACGACGCGGGCGACACACTGAGGCGGCGCGCCGCCTCGGCGACCGTCAGCGGCTGGGCATGGGCGCGATGGATCCAGCCCAGCAGGCGGCCGAGCCGCGTGTCGTCGGCGTCGACCACGCCGCCGCGCGAGGCCGCCGCGAGCCAGGTGACGCCCGACGCCGCGCCGACGATCCGGCCGAGCAGCGCCAGCGCACGCCCCAGTCGTTCCAGGCCCTGGCACGCGGCCAGTGCCTGCAGTTCCGTCGCCACGATGGCATGCAGTCGCCCGTGCAGCGCCGCCGGCCGCGCCTGCGCATCGAACAGGCCGGACAGTCCGCGCAGTTCCGGCAAGGCCCGCAGCGCCGGCGGCAGCGACAGGTGCAGCACCAGCGCCGAAGCGGCACCCGGTGCGCCGCGGCTCCACCACACGTGCGGGACCCTCGGCGGCACCAGCACCAGGTCGCCGGTGGCGAACGAGGCCGCCTCGCCACCGATCACGCGCACGCCGCTGCCGGCGCGGATCAGCGTCAGTTCCAGCGCCTCGTGGTGGTGGTAGGGCCCGTCGAAGCGCGCCCGCTCCACGGTCAGCAGGTGCACCGTGGCCACGTCGTGCGCGATCGGTTCCCGCAGGGGCTTCATCGGGGTCCCGCACTGCCAGAATCGGCACAGTATGCGCCATCCGGGAGCCTGCGGGGCGCCCCGACGTGCGGCATCGTGCGTGCGCCGCCGCTCCGCGCTGACCATGTCCCAGGCCGATCCGCCCCTGCCCTCCGCGCCCCCATGGTGGCGCGGCGCCGTGATCTACCAGGTCTACCTGCGCAGCTTCGCCGATGCGGACGGCGACGGGCTGGGCGATCTCGAGGGCCTGCGCGCCCGCCTCGACCACATCGCCGCGCTCGGCGTCGACGGCCTGTGGCTCGGTCCGTTCTATCCGACACCGGACCGCGACTTCGGCTACGACGTCAGCGACCAACTCGGTGTCGATCGCCGCTTCGGCACGCTCGATGCGTTCCATCGCCTGTTGCGCGACGCACACGACCGCGGGCTGCGGCTCATCATCGACCAGGTGTGGAGCCATACCGCCGCCGAGCACCCGTGGTTCATCGAAAGCCGCGCCTCGCGCGACAACCCGAAGGCCGACTGGTACGTGTGGGCCGATCCACGCCCCGACGGCAGCCCGCCCAACAACTGGCAGAGCTGGATGGGCGGCAGCGCCTGGCGCTGGGAGCCGCGCCGCGGCCAGTACCACCTGCACAACTTCCTGCCCACCATGCCCGACCTCAACCTGCACCATCCGCCGGTGCAGGAGGCGCTGCTCGCGATCGCCGATTTCTGGCTGGCGCGCGGCGTCGATGGATTCCGCCTCGACACCGCGAACCTGTACTTCCACGACCGCCAACTGCGCGACAACCCCGCGCTGCCGCCGGAGCGCCGCGGCCGCAGCCCGGTGCTGATGCAGGAGCACCGCTACAACGCGGACCAGCCCGAGACCCTGCCCTTCCTCGAAGCGTTGCGCCGGCGCCTGGACGCGCACGGCGCGCGGATGGCGGTCGGCGAGATCGGCGGCGCCGACTGGGACGCCCGCATGGCCGAGTACACGGAAGGCACCGGGCGCCTGCACACGGCGTACTCCTTCGCGTTCCTCGGCGCGCGCCCGAGTCCGGCGGAAATCGCAGCCCGGCTCGACGCCTGGTCGAACCGCAGCGGCTGGCCGAGCTGGGCCTTCTCCAACCACGACGTGCCGCGGGTCGCCACGCGCTGGTCGGGCGCCGACGCCGACGGGTTCGACTTCGGCGGCGGCGGCGGCGGCGCCGACACTGCGCGTGGCGCCGTGCCGCCGGAGACCTGGGTGGCCCTGTTGCTGGCGCTGCGCGGCACGATCTTCCTCTACCAGGGCGAAGAACTTGGCCTCGAGGAGGCGCAGGTCCCACCGGAGCGGATGCGCGATCCCTTCGGCCTCGCCCACTGGCCGTTGCTGCGCGGCCGCGACGGGTGCCGCACGCCGATGCCGTGGCAGGCCGATGCACCGTACGCGGGCTTCAGCGCAGTGGAACCCTGGCTGCCGGTCGCCGACGGCCATCGCGCGCGTGCGGTCGACCGCCAGGCGGCCGATCCACACTCGATGCTGTCGACCACGCGCCGCCTGCTGCACCTGCGCCGCGCCCACGATGCGCTGCGCCACGGCGAACTCGCGGTCGCCGCCGCGGACGACGGCCTGCTGCACCTGGTGCGGCGCGCCGGCACATCGGTGGTGCAGGCGGCCTTCAACCTCGGCACGACAGCGCGCCGCATCGCCATCGACGCGGCCGGCCCGCGCACGCTCTGGTCCGGCGGCGCCCTGCCCTCGTCCACCCACCTCGACCTGCCGCCGGGCGCCGCCTGGTATGGCCTCGGAGAACCCTGATGCACTGGCTCGACGAACCCGCATCGACCACCGCCGCCGAGCGCGCGGCCTTCGCACGCGACGGCCACCTCACCCTGCGCGGCCTGCTGCCGGCGCGCGACCTGGACCGGGTCGGCCGCGAGATCACGCGGCTCACGCTGCAATTGAACACGGAACAGCGCGCGCTGGACGAACGCGATACCTATGGCCGCGCGTTCCTGCAGGTGATGAACCTGTGGGAGAAGAGCCCGCTCGCGGGACGCTTCGTGATGGGCCAGCGCCTCGCGCGCGTGGCGGCCGAACTGCTCGGCGTGAGCGGCGTGCGCCTGTACCACGACCAGTCGCTCTACAAGGAACCTGGCGGCGGACTGACGCCCGCGCACGCGGACCAGTTCTACTGGCCGCTGGCCAGCGACCGCACGGTGACAGCCTGGATCCCGCTGCAGGACGTGCCGATGGCGATGGGGCCGCTGGGCTTCTACAGCGGCAGCCAGCGCGTCGCGGAAGGGCGCGACCTCGGCATCTCCGACGCCAGCGAGGACGACATCCCGGCGCGAATGGCCGCGCTGGGGCACCCGTACGCGTGCACGCCGTTCGCGCTGGGCGACGTGAGTTTCCACCTCGGCTGGACTTTCCACCGCGCGGAACCGAACACCTCCGGCCGGCCGCGCTCGGTGATGACGGTGATCTACATGGCCGACGACATGCGCCTGCTCGATCGGCTCAACCCGGTGCAGGAAAACGACCGCGCCCAGTGGTGTCCTGGCGTCGCCGCAGGTGCGCGGGTCGATTCGCCGAAGAACCCCGTGGTGTGGTCGGCCGCGTGAAGCCGCTCCGCCTGCTGGCGCTGGCCACCGTGCAGGGCCTGCCGCGCGACTCCAGCGGCGCGCGCGCCACGCTGGACGCGCAACTGGCGATGCTGCCGGCGCACGGCGTCACCGGCGTGCTGGCCTGGGACCACGCACCCGCGATCCACGCCGCGGGGCTCGCGCTGCACGCGATGGCGCGCCTCGATGCGCCGGCCGACGCCGACGCGCTGGTCGCCCGCCACGCGGGCGAAGGCGCGGCGAGCACCACCCTGCACGTGGGCACGGCCTTCGACGACGATGACCGGCTCGACCGGTACGCCGATGCTGTGCTGTCCGCCGCCGACCGCCATCGCCACCCGGTGCTGGTCGAAACCCATCGCGCGACGGCGACCCAGGATGCCTGGCGCACGCTGCGCTGGGTCGAACGCTTCCCCACGCTGCGGTTCGCGCTCGATGCCTCGCATTGGGTAGTGGCGGGCGAACTCGACTACGGCGGCGGCTTCGACGCACGCCTGCCCTTGCTCGACCCCGTCCTGCGCCGCAGCCCGCTCGTGCAGGGACGCATCGCCAGCGGCGGCGCGATCCAGGTCGGCGTCGACGATCCCGGGCCGTGGCGTGCGCAGGCCGCGACCTTGTGGGCGCGCGCGTTCGCCCTGCGCAGGGCCGAAGCGCCGCTGGAGCCGATCGCGTTCTGCCCCGAACTGCTCCCCCACGTCATCGGCTCCCCGCCGCGATGGATCGGCTATGCGCCGGTGCGCCGCCGCGATACCGAGCCGCTGGGCATCCAGGAGACCACCGATCGTTTCGCCGAGGCGCTGCACCTGTTCGAACTGGCGGAGCACTGCGCCAGCAACCCGCCCACCTTCGACTGAATCCGCACGATGAAGACCCTCCGGATGCTGTGCGCGATCCTGCTGGCCCTCGCCCCACCGGTGCTGGCGCAGCGCGCGGGCCACGTCGACGACGTCGATCCGCGGATCGGCACGCGGGGCACCGGGCATGTGTTCCCTGGCGCCCTGGTCCCGTTCGGCATGGTGCAGCCAGGCCCCGACAACGCCGACCAGGGCTGGAGCTTCAGCAGCGGCTACCAGTACGACGCGCCACGCATCCTCGGCTTCTCAAACACCCACATCAGCGGCGCCGGGATCCCCGAACTGGGCGACGTGCTGCTGCTGCCGAACGGCGGACCGCGCTGGACCGCGGCGACGCGCACTTTCGACAGCGACTACCGCAAGGACACCGAAGTCGCGCAGCCCGGCTACTACGCCGTGCGCCTCGCGGCGCGCGCGGTGCAGGTCGAACTCACCGCGACCGAGCGCGTCGCGCTGCATCGCTACACCTTCGACCGCGCCGGCCGGGTGCAGGTGCTGGTCGACCTGCAGCATGGATTGCGCTTCAAGACCGCGCCACGCGTGACCCGTTCGCAGCACGACGTCGGCCGCGACGGCCTGCGCGCTACCGTGCATTCGTCGAACTGGGTCGACCGCCAGGCCAGCGTGGCGTTGCGCTTCGACCATCCGGTCGCCGAGTGGCGCGCGCTGCCCGCACGCGAAGGCGACCGGGCGCCGCGCATCCTGTTCACGTTCGACCTCGGCGACAGCCGCACGCTGCAGGCGCGCGTCGCACTGTCCACGGTCGACGAGGCGGGTGCCGCGGCCAACCTCGCGAGCGCCGACGCACTCGATTTCGACGCCGCGCGCCGCGCCGCGCGCGACGCATGGCAGGTCCTGCTGTCGCGGATCGCGATCGACGCGCCGCCCTCGCAGCGCCGGATCTTCTACTCCGCGCTCTACCGCACCCTGATGCATCCCTCGCAGATCGCCGACGTCGACGGTCGCGTGCGCGGCCCGAAGGGCGAGGTGATCGAGGCGCCGGGCGGCGTGTACTACTCGACGCTGAGCCTGTGGGACACGTTCCGCGCCTCACATCCGCTGTTCACCCTGGTGGTGCCCGAGCGCGTGCCGGGCTTCGTCAACACCCTGCTCGCGCACGAAGCGCAGATGGGTTACCGGCCCTTGTGGACGGCGTGGGGCCGCGAGACCCACACCATGATCGGCAATCCGGCGCTGCCGGTGATCAGCGACGCGATCGCCAAAGGCTTCGACGGGATCGATGCCGAGGCCGCGCTGGCGGCCATGGTCCGCACCAGCACCGCGGAGCGCCCGCACGCCCCCGCGTGGGCGCAGCGCGGCTGGGCACTGCTCGACCAGCACGGCTACCTGCCCTTCGACGCGGTGCCCGGCGAATCGGTGAGCAAGACCGCGGAGTACGGCTACGGGGACGCCGCGGTGGCCGAGGTCGCGCGCCACCTCGGTCGCCTGGCGGATGCGGAACGCTTCCAGCGCCGGGCCGGCGCGTGGAAGGCGCTGTTCGATCCCGAAACGCGCACCCTGCGCGGGCGCGACCGCAAGGGCGCCTGGCGCACGCCGTTCGATCCCACCGCAGCGACCAGCCCGATGAACAATCCGGGCGACTACACCGAGGCCAACGCGTGGCAGTACACCGCCACGCCCGCGCTGCACGACCCGGCGGGCTTCCGCGACCAGCTCGGCGGTCGCGCCGGACTGGAGGCGTGGCTGGACACGTTCTTCTCGCTGCCGCTGCCGGACCCGGACAAGCACCTCGGCCAGGAAGCGTTGATCGGCCAGTACGCGCATGGCAACGAGCCCAGCCACCACATCGCCTGGCTGTACGCCTGGACCGATGCGCCGCGCAAGGGCGAACGGCACGTCGCCGACATCGCGCGACGCTTCTATCGCGACGCGCCTGACGGCATCGTCGGCAACGACGACGCTGGCCAGATGAGCGCCTGGTACGTGCTCGCGACCCTGGGCCTTTACCCGAGCCGCCCCGGCCACGCCGAGTGGACGCTCGGCGCGCCGCTGGTGCCGCGCGCGCGCCTCGCGGCGGGTCCCGCCGGCCAGACCCTCGACGTGCTCGCGGCGCCGGTCGACGGCCCGCGCATCGACGGCCAGGCCGTGCCACGCACCGGCGTGCCGGACGCCCGGCTGCGCCACGCGCGCCAGGTCGTGCTGCCGTACCGGAACCTCGCGCCGTGAATCGCGCCGCGACCGCCCGACCTGCCACGGCGCGCCGGTTGCGCACGACCACGCGTTTCCTGCTCGCCCTGCTCGGTGTACTCGCTCTGGCCTGGGGTGCGGCCGCATGGTTCTTCTCGACGCTCGTCGCGCAGCCCGCGTGGCGACGGCCTGATCCCGCAGCGCACGCGCAGGCGATCGAGACCCTGCGCCAGTCGGCGGGGGGCACGACCTTCAGCGTGCGCACCACCGATGGCCTCACGCTGCGCGGCCTGCACCTGCCCGCGAGCGCCGACAACGATCGCTTCGTGGTGATGCTGCACGGGTACGGCGGCAACCTGCGGGAGTACGAGACCCAGCACCGGTTCTGGCACGCGCTCGGCTTCGATGTGTTCCTTTACGACCAGCGCGGCAGCGGTGCAAGCGACGGCGATTTCCTGTCGGCCGGCCTGCACGAGAGCACCGACCTCGGCGCGGTCGTCGCCGAAGCACGGCGCCGCATGCCGGCCGGCGCGCGGGCCGGCGTCTACGGTCGCTCCGGGGGTGCCGCCACGGCGGTGATGTACGCCGGCCAGGGCGGCAGCGCGGATTTCCTGGTCGTCGATTGCGCGTTCAGTTCGTTTCCGGACCAGTTGCTCGACCGCCTGCAGGCGGAGCACGGCTACCTGCCTCGACCCCTGCACGGACCGATGCTCGCCACCACGCTGCAACTGGTGCAGTGGCGTTTCGGCGTCGACCTCGCGCAGGCCGAACCGCGGCGCCACGTCGCGGGCATCCGCGCGCCGGTGCTGTTCGTGACCACGGCTGGGGACGACTACATCCGCCCGGCGATGACCACCGCCCTGCACGACGCCGCCACCGCGCCCAAGCGTTTGCGCATCTTCGCGCACGGTGGCCACGGCGCTGGCCTGCAGGCGCAGCCGGAGGCCTATCGCGAGGAAGTCCTGCGCTTCCTGCACGAACTCGCGGCGATCGACTGATGAGAGCCGAGCGCGTGCCCTTCCCGATTCCGCGGTCGCACGACGGGCAGCCCCTGCCGTGCCGCGACCGCCGCACGATGGGCCGACGCCATGCGTGAGTCCCAGCGACGCCTGTCCAACGGCTTCCTCGTGCTGCTGGCGCTGCCGACCGCGGCGATCGGTTTCTGCCTGTCGTCGGCCGTGGCATCGACCAGCTGGCTGCTGAGCACGCGCTATGACCTGCACCTGGAGAACATCGCGCTGATCTGGTTGATGGGCCCGCTCAGCGGCCTGCTCGTGCAGCCGCTGGTGGGCTGGCTCAGCGATCGCACGTGGTGGCTCGGCGGTCGGCGCCGGCCCTATCTGGTCGCCGGCGGCGTGACCGGCGCGCTGGCCACGTTCGCCCTGCTCGAACTCGACACCCTCGCCACCGCCACCGGATTCGGCCTGCTGACGGTGGCCGTGGTCGTGGTGCTGGTGAACGACCTCGCGACCAACGTCACCTTCAACCCGGCACGCTCGCTGGTGGCCGACGTGACCCCCGAGGGCCCGCACCGCGTGCG
>Ga0209450_10001240_pt1 | contig 12806 bp, 8 predicted proteins | sample FrelakmetLWP11LW_FD_187149 | JGI IMG/M metagenome (GOLD analysis project Ga0209450, IMG submission 187149) | Freshwater lake sediment microbial communities from the University of Notre Dame, USA, for methane emissions studies - LWP11 LW (SPAdes)... | ecosystem: Environmental > Aquatic >... | reverse complement strand
CGGTCCTGCAGCGACTCCAGCATGATGTACTTCGCGAGCGGTGTTGCGAGCCGCCGGAAGTTCTCGAGCACCCGCGAGACCTGCTCTTCCTGCGTCGAGACGTGGGGGGGCAGCAGCCCGCGCAGGCCGAGCGCGTCGCGCTCCCCCTCCGTGAACGCGGTGCCCTTGTTCAGCGTCGGTTCGCGCAGCAGCGCGACGCCGCGCGGGAACCACGAGGGGATCTGCTGGTGGGGATGCCACGGACGCCGCGGATGCATGGTGCGCGAACCTCTTGGTTGTGGTGCTGCGCAGCAACCCCCGGATCCGCCGGCGGAGCGCTCCGCTCCGGCAGTGCCGGGACGCGCTGGCCGCAGGGCCGGGGTTGTTCGGATTCCGGTCGCCGGCGCCTTGCCGCGCGACGCAGTCCTAGCCGTGCAGCTTCTCGTACTTCGCCTGCAGCTCGGCCTGGCTTTCCTTGTGCGCCGGGTCGGGGATGATGCAGTCCGCCGGGCAGACGCTGACGCACTGCGGCTCCTCGTGCGCGCCTACGCACTCGGTGCACTTGGCGGGGTCGATCACGTAGATCGGCGAGCCGGAAGCGATGGCCTCGTTGGGGCACGGCTCCACGCAGGCGTCGCAGGCGGTGCAGTCGTCGGTGATGATCAGTGCCATGGGTTCTCCTGTTCGTCGGGGTTGTCGATTGGTGAGGGTTCGCGGGCGAGGTGACGCCTACGCAAACTCGCTCGTGTAGGACTGCAGGGCCTTCATGTAGTTCGAGCGTTCGAAGGCATCCGGGTCGGGGCACGAGCGCTGGCTGAGCGAGCCCTTCAACTGCGCGACGGACTCGTACTCGCGCTCGCGCATCCAGGCCTCGACGCCGCGCACGAGCGTGTCGACGTGCTGCGGGCCCTTCATCAGCAGGCTGCTTGCGACCATCACGCAGTCGGCGCCGGCGAGCAGCACCTTGATCACGTCGTCGGGCGTGTGCGCGCCTCCGGTGGCCGCGAGGCTCGCCTCGACGCGGCCGTGCAGGATGGCGATCCAGCGCAGCGCGAGGCGCAGCTCGTCGGAGGTGGAGAGCACGAGGTGCGGCGCCACCTCCAGCTCGTCCAGCATGATGTCCGGCTGGACGAAGCGATTGAACAGCACGAGGCCCGATGCGCCCGCCTTGACGAGCCGCACCGCCATGCTCGCCATCGCGCTGAAATAGGGCGCCACCTTCACGGCAACCGGGATGCGCGTGGCGGCCCGCACCGAAGCGACGAGGTCGAGGTAGCGCTGCTCGACCGCCGCGCCGGTGTCGGCCGGATCCGCGGCCAGGAAGTAGACGTTGAGCTCGATCGCGTGGGCGCCGGCCTCCTCGAACTGCTTCGCGATGCGCGTCCAGCCCCCGGGCGTGTAGCCGTTCAGGCTGGCGATCACCGGCACCGACAGCGCCTTCCGCGCGTCGCCGATCAGCTTCAGGTAGCGGTCGGCGCCGGTGTCGTGGGGCTGCATCTCCGGAAAGAAGCCGCCCGCCTCCGGCGACAGCTCGGTGCCGGCCAGCATCAGGTTGTGGGTCGCCATCTCCTCGTGCTCGATCTGCTCTTCGAACAGCGACGGCAGCACGACTGCGCCCACGCCCGCGTCCTGAAGGCGCTTCAGGCTGTCGACGGAGCGGGTCAGCGGCGACGCCGATGCGACGACGGGATTGGCGAGTTCCAGGCCCAGGTACTGACTTCTCAGGTCGACGCTCATTCCTTTGCCTCCTCGGTGCGGTTCTCGCCAGCCGGCGGGCTCTCCTTCCCTTCGCCGGCGGGGCCTTCCGAAACGACGCGGTGCACGCCCGCGATCTGCTCGTAGAGCTGCCAGCGCGCGTCGGCGTCGCCCTGCGCCTGCCGCGCGAGCTCCTTGGCGCGGGCGGGATCGGCCTGCGCGAGCATCGCGTAGCGCCCCTCCTTCATCGTGAACTGCTCGAGCGGAATCGTGGGCTTGCGCGAGTCGAGCTTGAGCGGATGGTCGGCACCGCCCATGCCGAGCCGCGGATCGTAGTGGTAGAGCGTCAGGTAGCCGCTCTTCACCGCGTCACGCTGGTGGCTCATCCCGGTGGTCATGTCGATACCGTGCGCGATGCAGTGGCTGTAGGCGATGATCAGCGACGGACCCGGCCACGACGCCGCCTCCTGGAACGTCCGCACCGTCTGCACCGGGTTCGCGCCCATCGCCACCTGCGCGACGTAGACGTTGCCGTAGGCCATCGCGATCATGCCGAGGTCCTTCTTGCCGATGGACTTGCCCGCGGCCGCGAACTTGGCGACCGCGCCGCGCTGCGTCGCCTTCGACGCCTGCCCGCCGGTGTTGCTGTAGACCTCGGTGTCGAGCACCAGGATGTTGACGTTGCGGCCCGAGGCGAGCACGTGGTCGAGGCCGCCATAGCCGATGTCGTAGGCCCAGCCGTCGCCGCCGACGATCCAGACGCTGCGTACCACCAGGCTGTCGGCGACCGCGGCGAGGCGCTTCGCCTCCACCGTGCCGAGCTTGCCCAGCACGGCCTTCAGCGCCTTCACGCGCTCGCGCTGCGCCGCGACCTCCTCGTCGCTGTCCTGCTTCGCGTCGAGCAGCGCGTCGGCGAGCGCCTCGCCGATCGCCGGCCGGAGCTCGCGCACCAGGATCTTCGCGAGGTCGTTCTGCGCGTCGATCGCGAGCCGCATGCCGAGCCCGAACTCCGCGTTGTCCTCGAACAGGCTGTTCGCCCACGCCGGGCCCTGGCCCCGCGCATTCTTGGAATAGGGCGTGGTCGGCAGGTTGCCGCCGTAGATCGACGAGCAGCCGGTGGCGTTGGCCACGACCATGCGGTCGCCGTAGAGCTGGGAGATCAGCTTGATGTAGGGCGTCTCGCCGCAGCCCGAGCACGCCCCCGAGTACTCGAACAGCGGCATGCGGAACTGCGAGCCGCGCAGCCCGTCGATCGTGTCGAGCGCAGGCCGCACCTCGGGCAGGCTCAGGAAGAACTCGTAGTTCGCCCGTTCGGCCTCGAGGTGCTCGAGCTTCGGCGCCATGTTGATCGCCTTGTGCTTGACCGACGTCTTGCTGCGCGACGGGCAGACGTCCACGCAGATGCCGCAGCCGGTGCAGTCCTCGGGCGCGACCTGCAGGCTGTACATCATGCCGGCGAGCGAGGGTGTCTCCTTGCGCGAGTACGGCACCGCCTTGAACGTGGCCGGCGCCCGCTGCATCTCCTCGGCCGCGAACGCGGTCATCCGGATCGCGGCGTGCGGGCATACGAGCGGGCAGATGCCGCACTGCGTACAGACGGCCTCGTCCCAGATCGGGATCTCCTGGGCGATGCTGCGCTTCTCCCACTGCGTCGTGCCGGTGGGGAACGTGCCGTCCACCGGCATCGCCGACACCGGCAGCAGGTCGCCCTTGCCGTCCAGCATCATCGCGGTCACGCGCTGCACGAAGTCCGGCGCGGCCTTCGGCACGACCGGCCGGCGCGTGAACGTCGCGTCGGCGCGTCCCGGCACCTTCACCTCGGCCATCGCGGCGAGCGAGGCGTCGACCGCGGCGAAGTTGCGCGCCAGCACGGTCTCGCCACGCTTGCCGTAGGTCTTACGGATCGCCTCCTTGATCGCCCCGATCGCCTCGTCGCGGGGCAGCACGCCGGAGATCGCGAAGAAGCAGGCCTGCGTCACCGTGTTGATGCGGCCGGCGAGCCCGGCCTCCTTCGCTACGGTGAGCGCGTCGACCACGTAGAAGCGGAGCTTGCGCTCGAGTATCGTCTGCTGCGCCTCGCGCGGCAGCTTGCCCCACACCTGGTCCGCGCCGTACGGGCTGTTGAGCAGGAACGTCGCACCCGGCCGGGCGAGCCCCAGCACGTCGAGCTTTTCCATGAACTCGAACTGGTGGCAGGCGATGAAGTCGGCCTGGCGGATGAGGTAGGACGACTCGATCGGCTGCGGCCCGAACCGCAGGTGCGAGACCGTGATCGCGCCCGACTTCTTGCTGTCGTAGACGAAGTAGCCCTGTGCGTGGAGCGGCGTGTTCTCGCCGATGATCTTGACGGTGTTCTTGGTCGCGCCGACGGTGCCGTCGGCGCCGAGGCCGTAGAACACCGCCCGGGTGACGCCGGCCGGCTCCGTGTCGAAGTCCTCGTCGACGGGCAGCGACAGGTGCGTGACGTCGTCGACGATGCCGACGGTGAAGTGGCGCTTCGGCTTCGGCTTCGCGACCTCGTCGAGCGCCGCCTTGGCCATCGCCGGCGTGAACTCCTTCGACGACAGTCCGTAGCGGCCGCCGATCACCCGCGGCATCGGCGCCGGCTCGGGCCACGCCTCGGCGAGCGCGGTGACCACGTCCTGGTACAGCGGTTCGCCGATCGCGCCGGGCTCCTTGGTGCGGTCGAGCACCGCGATCGCGCGCACCGTCTTCGGCAGCGCCGCCACGAACGCCTCGGTGTCGAATGGCCGGTACAGGCGCACGGTCAGGAGGCCGACCTTCTCGCCGGCGGCGACGAGCTTCGCGACCGCCTCGTGCGACGCCCCGGTGCCCGACCCCATCTGCACGAGCACGCGCTCGGCGTCGGGGGCGCCGGCGTAGTCGAACAGGCCGTAACGACGCCCGGTGAGCTTCGCGAACCGCTCCATCGACTCGCGCACGATGCCCGGCACGGCGAGGTAGAACGGGTTGCAGGACTCGCGCGCCTGGAAGAACACGTCCGGGTTCTGCGCGGACCCGCGCAACTTGGGATTGTCCGGATTGAGCGCGCGGTCGCGGTGCGCCCGGACCAGGTCCTCGTCGATCAGCGCGCGGACGTCCTGCTCGAGCAGGAGCTCGATCTTGTTGACCTCGTGGCTGGTGCGGAAGCCGTCGAAGAAGTGCAGGAACGGCACGCGCGCCTTCAGCGTGGACATGTGGGCGATCATCGCCATGTCCTGCGCCTCCTGCACGCTTGCCGCGGCGAGCAGCGCGAAGCCGGTGGTGCGCGCCGCCATGACGTCGCTGTGGTCGCCGAAGATCGACAGCGCGTGCGTGGCGAGCGTGCGCGCCGCGATGTGGAACACCACGGGCGTCAGCTCGCCGGCGATCTTGAACATGTTCGGCAGCTTGAGCAGCAGGCCCTGGGACGCGGTGAAGGTGGTGGTCAGCGCGCCGGCCTGCAGCGACCCGTGCACGGCGCCCGCGGCGCCGGCCTCGCTCTGCATCTCGATCACCTGCGGCACCATGCCCCAGATGTTCTTCGTGCCGGCGGCCGACCAGGCGTCGGCGAGCTCGCCCATCGTCGACGACGGCGTGATCGGGTAGATCGCGATCACCTCGCTGTTGAAGTGGGCAATCCGGGCGGCGGCTTCGTTGCCGTCCAGTACGTAGGTGCGTTCGGTCATGTTGGTCGTCGATCCGGTTTCCGATGGGCGGGCGTCGCGCGGGTGCCGTGCGCCCGCGCCGTCGGCTACAGCAGTCCTGCCTTGCCCGCCTCCCAGCGGCGGTACTCGGTGGTGAGGAGCTGCACGTGCTCGCGCTCCTCGGCGGCGAGCTCGCGGTAGAGCTCGCGCTCGACCGAGCCTTCCGGCGCGCGCTCGCCCTCCTTCGCGAAGAAGTCCACCGCGCGCTGCTCGAAGGCGATGGCGATGCGGAACAGGTTCGCGGGATCCTCGGGCTTGCGGTCGACGCCGGCGAAGATCGCCGCGCGGTCGATCTGGAAGTCGGCCGAGGGCTTGGGCAGCTCCGCGTGATAGCGGCGCGACAACGTCTCCATGTGCTCCCGCTCCATCTCGGCGAAGCGGGAGAACAGGTCCTTCAGCGTCGGGTCCGCCGCGTCGCGTGAGGCGCGCTGGTAGAACGCGTGGCCGCCGAGCTCGATCTCGAAGGCCTTGCGCACCGCCTCCATCGCCCGGTCGTCCTCGACCGCGCCGCGGTCGAGCATCTCGAGCCTGCCCTTGCAGTGCGGGCACAGGCCGTAGGGGAACGCGAAGCCCTCGGACACCTTGTGGCAGGACGAGCAGCGCCAGCGCAGCTCGACGCCCGCGCAGCAGATGTAGGGCTCGTCGTCGTCGAGGGGGCGCTGGCAGCGCGGGCAGACGACCATGGATGTGGTGTTGGCGGCGGCGTTCATGGTTGGACCTCGCTGGAAACGGCGGTCGGGCTTGCGGCGGCAGTACCCGGCGGCACGAATGCGTCGGCGTGCTCCTGCGTGATCGGCCACACCGACTTGCCGCCGGCGAGCCAGGCGCCGATCGCCCGCGCCGCGCGACGCCCGGCGCCCATGGCGAGGATGACGGTGGCCGCGCCGGTGACGATGTCGCCGCCGGCGAACACGCCCGGGACGCTGGTCGCCTGGGTCGCCGGATCGGCGACGATGTAGCCCCACTTGTTGAGGTCGAGGCCGGGCGTCGACTTGGTGACGATCGGGTTGGCCTTCGTGCCGAGCGCGTAGATCACGGTGTCGCACTCGAGCTCCACGAACTCGTCGAGGGGCACGGGCTTGCGGCGGCCCTTCTCGTCGGGCTCGCCGAGCATCATCTTCTGCACCTTCATGCCGCGCACGTTGCCGTCCGCGTCGACACGGATCTCGACAGGCGCGTGCAGGAAGAAGAAGTCGATGCCCTCCTCCTTGGCGTGGCGCAGCTCCTCGATGCGCGCCGGGGCCTCGGCCTCGGAGCGCCGATAGACGCAGCGCACGGTGGGTATGCCGAGCCGCTTGGACACGCGCAGGCAGTCCATCGCGGTATTGCCCGCGCCGATCACCACCACGCTCTTGCCCAGCGTGACCGGCGTGTCGAGGTACGGAAACTTGTCGCCGCCCATCAGGTTGACCCGCGTCAGGAACTCGTTCGCCGAGTAGACCTGCCCCGCGAATTCGCCGGGAATGCCGAGGAATGCGGGCGCACCGGCGCCGGCGCCGACGAAGACGGCGTCGAAACCCATCTCGCCCATCAGGTGCGGCACCGAGAACGTCTTGCCGATCACCTTGTTGGTCTCGAAGCGCACTCCCATGTCCTTCAGGTTGTCCACTTCGCGCCCGATGATCTCGCGCGGCAGGCGGAACGAGGGGATGCCGTACTGCAGCACGCCGCCGACGACGTGCAGCGCCTCGAACACCGTGACCTCGCAGCCGAACTTCGCCAGGTCGGCGGCCACCGCGAGGCCCGACGGGCCGGAACCGACGATCGCGACGCGTCCGAGCTGGCGCGGGAGGACGGGCGGCGTGGCCTTCGGCGCGTGCGCGTTGTCGCCGACGAAGCGCTCGAGCCGCCCGATCGCCACCGCCTCCATGGGCAGCTTCTTGTTCTTGGCGACGACGCACTGCGCCTCGCACTGCGACTCCTGCGGACACACGCGCCCGCAGACCGAGGGGAACAGGTTCGACTCGTTGATGACCGCGAGCGCGCCGTCCATGTCCCGCACCAGCAGATGGCGGATGAAGCGCGGAATGTCGATGCCCACCGGGCAGCCCTCGATGCAGGTCGGCTTGCTGCACTGGATGCAGCGCTCGGCTTCGGCCAGCGCGTCGGCCATCGAGTAGCCGAGGTTCACCTCCTTGAAGTTGCGCGAGCGCTCGAGCGCGTCGCGCTCCGGCATCTTCACCGCGTGCGGCGGCAGGTCCTTGTACTTTTTGTAGTTGCGCTTGCCCTCGTCGAACAGCTGCTTTTCGACGCGGCAGACGTGCGCGTAGTCGTCCGATGCCTTCGACTCCTCGCCCTTGAAGCGCTTCTGGCGCAGCATCAGCTCCTTGAAGTCGACCTGATGGCCGTCGAAGTCGGGACCGTCGACGCAGGCGAACCGGATTTCGTCGCCGACCGTGACACGGCAGGAGCCGCACATGCCGGTGCCGTCGACCATGATGGCGTTGAGCGACACCATGGTCTTGACGCCGGACGGCCGGGTGGTCTCGACGCAGGCGTTCATCATCGGCAGCGGGCCAATCGCTACGACGAGGTCGGGGCGGTCGCGCTCGATCACGTCGGCGAGCGCCGCGGTGACGAAGCCGGGGCGGCCGTAGCTGCCGTCGTCGGTACAGACGATCAGGTTGTCGCAGTACTTCGCGAACTTGTCTTCCCAGAACACCAGGTCCTTGTTGCGGAAGCCGATGATGCCGGTGACCCGGTTGCCGGCCTCCTTGAATGCGCGCAGCTGCGGGTAGACGGGCGCGACGCCGAGCCCGCCGCCGACCAGCACCACGTGTCCGACGCGGCTCACGTGCTGCGGCAGCCCGAGGGGACCCACGAAGTCGGCGAAGCCGTCGCCTTCCTTGTAGTGATCCCGCATTTCCAGCGTGGTCTTGCCGAGCGCCTGGATCACCATCGTGATCGTACCGCGCTCGCGGTCGAAGTCGGCGACGGTCAACGGAATGCGCTCGCTGCCGTCGTGCAGGCGCAGCATCACGAAGTGCCCGGGCTCGGCGGATCGCGCCACGTCGGGCGCGCTCACTTCCCAGAGAAAGGTGGTCTCCGAGAATGCTTCGCGGCGGATGATCTTGTACATGAAGCACCTTCGCGTCCGTGGTCGGGGCCGATCGCCGCCAGTGACGGGATCGTACGGGTTGCAGGCAGGGCTTGCGCACCACGCGGCGGCACGTCACCCCGCGTACGTTCCGAGTCGCGGCGACCGCGCACCGGTCGCGGACGCGAAACGCGCGCCCTGCCGAGCTCCTCCTGGGGGTCCGCCGCGGCGATTCCGCGGCTGCCTTTTCTCCGTAGATCGAATGCTGCGCGATAGCGGAATTCGGCCGTTGATCGAAATCAATCCGGGTGCGGAGGATTCTGCCGATTGCTGCCGCTGTCGCGATTTGTCGTCGCCTCGCCGAGACCGCGAGTGGTGCGGCAACGGCGTGCGTGCGCCCTGCCGATGTCCCGAATCGTCAGGCACGGGCGTTCGGCGTCGCGCGCCGACCCGGTCCTGTTGCGCTGCGTCATCCGCACCTGGTGCGGCGCGCCTCACTCCGGTGCGTTTGACGCGGGTCAACGCTGCCCGGGCGCCGGCTCGCTAACGTGACCGGGTTCCCGCGTCGCCGGTGCGCGATCGCGCATCGCGTCGCGTCGGAATCCCCGCGGAAAGGAAGACTCCATGGCTTCGACGAGCCCGATGATCGCCGGCGTCGGCCTGACCGAGCGCCCCAGAAAGAGCCGGCTCCCCGCCCGGCTCGATTATCTGCAGAGCGCGACCGGGCTCGTGCTGGCGCTGTTCATGTGGGGCCACATGTTCTTCGTGTCCTCGATCCTGGTCTCCGAGGACTTCATGTGGCGCGTGACCAAGATGTTCGAGGGCTACTTCCTGTTCGGGAAGGCCTACCCGGGCATCGTGTCCGTGGTCGTGTTCGGGATCCTCGTGGTCTTCCTCGCCCACGCGTTCCTCGCGGTGCGCAAGCTCCCGATCAACTTCCGCCAGTGGCAGGCCTACCGCGGCCACATGAAGATCATGCGGCACGAGGACACCACGCTGTGGTGGGTGCAGGCCGTCACCGGATTCATGCTGTTCTTCCTCGTCACCGTGCACCTGTACCAGATGCTGATGCACCCGGGCGACATCGGTCCCTACGAGTCCGCGGACCGCGTCTGGTCCGGCCGCTGGTGGCCGCTCTACCTGGTGATGCTGTTCGCCGTCGAGCTGCACGGTGGCATCGGCCTCTATCGTCTGGTGGTGAAGTGGGGCTGGTTCGAGGGCCGCAACCCGGACGCGACGCGGGCCATGCTCAAGAAGTTGAAGTGGGCGCTTACTGTCTTCTTCCTCGTGCTGGGACTGGCGACGCTGGGCGCCTACATCAAGATCGGCGAGGCCCATGCCGACCGCGCCGGCGAGCGTTACGTGCCGACCTGGCTCAGGTAGCGGAGGTCGCGATGACTCCGGAACCCTCCGCAGTGCCGCAAGGAGTTCGTCCATGAAGATCGTCTACACCGACGTGCTGGTCATCGGCGGCGGGCTTGCCGGGCTGCGGCTCGCCATTGCCGCGAAGCGCCGCGGCCACGAGGCGATCATCCTGTCGCTCGTGCCGCCGAAGCGCTCGCACAGCAAGGCGGCGCAGGGGGGCATGCAGGCCTCGCTCGGCAACGTGATCAAGGGCCAGGGCGACAACGAGGACGTGCACTTCGAGGACACGGTGCGCGGCTCCGACTGGGGCGCCGACCAGGACGTGGTGCGGATGTTCGTCAACACCGCCCCCAAGGCGGTGCGCGAGCTCGCGGCGTGGGGCGTGCCGTGGAGCCGGGTGCGCAAGGGCGACCGCCAGGTGGTGATCAACAACCAGAAGGTGACGATCACCGAACGCGACGAGGCCCACGGGCTCGTCGCCCAGCGCGACTTCGGCGGCACGAAGAAGTGGCGTACCTGCTACGTGTCCGACTGCACCGGTCACGCGATGCTGCAGGCGGTCGGCGACCAGGCGATCGCCGCGTCGATTCCCGTGCACGAGCGCACCGAGGCGCTGGCCCTGATCCACGACGGCGGTCGCTGCTACGGCGCCGTGGTGCGTGACCTGATCACCGGCGAGCTCTCCGCCTACGTCGCCAAGGCGACGGCGATCGCCACGGGCGGCGCGGGCCGGCTCTACCGCGTGACGACCAACGCCGTGATCTGCGAGGGCATCGGCCACGCGATCACGCTGGAAACCGGCGCGGCGGCGCTCGGCAACATGGAAGCGGTGCAGTTCCACCCCACCGGCATCTTCCCGGCCGGCATCCTGGTCACCGAGGGTTGTCGCGGGGACGGGGGCCTGCTCAAGGACGCCGACGGCCACCGCTTCATGCCCGACTACGAGCCCGAGAAAAAGGAACTGGCCTCCCGAGACGTGGTGTCGCGGCGCATGGAGGAGCACATCGCCAAGGGCAAGGGCGTGAAGTCGCGCTGGGGCGACCACCTGCTGCTCGACATCACGCTGCTGGGCGAGCAGCACATCCGCCACAACCTGCGCGAGGTCTGGGAGATCTGCCATTACTTCCTCGGCGTCGATCCGGTGAAGGACCCGATCCCGGTGCGGCCGGCGCAGCACTACACGATGGGCGGCGTGCGCACCAGGCCCACGGGCGAGAGCACGACGCTGAAGGGGCTGTTCGCGGCCGGCGAGGCCGCGTGCTGGGACATGCACGGGTTCAACCGGCTCGGCGGCAACTCGGTCGCGGAAACCGTCGTGGCCGGCATGATCGTCGGCGAGTTCGTCGCCGACTTCTGCGACGACGCTCGCAACGACGCCAGCATCCCGACCGCGCTGGTGCGCGAGTTCGTCGCCGCCGAGCAGGGCAAGCTCGACGCGATGGCGCGCGGCGGCGGCACCGAGAGCGGCGACGCGCTCAAGGCGGCGATGCAGCAGATCATGACCGACAAGGTCGGCATCTTCCGGGAAGGCGCGAAGCTCGAGCAGGCGGTATCCGAGCTCCAGGCGCTCATCAAGCGCAGCCGCAACATCCGCGTGGGATCGGCGGGGCCGGGACCCAATCCCGAGCTCGTCACCGCCTACCGCACGCAGAAGATGCTGAAGCTCGCGCTCACCATCGCCTACGGCGCGTTCGTGCGCACCGAGAGCCGCGGCGCGCACTTCCGCCAGGACCACCCGCGCCGCAACGACGCCGAGTGGCTGAAGCGCACGCTCGCGACCTGGAAATCGCAGGGCGACGACCTGCCGACGCTCGCCTACGAGCCGATCGACGTCACCCGCATGGAGCTGCCGCCGGGATGGCGCGGCTATGGCGCGAAGGACTACATCGACCATCCCGACACGCCGGCCCGCGCCGAGGCCGTGGCCAAGCTCCGCGAGTCCCTGTCGGGAAGCGACCGCTTCGCCGTGCAGGAGGCGCTGATGCCGTTCCGGCACCTGCTCCCGGAGCGCTACCGCGGACGCAACGAGCGCATCGACGAGCCGTTCGGCACCCGACCCAAGGCCGCGTAAGGAGCCCGCATGAACGACACGACGACCGCGGGCAGCAACGCCCACGCCAGGGCCGAAGCCGGCCGCCGCCTGACCTTCCGCATCCTGCGCTACAACCCGCAGGAGAGGGGCAGTGCGCCGCGCATGCAGACGTATGAACTCGAGGAAGCCGAAGGCATGACGCTGTTCATCGCCCTCAACGAGCTCCGCGAGAAGCAGGACCCGACGCTGCAGTTCGACTTCGTGTGCCGTGCGGGCATCTGCGGCAGCTGCGCGATGATGGTCAATGGCCGGCCGACGCTCGCCTGCCGCACGCTCACCCGCGACGTCGGGCCGGAGATCTCGCTCGCACCGCTGCCGGCGTTCGAGCTGATCGGCGACCTGTCGGTCAACACCGGCAAGTGGATGCGGGGCACGAGCGAGCGCCTCGAGGCCTGGCTGCACGCGAAGCAAGGGGAGGTGGATCTGACGCGACTCGAGGAGCGGATGGACCCCGAGCTCGCCGAGAAGCTGAACGGGCTCGACCGCTGCGTCGAGTGCGGCTGCTGCGTGGCCGCCTGCGGCACCGCGCGGATGCGCGCCGACTTCGTGGGCGCCGTGGGCCTCGCCAAGATCGCGCGCTTCCGCCTCGACCCGCGCGACGCGCGCACCGACGACGACTACTACGAGCTGATCGGCGACGACAACGGCGTCTTCGGCTGCATGTCGCTCCTCGCCTGCCACGACGTCTGCCCGAAGGACCTCCCGCTGCAGACCCAGATCGCGTTCCTGCGGCGCAAGCTGGTCGGCAAGGGCTGGGACTGAGCGAGGCGCGCGAGGCGTCAGCCGCGCGCAGGCCCGAAGGGCCCGTCGCCGAGCGAGGGACATCGGCCGACGCGTTGCGGGCGCGTCCTGGCGTGGCGGGTGCAAGGAGGCCGACCGAGCGGGCCGTCCGCGCCGGCTGCATGCCCGCCGGCGCGGGTTCGCGTGCGACTTTCCATTGTCCTGGATCAAG
>Ga0209450_10001239_pt1 | contig 12806 bp, 10 predicted proteins | sample FrelakmetLWP11LW_FD_187149 | JGI IMG/M metagenome (GOLD analysis project Ga0209450, IMG submission 187149) | Freshwater lake sediment microbial communities from the University of Notre Dame, USA, for methane emissions studies - LWP11 LW (SPAdes)... | ecosystem: Environmental > Aquatic >... | reverse complement strand
AAACAAACAAATGGCGGCGGCTCAGAATGAGAATGCGCTCCGGGAAAAAATGGCAGTTAAAAAACTCTTTATCGGCGACCGGCTGACGGAAAACGGCGTCCGGGTCCGGTCCATGGCGGACGGCCAAGTTTGCGCCATCCAGATAAACCCAGTGGCGGCCATCCATGCCCAGCACCTGCGTGGCCTCAGGAACACGGGCTGCCCAGACGATCTCCATCCGCACCAGATCAAAGACCAGCCACTGATCTTTGGTTTGGCTTCTGATGGTCAAAAAAACTCCCTGGCGAAAAGGCGGATCCTCGACCGCGAAGGGCAACGGCCAAACCGGACCCGGCGCTTTTTTTTCGGGGTCCCAGGTGCCGATCCGCCCGGATTTGTCGACCCAACCGATCCCGGCGGCGCAGGGAAACAGCATGTTGCCGGCGACCTGCCCCACCCAGGAGAATACCTCTTCCTGGATCAGGGGCGGGCTGACATCAGGAATCGTGGTTACCCGCGGGCCTCCGCAGCCGGCCAGCACGGCCAGCAGGCCCGTCAGGAAATGCAACTTGATTTTCATGATCGCCAACCTCAGCGAAAAAACACCTTGAACAAGGTCAGGGTAATGGCGGCCCCCAGCAGAGCGCCATAGAATACATCGCGAAACGTATGGAGTTTCGAGCGCAAACGACTGGCAGCGACGAGGACGGCTCCCAGCAGTCCCAATGCGATAAACCAGGGGTTGACGGTGATATGGATCAGCGTGATCCAGAGGGAAAAGGCCGAAGCCGCCTGGCCGCTGGGGAAGCCCCCGCGCAGCGGATGACCGTAGCCACTGTAGGCCTTGATCAAAATGGCGATCAGCATGATCATGATCAGGGCAAGAACCGCGATGTTCCCGGCCGTATGGCGGGGAACCCGGTAGCATCCCCGGCCGATCCTGACCAGGTGGGGCCCCAGGATCATCACCCCGATCACCAGGGCGCCGACAGCGCTGATCAGCACGGCACCCGCCGCCATGTCTTTGGCTATCCGGGCCAGGGGCATCACCTCCTGGGTGGTCAGATCGACCACGGCTTCCAGGGCCGAATTGAACATTTCGGCGACCAGGACCAGGATGGTGACCCAGGCGATCACGGCGAATTCATACTTATCCAGGCCGATGACAAAACAGCAGAGCAGGACCAGAAACGCCGCCAGCAGATGAAACTTCAAATGGCGCTGGGTCTTGGCGGCATGCAGAATGCCTTCGATGGCATTGTCGGCGGCATCGAGCCAACGACTGAAAATGACGATGATCGGCCAATGGGAAAATGATTTCATCCGGTTTCCCGCTCCTGCCCGGGACAGGGGTCATTGTAGCATAAAAGCGCCTGATCTTCACCTGCGTTTGCCACGGTTGACTTTTTCAAGGCAGGCTTCTATCATTTCCGTTTCAAAGAGGTGATCATGAAAAAAATTCTACTGCTCAGCGCGCTTGCCATAGCCTTATGCTTGATGCCGCCCCAGAACGGGCGCGCCTGCACAACGGCCGTCATCAGTCCCGCCGCTTCCAGCCAGGGCCGCCCCATGCTCTGGAAAAACCGCGACACCGATTTCCTGAGCAACAAGGTCATCTTTGTCAGCGAAAAACCGTTTTCCTACCTGGCCCTGGTCAATGCCGAAGACCGCTCCGGACGCTGGGCCTACGCCGGCCTGAATTCGGCCGGCTTCGCCATTTTCAACTCCGTAGCCTACAACCTCCCTGAAACAAACGGAGAAATCAAGGATATGGAAGGGACCATTATGGCCGATGCCTTGCGCACCTGCTCGAGCGTGGCCGATTTTGAAAACTATATCCAGGCCAACCTGGGACCGAGCATGGGCAGCCTGGCCAATTTCGGGGTGCTCGATGGCGCCGGGGAAACGGCATTGTTCGAGGTCTCCAATCATGCCTATAAAAAATACCGGCCGGCCGACTTTCCCGAAAAGTATCTGGTAAACACCAACTTCGCCCGCAGCGGCGAAGCGGAGACCGGAGCTGGTTACTTGCGTTTCGAGAGGGCCAGCCAGCTCTTCCGCCAGGTCCCGCCCCCCGGTCGGGTCTCCTATCGTCAGCTTCTGGGCGAGTTCAGCCGCGATACCGGTCATGCCCTGGTGCTGCAGCCGACCTTCCCTCTATTCAAGGTCATTTCCGGTAAAAAACCGTTCTGGATCGCCACCCGCGACACCATCGACCGCGAGTCCACTTCAGCGGCAGTGGTTGTCTGCGGCCGCATGCCAAACCAGGCTGATTCCCCGGCCACCTTGTGGGTCATGCTGGGCGAACCCCTGTTCACCATCGCCGTGCCCATGTGGGTGGAATCTGGCGCTGCGCCTGCCCCGCTGGCCTTTGGTGAAAAAGCGGCGCTGTACCTGGAAGCAAAACGCCTGAAAAAGATCGCCCGCCCCCATCCCGAGAGCGACCGCCGCTCCTATCTGGACATCACGCGCCTGGACAATCGCGAGAAAACCGGTTTCCTGCCACATCTGCTGGCTTGCGAAAAGGAACTATTCGACCTGACCGAGGAATTTTTAAAGCAGCCGCGCACAGCGGCCGAACTGGCCGCATTTCAGGACAGGATGGCCGAGAAAGCCCTGGCCGTCATGCAGGGCTGCCATTGAAGCACCCACGGCGGTGAATGGGATTTTCACTTCAGGCGCCGCTGACGAGGGCCCCGTTCCGGGCCTGGACCCTGGGCGTGCGGATACGCTTGACGGAACAGGCTTTCAAAGGATTCCCCGCCTTCAGGAGCCCGGCTTTTCTCAAACAGGAAACACAGCCGCGCAGCCGGAACATACTGCGTCCGGGCGCGCATCGACCAACGCACACGCCCGCTGCGCAGTGCGCGGATCATTTTTACGGCCAGGACCAATAACTCAGTGACCTGGGCGCGCAGGCTCTTGGGAAGCAGCACGCTCATCCCGGCATCCTGGAACGCTTTTTTCAGGATCGCATGGCTATCGCCCGGCGTTGTGGCCGGGGCCAACTGGGGTTCCAGCCAGGGCCAGAAGAAAATGGCGCAGAGTTCATCAAACTTGGGCCGAAAGCCGTTCGCTTTTTCACAATCTTCGATTTCCATGAGCTGGACGAGCCGGGCGAATCGCGCCGCATCCGTTTGATAATTTTCCCCGGCCCGGCCGATGATATGCACGAGAAGTCCGTAGCGCTGCAGTCCTTCGAAGACAGGCGTGGCCGCCGCATGGTTCAGGTCCTTGTAAAACTCCTCGAACAGGCGGGCGCCGGAACACGCAGCCAGGAGGTGCCGCTTGGCCATGATCTCACGTTCGACATTTTCATCAATGGCAAATCCCGCCCGGGCCGCATAACGGATGACCCTCCAGATGCGGACGGGGTCCTCATGGAAGCGCTCGCCGCAATCCCCGATGATGCGGATTTTTTTCTGGCGCAAGTCGGCGAGCCCGCCGACATAATCGATCAGCGTCGACGTGACCGCATCGAAAAACAGGGCGTTGATGGTGATGTCCCTGCGCCAGGCGTCTTCGCGCGGAGTCCCATAAAGAGTTTCCTGAACGTCTCGTTCCTGGGCCGCGACCGGCCCGGCGGAACTGGAATGCTTGCGGAAGGTCGCCACTTCGATGACTTTGCCGCCGCTGAAATGGACGTGGGCCAGCCGGAACCGGCGGCCGATGATGAAGACCCGCTGAAAATATTTCTTGATCTGCCCCGGGCGGGCATCGGTGACGATGTCAAAATCCTTGGGCGTTTTGCCCAACAGCATGTCACGCACGGCGCCTCCGGTCAAATAGGCGGTAAATTTGAGGCTGTGGAGGCGAAAAAGGATCTTCAGCGCGTCCGCATCGATATTGCGCCGCGAGATTCCGTGCTCGGTCTTCTTCAGGACGATGGCTTCGCCGTCCAGGCGCGAAAGGTTTTTTAGCTCATCCATGAAAGGTCAATACACGATCAGGCTGGCATAGCCAACCACCTCGGAAAGATCCCCGGACACTTCACCGGAATGGGTGTAGCAAACCAGCTCGGCAGAGTTGGCCCCGGCTTCCTTGGCCGCGGCCAGCATGATCACGGCCGGCGCCACGCCGCACATGGATATCCTGTTTTCCTGGACGACACGCAAGAGGCCCGGGGCATCAAGCTGCAGCATCCGTTCAATGGCCAACGCATCAAGCTGCTTGGCTCTGGCGGCCGGAATGTAATGGCTCATATCGCTGGAAGCGACCATCATGATGTTTTCATTTTCCCTGAACAAAGCGGCGATTTCATGACCGGCCGCCAGTAAATCCGTCAGACGATGAGCGGCGATGGTAATGGGCAAAATCCGTGACCCGGGGCTGATGTATTGAATGAACGGCACCTGGACTTCCAGCGAATGCTCCAGGCGGCCGGCGTCACTGTCGATGGCAAATAACGTGGATGCATCCGACAAACGGGAACGCAGTTCGCAAGCGAGCGCCACGTTGCCCAGGGGAGTTTGCCAGAAGTCATGGCCGTCCAGGGCCAGCGGCGCTCCCTGCCCGCGATGGTTGACGCCCAGGATGATGACGGTTGCGGTGAGTCGCACCCGGCCGTAGCCCAGGCCGGCGCAGGCTCCGGAAAACATATACCCCGCATGAGGGGCCATCAAGCCCAGTACTTTCTGTGGCCGGTCCGCAGCAACGACCATGCCCTGCAATTCTTTTTCAAGGGATTTTTTATCAGCCGGGTAGAATTGACCGGCCACGGCGGGTTTACGTACCATGGGCCCTCCCTGCGCGTTTCATCGGTATGCGATCTGGCCGTTGTCGACCACCCGGCGGCCTCCTTTCAGCACCGTGTGCACGGGCTGGATCCCCGGGTGGTAAGCCAGGTACTGGTAATCGGGAACATCCAGCAGCAGCAGGTCCATTTTTTTCCCAACGGCCAGCGAACCGATCTGGTCCTGGCGGTCGATGGCGTAGGCGGCATTGATGGTGACCGCATTCAAGGCTTGTTCGATGGTCAGGCCCATTTGAAAAACGGCCAGTTGCAATATGAACAACTGCGAGGAGATCATCGAGCTGCCCGGATTAAAGTCACTGCCCAGGGCCACGATGCCGCCTTGCGCCAGGATCTTCTGGGCCGGGGCATAATGACCCAGTTTGAGAAAAAAAGATACACCGGGCAGCAGTACACAAGCGGTCTGTGAAGCGGCAATTTTTACGCTTTCCTCATCACTGATGGCGATAAGATGTTCGGCGGAAACCGCGTTTAGCCGGGCAGCCAATTCAGCGGCGCCGTTGGAAGTGAATTCGTCGGCGTGCACCTTGATTTTAAAACCATGCGCCAATACTTTCTTTAAGTAGTACTCGGCATCGGCGTATGAAAAATATCCCTCTTCACAAAAAATATCGACAAATTCAGCCAACTTTTTTTCAGCGACTTCGGGCAGAACATCGGCCAGCAAAAAATCCAGATACGCCCGGGAGTTCCCGGCAAACTCGTCGGGGATTTCGTGGGCGCCCATGAAGGTGGGAACAATAGCCAGCGGGTGCAAGGCGGCCAGGGCTTGCAATACTTCGAGCTGTTTCAATTCGGTGACCCTGTCCAGGCCGTAGCCGCTTTTGGCCTCGAGGGTGGTCGTGCCGCTGAGCAGCATCTGATCCAGCCTTTTTTGACAGACAGCGACCAGCGCCTGTGCTTCGATCTTGCGGGTCTTGCGCACCGTGCCCTTGATGCCGCCGCCGCGGCGGGCGATCTCCTGGTAACTGGCCCCCTGCAGCTTCAGCTGGAACTCATCCTGGCGCGTGCCGGCGAACGGGAGATGGGTATGGGGGTCGACGAACCCGGGCAACGCGACAAATCCTTCGGCGTCGATTTCCAGGCCATCCACCTCCAACCTGCACCGGCTCAAAAAATCTTTTTCAGAGCCGATAAACCGGATGGTCCCCTGCCGGGCCGCGATGCAAACCCGGTCCTGCAGGCGCAGCGTATTGCTTTCACTGCCGCGCACGACCCGGTCGGATCCGGGATTGACCAGCTGGCCGATGTTTTTTACGATGCAGTCGACCAGGATCATTTTTTCCGGATCGGATTCAGCCTTTGAAAGGTCGGGATATCCAGCGGGTCTTCGAAATTCTCCGGCCCATGGGTCATGTTGGGCATGGTGCTGTCGTTGACGTACTTGCTGACGTCGACGCTGCTGCTGGGCCGGGGTTGGATGAGAAAAGGCTGCGCCGGGGTCGGCTGGCGGTACGATGGCTCGCTGGCAATGAAAGCCGCCGACGGCGTTTTGCCCCGGGCTTGGGCCTCATGCTTGGTCTCCTTGAAACCGGTGGCGATCACCGTCACGCGCAGGGTCTCACCGGCATTGTCATCGACGATGACCCCGAATTTAATGGTGGCGTCGCTATCGGCATTGCGCGTGATCAGGTCGGAGATCTTCTCGATCTCGGCCAGGGTCAGCGTGGTCGAGGCGGTGATATTGTAGAGGATGCCGGTGGCGCCGTTGATGGACAGGTTGTCCAGCAGCGGGGAGTTCATGGCCCGCTTGGCGGCTTCCTCGGCCCGGTTATCCCCCTTGGCTTCGCCGGTGCCCATCAGGGTGATGCCGCGGCCGACCATGGTCGATTTGACGTCGGCGAAATCGACGTTCTGCGCCCCGGTGCTGTTGATGATGTCCGAGATGCCGCGCACGGCCTGCAGCAGAACTTCATCGGCTTTTTTATAGGCGTTCTGATAGGTGATGTCCGGATCGCCCAGTTCCAGCAATTTCTGGTTGGGGATGATGATGATGGCATCGACATTATCCCGTAATTTCCGGATCCCATCCTCGGCGACGCGCATCCTTTTTTCTTTTTCAAAGTTGAACGGCTTGCTGACCACCGCCACGGTCAGGATGCCCATGGTGGAGGCATGGTTGGCGATGACATGCGAGGCGCCGGTTCCCGTTCCCCCGCCCATGCCCGCCGTGATGAAAACCATGTGCGCGCCTTCCAGCACCTCGATGATGGGGCCGGTATCGTCCAGAGCCGCCTGCTCGCCGATGTCGGGATTGGAGCCCGCGCCCAGGCCCTTGGTGATTTTGTCACCGATCTGCAGCTTGAGCGCCGGGGCCTGGATGGTCGACAAAACCTGCGCATCGGTGTTCACGGCGATGAATTCGACGCCTTTCAGGTTTTCTTCGATCATGCGGTTGACCGCATTGCCCCCGGCGCCGCCCACGCCGATCACTTTGAGCACCGCACCCTGTTTTTTTTCCCGGCCATAAAGGATCTTAATGTCATCGTCCATTTTGCGCCTCCTAAATCCCAAAATAGTTCTTGATTTTTTGGGTGATATTTTTCGGTTTATTGCGGATAAATCCCTTGTCCTTCATGTCGCTGAAGCCATACTTGATCAGGCCCACCGCGGTAGCGAACTCCGGGGTGTTGACCTTGTCGATCAGGCCGCCGATGCCGAAAGGCGAGCCGATGCGCACGGGAATGGAGAATATGCCGTCCGCGACATCCAGTATCCCGTCCAGCAGGGCCGTGCCGCCGCTGATCACCACTCCGGCATTGATTGAATTCTGCAGTCCCTCCTTTTCGATCTCCAGCTTGACCATTTCGAAGATCTCATAGGCGCGCGGCTTCAGGATGTTCATCAGCAGCGACGTGGAGATCTGCCGCGGTTTTTTGCCGCTGACCGACGGGACTTCAAACGTTTCATCTTTCAGGTTCGGATCGAGAGCGCAGCCATAGCGGCGCTTGATCTTTTCGGCGCGGTCAATGGCGGTACGGATCCCGATCGACAGATCGTTGGTGAAATTGTCACCGCCGTAGGGGATGGTCCCCGAGAAACTGATGGCCCCTTTTTCAAAAACAGCGATATCGGTGGTGCCGCCGCCGATGTCGATCGAAAGCACCCCCAGTTCCTTTTCATCCTGGGTCAGGACCGCTTCGGCCGAAGCAATATGGGAGAGCACCATGCCCAGGACATTGATCTTTGCTTTTTTGAGGCACAGCAGCAGGTTTTTGGTGGCCGTGATCGACCCGGTGATAATGTGGATATAGACATCCAAATTGGTCCCGACCATGCCCACGGGGTTTTTGATCCCGTCCTGGGAATCGACGATGTATTCCTGGGGCAACACGTGCAGCACCGTGCGGTCGCCGGGAAGCATGATGGCGCTGGCATGGGTGATGGCCCGGTCAACATCCTCACGGGAAATCTCCTTGCTGCGCCCGGTGATGTTGATGCTGCCCTTGGCGTTGATGCTCTGCACGTGCTTGCCGGAGATATTGACATAGGCCGATTCGATCATCACCCCGGCCGTCAATTCGGCATCCTTGATCGATTTTTTGATATCCTCGACCGTTTCCTCCATATTGACAATGGCCCCTTTGCGCAGCCCCTTGGATTCGGCGATCCCGTAGCCAATGATCTCCACATCTTCTTTTTTCCCGTCCGACTTGATCTGGGCGATCAGCGTGCATATCTTCTTGGTGCCGATATCGATGCCGACCAGGTAATTGTTCTTCATGACTCCCCCTGTGCTTGATCCAAACATGCGAAATAGATCCGCCCGGCGATGCGCAGATCCACTGTGCCGACCAGCGAACCGTTCAAGGGCAGATGCGGTTTGATCCGGTAATAGCGGTTGATTTTCTTGATGAACCCGTCCGCGCCCGGGAAGAATACTTCGGGGCCGGACAGCAACTTCAGTTCAATGCCATACGGCTCGCGATAGGCGATGTAGTCGATCTGCTCGCGCATGGGCAGCAATTCCCCCGTACAGGCGGCGATCCGGCCCAGCACCGAACGATCACTGCCCCGAATGGGAATCAACCCCGCTGGCATCTCGGACTGCTGGCCCAGTATCCGGCCATGGGCATCAAGCAGTTGAAAAGCGCCATTGACATTAAAATGAAAGACCGGCCGGCGCAACGTGAAATGGATCTCCACCGTATCCGGCAATACCCGGCTGATCGTGACGTTTTCCACTTCCGGCAGCCGCAGCAGCTGGGCGCGCAAATGGCGCAAATCCAGGGCCAGGATGTTTCCGGAGCTGCGTTTCAGGATCTGCTGCACTTCTTCCCTGCCAAATACCGGCTCTCCGTGCAGCCGGAAGGATCGCACTTGCAGCAGGTCGTCTTCCAGCAGAAAGGCGGCCGCCCGGTAGGCGCCGTAGCCCACCAGCAGGGTGATCAGCAGCAGCAGCAACACATGAATGGTGCGCATCTGGATGGAGCGGATCTTTTTTTCGCGGGTCAGCGTGAGGTTGTTGCTTTTGCGAAAGAACTCCGCTTCAAATTTCAATGAATGGCTGCGCGGTTCGCTCATTTTTTCAATGTCGCCATTTCCGCGGCAAAATCATGGGCCAACTGGGTGAGGTTGCCGGCGGAGAGGAAAACCAGGCCGTCGCCCTCACGAAGCTGGCCGCGCAGAAACTCACCGATCTCGGCGAACGAATCCAGGTAAAACACATTTTGCTGGCCCTGGCCGCTGATGTGCTCGGCCAGGACCCGGCTGCTGACACCGGGGATTTCCTGCTGGTTGGCGGTGTATAATTTGGCGACGACCAGGATATCCGCTGCCCGGAACGCACTGGCGAATTGCTTCATCAGGATCTGCAGACGGGTGAAGCGGTGCGGCTGGAAAACGGCGATGATCCTTCGGCAGGAACTGCGGCGCAGGGTCTTTAAGGTCGCCTTGATCTCGCTGGGATGATGGGCGTAATCATCAATGATCAGCAGCGAGTCACTGGCGTGCAAAACCTGGAAGCGCCGTTCGGGCAGGCTGAATTTCTCCAGGCTGGCCTTGATCGTCTCCAGATCCACGCCCACTTCCAGCGCGGCGCTGATGGCGGCCAGCGAATTGGCCACATTGTGTTTTCCACCCACGTTCAAGCGCACCGTGCCGCCATCCCGGCCTGGCAATTGCAGCTGGTAGGTCGAGGCAAAGCCGGATACCTTCACCCGGACGGCGCGGACATCGGCCGCCGGCGAAAAACCGAAGCTCACTATTTTCTTGCGCAGCGCCGGCATGATCTTTTTTATGTTCGCGCAGTCGGCATTGAGGATGACCGCGCCGTAGAACGGGACCTTGTCGGCGAATTGCCGGAAGGCGTCGAGCAGGTTTTTCATCCGCCCATAAAATTCCAGGTGATCATTTTCAATGTTGGTCACCACGGCGATGGTGGGGAAGAGTTTCAAAAAACTGCCGTCGGATTCATCCGCCTCCGCGACCAGGAAGCGCGAAGAACCCAGTTTGGCGCCGCTGCCCTCCACTTTCAGCCGGCCGCCGACCACGTAGGTCGGATCCAGGCCGGCCTGGGTCAGGATGGCCGCCAGCATGGAGGTGGTGGTGGTCTTGCCATGCGTGCCGGCCACGGCCAGGGAAAACTTCATGCGCATCAGTTCGGCCAGCATTTCGGCCCGGGGAATGACCGGCAGCTTGTTTTTCAAGGCTTCGAGCACTTCCACATTGTCCTCGGTGATGGCGCTCGAATAGACCAGGGCTTCGGCCGCGCCGACGTTCTCCCGGGCATGGCCGATGGCGATGCGGATTCCTTTCCGGGCCAGGTGACGCACGGTCTCATTTTCGGAAATATCGGACCCGGAGATCTCGAACCCCATGTTGTGCAGGACCTCCGCTATCCCGGACATGCCCGAGCCGCCGATGCCGGCAAAATGAATTTTCTTGATCCTGCTGGTTTCAATCATTGCCAAAAACCACCTTGCGTTGCCGCGAGACATTGAGAATGATGGCGGTGATGATCAGGCTGCCGAGCAGGGAAGTTCCGCCCGAGGAAATGAACGGCAGGGGGATGCCCTTGGTGGGAAAAAGTCCGACCGCCACGGAAATATTGATCATCGACTGGATGACGATCAGGCAGACCAGCCCGGTCACCAGGAGATACGTATGAGGATTTTCCGATTGCCTGGCAATGACCATGCCGCGCAAAAAATAGAAAACAAAAAGGACGATCACGGCCATGGCGCCGAAAAAGCCGAGCTCCTCGGCGATGATGGCATAAATGAAATCCGAGTAGGCATAAGGCAGATAAAACAGTTTTTGGGTAGAGTTGCCGATGCCCTGGCCGAAGAGCCCGCCCGAACCAATGGCATAGGTCGATTGCAGGGCCTGAAATCCCTGCCCCGAGGCATAGATCTCGGGATTGAAGAAGCTTTTGATCCGTTCCTGGCGCATCGGATCGATCTGGATCAACAGTAAAAAAAGCGGGATGAGCACCATGAAGAACATCACGAAATATTTCACATGCATTCCGGCCACGAAAAGCATGACCAGGGTGATGATGCCGATGAGGACGAAACTGCCGAAATCGGGCTCTTTCAGGATCAGCCCTTCCATAAAGGCCACCGGCAACAGGATCATACCCAGGTTTTTTATGTTGTTGACATCATTGTCCTTCCGGCTCAGCATCAGGGCCAGGTAAAGCACCAGGGCGATCTTCGCGAACTCCGACGGCTGCACGGAAAAACCGGCCACCCGGATCCAGCGGCTGGTATTGTTGACTTTTTCAAAGAAAAAGACCAGCGACAACCCGGTGAAGGCCAGGGCCATGATCGCCAGCACCAGGCGCTGGTTCAGATAAAACGGCCTTTTGATCAGGATCAAGGCAATAAAAACGATCAGTCCCAGGAACAGCCAGAGCAATTGCTTCTTGAAAAAAAGGAAGCTGTCGCCATATTTTTCACGGGCGACGACCGGGGTGGTACTGAAGATCATCAGGAAACCAATGGCGATCAGCAGCAGGGCAACCATCAGCAACGTCCGGTCGATGCCACTGTTCTTAACCATGGGCTTGCACCTGTTCGCGCAGTGACGCCACTTCGCGCTTGAATACATCGCCGCGGTGCTCAAAATTATCGAACATGTCAAAACTGGCGCAGGCCGGGGCCAGCAGCACGGTTCCGCCCTGCGGCTGCAGAAGTTCATAGCCGCTGCGGACCGCTTCAGTGAGGTCCCGGACATGGGCCAGCCTCTTTTCCAGGCTGGGCAGCTGGCCGGCGATCAGGGGGGCCGCTTTGCCCAGCAGCAGCACCCGGAGCGCCTTTTTTTTCAGGATTTTTTCCAGAGCGCTGAAATCGGAGCCCTTGTCTTTTCCACCCAGAATGACGACCAGGCGGCCATCGATGCTGGCGATGGATTTGAGCGCCGCATCGACATTGGTGGCCTTGGAGTCGTTGATGAATTCGACCCCGCCGATGGTTCCGGCCGCTTCCATGCGGTGCGCCAAGCCCTGGAACGATTCCAGCCCCGATTCGATCTCGGCGGCGGTCAGGCCGATGGCCCGGCAGGCCAGCGCCGCCGCCATGATGTTTTCCAGGTTGTGAATGCCCCGCAACGGATTGCGGCGCAGCGAAATTTTTTCTTCAGCCGCAGCCGCTCTCAGCGTAAGGCCCTGGCCCTGCAAAAACGCGCCGTCAGGCAGGGCGCGCGTGCTGGAAAACCACAATGGCTTTCCCGCTCCCAGTCTTTTCGCATCGCGCAGCAGCGGGTCGTCGGCGTTCAGCACCATGTGATCACCGGGCCGCTGATTCGTGAACAGGTTGTATTTGGCAGCGGCGTACGCTTCCATGGAAGGATAGCGGTCCAGGTGGTCGGGGGTGATATTGAGCAGCACGGCCACATCGGCCCTGAAATCAACGATCTCCTCCAGCTGGAAACTGGATAGCTCAAGGACGACGATGGAATCCGCGCCGATCTCCCTGACCTGGGCGATGAACGGGACGCCGATATTACCCGCCAGAACGCTTCTGCGTCCGGCCTTGGCCAGCAAATGATGGATCAGGCTGACGGTGGTCGATTTGCCATTGCTGCCACTGACGGCGATGACTTTGGACCGCATGCGGCCAAAAGCGTATTC
>Ga0209450_10001238_pt1 | contig 12807 bp, 9 predicted proteins | sample FrelakmetLWP11LW_FD_187149 | JGI IMG/M metagenome (GOLD analysis project Ga0209450, IMG submission 187149) | Freshwater lake sediment microbial communities from the University of Notre Dame, USA, for methane emissions studies - LWP11 LW (SPAdes)... | ecosystem: Environmental > Aquatic >... | reverse complement strand
CGACGGCTGCATCCATCTCCTTCTCCACCCCGGCCTCCAGGTCCACCACCGCCGCTTCCCCGATCTTTTCGACCAGAAGCGCGCGCGCCAAGGTCACGGGGTCATGCTCCCCCTTGTAGTAGTCCAGCTTTTCCTTGGGCATGTACTCGCCCGGGTCGTTCACATGGTGGCCCTGGTGCCGGTAGGTCTTGCATTCAATGACCACGGGCCCCAGACCCTTCGAGCATGCCTGGACGGCCTTGGCGGTGGCTTCGTAGACCGCCACTACGTCGTTGCCGTCCACCTGGGAGGAGCTGACTCCGTAGGCTGCGGCCCGCTTGTACAAGTCGCAGTCCACACAGGACTGTTCTATAGGGGTGCTGACCGCGTAGCCGTTGTTCTCGATCACGAAAATGGCCGGAAGGCTCCAGATGGCGGCCATGTTGATGGTCTCCCCGAAGGGTCCGCCGTTGCAGGCGCCGTCCGAGAAGAACACCGCGGAAACCCGGTCCTCGCCCCGGAGTTTGGCGCCCAGGGCGGCACCCATGCCGATGGCCATGCCGCCGCCGACGATGCCGTTGGCTCCGAGATTTCCACTGTCCACGTCCGCGATGTGCATGGATCCGCCCATGCCCCGGCAGTATCCGGTCTTCTTGCCCAGGACCTCCGCCACCATCCGGTCGAGCTTGGCACCCCGGGCTATGCAATGACCATGTCCCCGATGGGTGCTTACGATGTAGTCCTTTTCCCGCAGGGCCGAACAGACGCCTACGGCCACCGCTTCTTCCCCAAGATATGGATGGAAATAACCCCGGATGAATCCTCCCCGGTAGAGCTTGATGCTCTGGGACTCGAAGACCCGGATCCGGTAAATCTGTTGATACATGGTGGTCAACAGGGTTTTCGATACCATGAACGACTCCTTAAAATGTCGCGGCGATGAATTCTTAACGCACAAAGACGCGGAGTAAATGGTCGAATTCAGGCTAAGACATCGCCGGTCGTCTACGACTCGGATCGAATCCCAAACGACCCTCGCCAAATCGGCCGCCGCCCTCATTCGCTATACGATAATGCACCCAACAACCTAACGCACTAAGGTTAACATAGGGCGTTAAGGCTGTCAAGGAATATCTCGGGGAGATCCGAGAAGTGGAACCGGACTGAGAAACCCTTGGGCTGGAAAGAGATTGCAACGGCGCAAAAGCGAAAGATCCTTAGTGCTCCTGGACGGCCCGTACGGCGAAGGTGTACTTGTCGCCCCGATAGATGGAGCGTTCCATTTCCAGGATTATTTCCTTGCCGCAGAAGGTCACGCCGTCCACAAGGATGGCGGGCATGGGCTTCGTTATATTGAAGAAATCCCCTCCCCCGGCATCGATCATGGTCGTAGAGAGCATCTGGTGGACTTCCGTCAGGGTTAGGTGGTATTTCTCTCGGTAGATATCGTACAGGGAGCTCTCGAGTTCGCTGCTCAGCATTTCGGGGCAAAGTTCCATGGATATGTACCGGACCTCCAGCATCATGGGAATATCGTCCGCGAACCGAAGCCGATGTATCTTATATACTGGTCCTTTCATGGAATATTTCCGTCCGTTGACGGTGGCCGAGTAGCCGTTCTCTATGATTCCTTTATATAGAAGGCGAGTGGATGGTTTGTACCCGAGCTGTACCATGTTGTTGGTGAAGCTCAGGATCCGGTCCACGGATCGGACGATGCTCTGTTTATGTACGAATGTACCCTTGCCCTTGATTTTTACCACCCACCCCCCGTTGTCGATCTCCTGGAGAGCCTTCCGGGCGGTCGTATTGCTGACCCGATATTTCTGGATGATCTCATTCTCCGAGGGCACCTGCATCCCGGGCCTGAGTTGGTTTTCTTTGATGCTTTCGATAATATCCTGGGCTATTTGGAAGTATTTTGGCAAATTCGATCCGGTTGACATGGCTTGTCTCCCTTGCTTAGCGCATTAGCCTAATTCCATGTTGGTGTTCTGTCAACAAAAAGCATTCGGCCATTGCTTGTCTAAACGCACTAGGCGTAGCATGCGGTTTTAAAACAGATGCCCGAAAGCACTGGAACCAAACCGTACTTTATCCAAATTTTGGGTCGAGGGATCGGTTTTGCTTGACAGGTACGAAATACGGGTATTAGAGTGGTTAACTTAGTGCACCAACATATCAATCCCTAACAACAATCGTATGCTTTACAGAAACTAGGGAGGTTTCGGATGAATCACGAATTTAGACAGCGGCGGGGACGCCGGATATGAAAGCTTTGGTAAAGACCCAGAAGGGAAAGGGATTCCTGGAACTCCGGGACATCCCCGAGCCGAAGCCGGGACCCCGGGATGTGCTTATACGGGTTAAGGCGGCCGGAATCTGCGGAACCGACCTCCACATCCGGGATGACGGGTTCCCTAATAATCCTCCTGTGACGATCGGCCACGAGTTCTCGGGCCAGATTGTCGAGGTCGGATCGGACGTAACAGGATACAAGGCCGGAGACCGGGTGGTCGCCGAACCGCACCGGGGCGGATGCGGGGTTTGCCGCTACTGCCTTACGGGACAGGTTGAGGTCTGCCGGACAAAAAAAGCCATCGGCTATCGGGTGGACGGGGCTTTCGCTCCTTTCCTGACACTTCCCGTTACCTCCCTTCATCGTATTCCGGAGGGGGTTTCCTTCGAGGAAGCCGCGCTCTGCGAACCGTTGGCGGTGGCGGTAAAGGCGGTTTTGGAGCGAAGCCGGGTGGAACCTCTGGATTTCGTGGTCGTCCTGGGCTGCGGGCCTGTGGGTCTGCTGGCCGCGGCCGCCGCCAAGGCGGCCGGCGCTCGGGCTGTCCTTGTGTCCGGAACGGCCCGGGACGAGAAGCTCCGGCTTCCCGCAGCGCGGGCCATGGGAATCGACTACACGGTGAACGTGCAAGCCGAGGACCTGGGCGCCAAGGTATTGGAACTCACCGGGGGGCAAGGCGCCGACTTGGTCGTGGAAGCCAGCGGAGCGGAACCCGCCATACGGCAGGCTATGGACATCGTCAAGATCGACGGCCGCGTAACCGGTCTGGGTCTCACGGGCAAGGAGACTATCGCAATCAATTACGATACCGCCGTCAAGAAGGCCGTGCACCTGGACTGGAGCATGAGCTCATCCTGGACAAGCTGGGAGAAGGCCGTTTCCCTCCTGGCCACCGGAAAGGTCAACGTAAAGCCCCTTATCTCCGGATCGTATCCTCTGGATGACTGGGAATCATCGTTCGAGAAGATCGAAACCCAAGAGGCCATCAAGATACTGCTTGTACCGTAGGGAGGGAACATAATGAGCGAAAAGATCGTCCTCGGCGTGGACAGCAGCACCAGCGCCACAAAGGTCATCGCGTTCAGTGAAAAAGGCAAAGTCCTTGCGGAAAGTGCAAACAAGTATCCCCTGTACATGGACAACCCCGGATGGGTGGAACAGGATCCCGAGGATTGGTGGAAAGCTTTCACAGCCGGATGCCGGGAGGTGACCTCGAATCCCGCCGTTGCTGTCAAGGACTTCATGGGCATCGGGTTGACCCATCAGCGCTTCACCTTCGTCCCTGTGGACAAGGATATGAAGCCCCTCCGCCGGGCCATTCTCTGGAACGACATCCGCTGTTCCAAGGAGGCGGAATACGCCCGGCAGAAAATCGGGGCCCAGAAAATTTTTGAGCGGACGGGGTACCCGCCCGGACAGTGGACCCTCTACAAGGCCCTCTGGCTCAAGAACAACGAGCCCGAGGTGTACGCCAAGACGTACAAGCTCGTCCTGGTGCAGGATTATCTGATCTACCGCTTGACAGGAAAACTCGTAACGCTCTCCGGCGCCGGCACCATGACCGGGGCTCTGGACATCGCCAACCCCGATCGATGGGCAAACGACATCATCGAGGGACTAGGCGTCCGTACGGACATCTGGATCGAGAAAATCCTGCCCGGCGCGACGGTGGCGGGCACGGTGACCGCCCAGGCCGCCCGGGAAACGGGCCTGCCGGAAGGCCTGCCCGTCGTGACCGGCGCCGGCGACCAGCCCTGCGGCATCCTGGGAGCGGGCGTGACCCAACCCGGGGAGTTGGGGATCAATGGCGGGACCTCCTGCACCAACGAGTTCGTGGCCAAGGGAGTGCCGGAACGCAAGCGCCCCGACTATTTCATCGAACTCAGCCCGTCCGGGGAATACATCGTGGAGAATTACATTCCCTCCGGCGGGTCGGCTCTCATGAACTGGTACAAGAACAACTTCGGACACTGGGAGACGACGGAGGCCGAGAAATCCGGTCGGAACGTCTACGAGGTAATCTACAACCAGGCTGCGGAATGCCCCACCGGAAACCGCGGCATGATGCTCATCCCCTACTTCCAGGGAGCCAACGGCCCGTACTGGGACCTGGACGCCCGGGGGGTCCTGTTCGGCATGAGCATGGACTGCGGTCGCCCCCAGATGGTCCGGGCGATCATGGAAGGCCTGGCCTACGAATCCCGCCGCCAGGCGGAATACATGGAGGCGGGCACTTCGACTTCCGTGGAACGGATCGTCATGTACGGCGGATCCACGAAGAGCGACCTCTGGAACCAGGTCTTTTCGGATGTCTTCAACAAGCCCCTCAACGTTCCCCACACCACCGAGACCACGGCTCTGGGCGCGGCCATCAGTGCCGCCGTCGCCTGCGGCATGTACGGGAGCTGCAGGGAAAGCGCGGAAAAGATGGTCACCATCGACAAGCGCTACAAGCCCATTCCGAAAAACGCGGCCCGGTACGAGAGGTTCTACCGCGAGGTGTACGAGAAGTATTACGACAGCGTAGCGCACTTCATGCGCAAAATCGCTGAATTGAACGAAGGAAAGGACTGACCGATGGGAATCGAACTCGAACATGTCAGCATGCTGTGGAACGGCGTGCCATACCTAAAAGACGTGTCCCTGAAAATCGAGGACGGTGATTTCGTCACCCTCCTTGGCCAGACCGGGGCGGGCAAGACTACCCTGCTCCGCATCCTGGCTGGGATCGAATTTCCGGATAAGGGCCGGATCCTGGTGGACGGCAAGGACGTAACGGGCATCCCTGTCCAGCAGCGAAGCATCGCCATGGTGTACCAGCAATTCATCAATTATCCTTCCTTCACGATCTACGAGAACATCGCTTCCCCCCTGCGGGTCGGCAAGCGAAAGCTAACGGAGAAGGAAATTGACGAAAAGGTCCGGAGTACCGCCGCCCTTCTTGGGCTGACGAGCGTGCTGGACCATCTTCCTGAAGAAGTGTCCGGCGGGCAGAAACAGCGCACCGCAATCGCCCGGGCTCTGGTCAAAGACGCCAACCTGATCATCCTGGATGAGCCCCTGGCCAACCTGGACTACAAACTACGGGAGGAGCTGCGCGGCGAGCTCAAACGCCTTTTTTCCAAACGACACGGGGCTATCGTCTACGCCACCCCCGAGCCTATCGACGCGCTGGCCATGGCAACGAAGGTGGGTTTCCTGCACCAGGGGGAACTCCTCCAGTACGGGCAGACCGAGGACGTTTACAGCAACCCCTCCTGCGTTGAAGTCGGGGAGTACTTCAGCTATCCAACGATGAACATGTTCCCCTGCAGGCTTGAGAAGACCGGGAAGAAGTGCTTCCTGACCGCGACAGAGGAGTTCCGGGTCGACGTAAGCCAGTTGGCAGACAAGCTGGACAAGCAGGAATACCTCCTGGGTATCCATGCTTACGCCCTGTCCACGGTCCCGGAAGCGGATCGGCTTTTGGAAATCCGGGCCACCCTGGACCTCGCCGAGGTCGTCGGGTCCGACACGGAGATCCACCTGACCCACAAGGGACTTCGGTTCATCGCCCTGATGCAGAAGATCGTGAGCTACGAGATCGGGACGGAAGTGACAGTCTACTTGGAACCGGACAGGTTCTTCATCTTCGACAAGGAAACGCGTCGCTTGGTCGCAAAGACCTCCGACACGGTTTCCTCGTGACCGCGGAAAAAAGGTAGGACTTATGGCAAGCATAGAACTAGTAGGCATGTGGCATTCCTACGAGGCCGGGAAAAAGAAAGGCTGGTTCAAGCCGAAAGAGGAATGCCCGGACGACAGCTACTGCGTGACCGACTTAAACATCAAGTGGGAGAACGGATCAGCAAACGCTCTTCTAGGACCCTCCGGCTGTGGGAAAACCACCCTGCTTAACGTGATCTCCGGGCTCCTTAAGCCGACCCGAGGAAAAGTCCTGTTCGACGGCAAGGACGTCACCGCCCTGAGCCCCGAGGAACGGCACATCGCCCAGGTGTTCCAGTTTCCGGTAACCTACGAGTCGATGGACGTCTTTCAAAACCTGTCCTTCCCCCTCAAGAACGACGGGTGGGCGGCTGCCAAGATCGACGCCCGGGTCAAGGAGATCATCGCCCTGCTGGATATGGGAGAGATCGCCCACCGGAGCATGGCCAAGCTGACCCCCGCGGACAAGCAAAAGGTTTCCCTAGGCCGGGGCCTGGTCCGTCCCAATACGGCGGCGGTGCTCCTGGACGAACCCCTGACGGTCATCGACCCGAAGCAACAGTGGGATCTCCGGCGCAGGCTCCGCCAGGTGCAGCGCCAGCTCAAGCTCACGATGATCTACGTCACCCATGACCAGCACGAGGCCCTGACCTTCGCGGACAACATCACGGTGATGTCCCTGGGTCAGATCAGCCAGACCGGGACCCCGGAGGAACTCCACTCCAATCCCGCGAACCCCTTTATAGGTTTCTTCATCGGAAGCCCGGGCATGAACCTCCTGGACTGCGCATTGAGGGGAGACGAGTTGGACTTCGGGGGTTTCACGATTCCGGCTGCGCAGAACATAAAAGTAAAGGTAGCGGGCTGCGGAGGCTCCTGTAAACTCGGCATTCGCCCCGAGTCCGTTGAGGTTGCCTTCACGCCCAAAAAAGACTGGCCGGAGTTCACCCTGCTTACCGTGGAAAACATGGGTGCTTACAAAGTGCTGACTCTGGAGTCGGGTTCCCGAAGGATCAAGAGCCGGATTCCTGAAAACGCAGCGGTGACGGAGGGCGCCAAGCTCTGGGTTCGGTTCCCCGAGGAGCAGGTGAAGATTTTCAAGGACGACGTCCGCATCGACGGATGATCGGACCACCCAAGGAGATATCGAGCGATGAAGAATAAAGCTTGGCTCTTCCTGATCCCCACGCTGGTCCTCGTGGCGATCAACGCGTTCATCCCCATGATGACCGTCGTTAACTATTCCTTCTTCAACCTCTACTCGGGGTCGACGCCGGAATTCGTGGGACTCCAGAACTATTACGACCTGTTCCGGGATCCGTTCTTCCACAGCGCGCTATGGAGACAGCTCGTCTTCAGCATCGCGGTCCTGGTGGTCCAGATACCCCTGGGAATCGCCATCGCGGCATGCATGCCCAAAAAGGGCATTGGTGTCACGATTTCCCTGGTCCTCCTGGGCTTCCCCCTCCTGATCCCCCACAACGTGGTGGGGATCATCTGGCGGCTCTTTACCCAGGACAACATCGGCATCGTGCCTACGGTGCTCGCATGGTTCGGCTATACCTACAACGTAGCCATGAGCCCCGTGGACGCCCCCTTGACGATCTTCGTCTGTGACGTCTGGCACTGGACGCCCCTCATCGCCCTCCTGTCCTTCGCGGGCATGCAGGCCATCCCGGACGCCTTCTACCAGGCCGCCAAGATCGACGGGGCCTCCACCTGGAAGACCTTCCGGTACGTCACCTTGCCCAAGATGCGGAATGTCCTGACCATCGGGATCCTCCTGCGTTTCATGGATTCCTTCAAGATCTACGACGAGCCCATGACCATCACCGGCGGCGGTCCCGGAAGTTCCACGACCTTCCTCAACATCTTCGTGGCCCGCAAGGCGGAGTCCTACGACCTGGGTTATGCCGGCGCGGTATCGATCGTCTACCTGCTCATCGTAATGGTGGTGAGCTATCTGTTCTTCCAGGTGCTTAGCCGCGTCGGGAAGGGAGGGGCCGACAAATGACCAAGGAACGATTCTTCAAGTGGCGATATGTGTTTCTCGTGGTGTTCTTCTTCTTCCTGTTTCTGCCCGTATACTGGATGATCAACTGCTCCCTCAAGTTCGACACCGAGATCCTCAGCGACCTGACCCTCTTCCCGAAGCAGTTGACCTTCAAGAACTACGACACCATTTTCACCTCCCCGGACTGGCGGTCGAGCATCATCAACTCCCTGGCCTACGTGTTTATGAACGTGATCATCACGCTCCTGGCCGCCGTCCCGGGGGCCTATGCGTTCTCCCGGTGGAAGTTCATGGGAGACAAGCACCTGTTCTTCTGGCTCCTGTCCAACCGCATGGCCCCGGCGGCGATCTTCATCGTCCCCTTCATGCAGCTCTACTCGACCTTCGGCCTGTTCGACACCCACTTTGCGGTGGCCCTGGGGCACTGCCTGTTCAACATCCCCCTGGCCATCTGGATCCTGGAGGGCTTCATGTCGGGCATCCCCCGGGAGATCGACGAGACCGCGTTCATCGACGGCTATTCGTTCTGGCGGTTCTTCCGGAAGATCTTCTTCCCCCTCATCGGTCCTGGTGTGGGCGTGGCTGCCTTTTTCGCCTTCACCTTCTCCTGGGTGGAACTGATCATCGCCAAAGCCCTGACCTTGACCAACACCAAACCCCTGGTAGTCCAACTCTCGGTGGGCATCGGGGCCGAAGGCGTGAAGTGGGGACTCATGGCCGCGGCCGGCGTGGTGACCCTGATACCCGGCGCCATCGTTGTGTATTTCGTCCGCAACTACATGGCGAAGGGCTTCGCCCTGGGGAGGGTGTGAGATGAACTTCAGCTGGATGATGTGGACCTGGCAGACGGGGCTGTTCTTCGTCCTGCTCTTCGCGGCGATCATCTTCAACGGCATCATGGGCGCCCGCAAGCCCGTGGTGGAACGGAAGGGCTTCCTTCCCATAGCGACGACCCCGGGGGACCGGCTGTTCATCGGGCTGATCTCCAGCATGGCGATCATCCTTCTCTGGCTGGCCTTCATAGGCTATGCCTTCCTGGGGATCGCGACCGTCCTGACCTTCGTTTGGTTCGCCGTAGAGGCGAAGTGGGGTTGAAAGGCGGCCGCCGGGCATCCGCTCCCCGGACACCCGGCGGCCTTAGAGTTGGCCGCTCCAAGCCGAACCAATGGAGCCCAGTAGGGAAAGGAGGTGGGCCGGCAAGCAGTATATCTGTTCCGTTCGATGTTCACAATGTTCCAACGTTTTGAGGAGGCAATGATGAAGAAGTTCATTCTCTGTGTCCTCGCCCTCATGGCCGCCACGGCCGTGTTCGCCCAGGTTTCCGACGCCGTGCTTGACAAGTGGATAAAGGAATTTACCCCCTCCGTCATGTCCGTCGAGGAGCAGAAGGCCGAGCTGCAGTGGTTTGCCAAGGCGGCGGCGCCCCTGAAGGGCGTATCGATCAAGTCGACCGCTGAAGGCATCAAGACCCACTACTACGAGTCCGAGGTCCTCGCGAAGGCCTTCACCGAGATCACCGGGATCAAGGTGACCCACGATGTGATCGGCGAAGGCGAGCTCGTTGACCGCATCCAGCGCCAGATCCAGACCGGTCAGAAGCTGTACGACATCTACGTGAACGACACGGACAACGTCGGCTGGCACTACCGGAACGACGCCGCGGTAAAGTTCAACGAACTCATGAAGGGCGAAGGCCGGGCGTACACCAACCCCTACCTCGACCTGGAAGACTGGCTCAACCTCGAGCAGGGCACCGACTACGAAGGCAACCTGCTCCAGATCCCGGACCAGCAGTTCGCCATCCTCTATTGGTTCCGCTACGACTGGTTCGAGAATCCCGAGCTCAAGGCCCAGTTCAAGAAGCAGTTCGGCTATGACCTCGGCGTGCCCCTCAACTGGGCCGCCTACCGCGACATCGCCGATTTCTTCACGAACACCGTCAAGAACCTGGACGGGAAAAAGATCTACGGGCACATGGACTACGGCAAGAAGGGCCCGTCCCTCGGCTGGCGCATCTCCGACGCATTCCTGGCCATCGGCGGCATGGGCGACAAGGGTCTCCCGAACGGCCTGCCCGTCGACGACTGGGGCATCCGCGTCGAGAACGGCATCCCGAAGGGCGCCTCCATCCAGCGCGGCGGCGACCTCAACGGTCCGGCCGCTGTCTACGCGATCACCTACTACGTGGACTGGATGAAGAAATACGCCGACCCCGCCGCCCTCTCCATGGGCTGGTCCGAGGAAGGCCCCGTGCCCGCCCAGGGCCACATCGCCCAGACCTGGTACATGTGCCTCACCTGGCTGTCCGACCCGCTCTTCGCGGACAAGGCCAGCCCGGTGGTCGGCAAGGACGGCAACCCGCTTTGGCGCGTGGCCGCCCAGCCCCACGGCAAATACTGGATCCCCGGCCAGAAGGTCGGCTATCAGGATTCCGGCGCGTGGACCATTCCCGCCGCCACGGTCAAGGGCAAGGAACGCCTGGCCGCGTGGATGTGGGCACAGTTCTGCGTGTCCAAGACCGTCGACCTCAAGCGCACCCTGATCGGCCGCACGTTCATCCGCAAGTCGACCATCTGGTCGCCCGTGATGGACGAGAACCGCGAGCTTTTCGGTGGCGTGGTGGATTTCTACCGCTCCAACCAGGTCAAGCTCTACACCGGTACCGGTCTGAACGTCCCCCACTACCCGCTCATGGCGGAACAGTTCTGGCAGAACGTCTCCCAGATCATCACCGGCGAAGTCACGCCCCAGAAGGGCATGGACAACCTGGCGTTCAAGCTTGACGACATCATGGGTAAGTTGAAGATGAAGAAGAACACTCCCGTCCTCAACCCGCTCGAGGCCCCGGCCAAGTGGGTGGGCCGCAAGGCGGCGGACGGATCCCTCCTCGCGCCGAAGGCCGAGATCAAGGGAGAACAGAAGCCCGAGACCATCTCCTACAAGGCCGCGCTCCAGGAATGGGTGCCCTGATCGGAGAATGAAAAGTGGCTCCTGACGCACTTAGGGGGCCGCCCGGGCAATGCCCGGGCGGCCCCCTTCTTTAGTGTATCCGTCCAGGTTTTCCGGATCGAAACGACCCGCGCCGGCATCCCTGCCGCACGCGGGCCGTTTCGATTTTCCGTACCTTCCGATGGATCCGGATTAGATCCTTGAAAGCCGTTCTGCAACGGCTTTTTTCGTGAATCCGAAGCGCTCCGCCAGCTTATCCGCGGGTCCCGATTCCCCGAAGGTGGGGATAGTCACGGTCGTCACCGATTCGTCAAAGGGACTGGTCCATCCGAGGTCGCAGGCTGCCTCGATCACTGCTTTCCGGGCCGATGCGGGTACCAGGGCCTCCCTCCAGGCCGGGTCCTGGCGCAGGAAGTCCTCCCGGCAAGGCATGGAGACCACACGGATCCTCCGCCCCGGAAGGTCCTCCGCGGCGGAGACAGCCAGCGAGACCTCGCTTCCCGTGGCGATGATCACGATTTCGGGTTTCCCCGTACAGTCCCGTACGACATATGCGCCCTTGTCGAAAGAGGTCCTCCAGGCGGCGTCGTGCTTCTTTAGGGTCGGCAGAGCCTGGCGGGACAGAATGAGGGCGGTCGGGCCGTCCGTCCGCTCGCAGGCCCGCCGCCATGCCTCGTTGGTTTCCTCCGGATCCCCGGGCCGCAGGACCCGGAGGTTCGGGATCGCACGCAGGGCGGCCAGGTGCTCGACGGGTTCGTGAGTCGGACCATCCTCGCCCACGAATATGGAATCGTGGGTCAGGATGTAGATCACCGGAAGTTTGGCGATGGCGGAGACCCGAAGGGCAGGCCGCAAATAGTCGGAAAAGACCAGGAAGGTCGCGCAGTATGGCCTAAGGCCTCCATGGTAGGCCATCCCGTTGCAGATCGCGGCCATGGCATGTTCCCGGATTCCGAAGTGGAAGTTCCGGCCTGTCCTGTCGGTCCGGGAATAGTCGCCGCGTCCTTTCACGTAGGTGTTGTTCGAAGGCGCCAGGTCTGCGCTTCCCCCCACCAGATTATCCGCCTGCACCGCCACCGCGGCCAATGCCTTGCCGGAGGCAGCCCGGGTCGCGGCCGATTCCCCCTCCGCATAGACCGGCCAATTCACCGCGGAAACCTGCACCAGTCCCGATTGCCAGGAATCCCATTCGTGCGCCAGCCCGGGGTTCGTCTTCTTCCACGCCCGGAACACCCCGTCCCATTCGCGCCGCCCGGCGTTCCAGACGGTCTTCCTCTCCTCCAGGTACCGCATCGCAGCGGGTTTCACGTAGAACTGGGCGTCCTCGGGGATGCCCATGCCGGCCTTGGCCTTCCTGATCTCCTCCGCACCCAGGGGAGACCCGTGCACGGCATGGGTCCCGGCCATCGTGGGTGCCCCCTTCCCGATCACCGAATCCAGCAGGATCAAGGTCGGCCTTTCCGCGCCACGGTCATCTTTCTGGACCTGTCCGGAGATACCCTCCAGATCGTACGCGTCGCACCGGACGGTCCGCCAGCCGTAGCTCTCGTACCGCTTCATCACGTCCTCGCTGAACGCCAGGTCCGTGCCGCCCTCGATGGTTATCCGGTTGGAATCGTAGAAGACGAACAACTTTCCCAGCCCCAGGTGCCCCGCGAGGCTGGCCGCTTCCGAGGTGATGCCTTCCATCATGCAGCCGTCCCCGGCGATGACATAAGTCCTGTGATCCACGATCCTGTGCTCCGGAGTGTTGAACTTGGCCGCCAGGATGGTCTCCGCGATGGCCATGCCCACTCCGTTGGCCAGGCCCTGTCCCAGGGGGCCGCTGGTGATCTCCACGCCCGATGTGACACCGAACTCCGGA
>Ga0209450_10001237_pt1 | contig 12808 bp, 13 predicted proteins | sample FrelakmetLWP11LW_FD_187149 | JGI IMG/M metagenome (GOLD analysis project Ga0209450, IMG submission 187149) | Freshwater lake sediment microbial communities from the University of Notre Dame, USA, for methane emissions studies - LWP11 LW (SPAdes)... | ecosystem: Environmental > Aquatic >... | reverse complement strand
ACGCCCGAGGCGCTGCCGCGCGTCAGGATCCGGATCGATGGCGCCGCGGTGGCCCCTTAGGCGGAACTAACCGCCCTGCAGGCCGCCCGTGAGCACGATGCGCATCGCGGCCTCCACCGAAAGATCGGTCGCCTCGATGCAGTCGCGCGGCACGTAAACGGTATAGCCGCCGATCTGGTAACTCATCGGCAAGTACACGGCGACCAGTGATTCCCCGGGCGCGATGCCCGGCACCGAGGCGTTTTCCTGGGTCACGAAGCCGATGACCCGGCCGGGACCGAAGCGCACCATCACCACGCGCTCGAGCTCGCGCTTGCGCGCCGAGGGGCCCATGAGACGCGCCAGGTCGCGCAGCGCGGCATACACCGTCTTCACGACCGGCACGCGCAGCAGCAGGGTCTCGCCGAACTGGAACACGTGGCGCACGAGGTATGCGTTGACGAGTACGCCGGCCACCAGCAGCACCAGGAAACCCGCGACCAGGCCCATACCGGGCCGGTAGAACTCGGCCGGCAGCAGCAGCTTGAGCGGGCCCGACAGCAGGGTTTCGGTGGTGACGCCCAGCCAGTAGACGAGATAGAGCGTCAGGCCGATGGGCAGGATGGCCAGCAGGCCCTTGAGCAGGATTCGACCGAGGGATTTCATGCGGGGGGTCCGGAAGCGAGGCTCAGGCCACTCGCTGCAGCAGAACGACCACGGTGCCGAGCGCAAGCAGGGTCACGAGCAGCAGCGCCCCGGTGACGAGCGCCATGATCCGCGACTGCCTGTGCAGCGCCACGACGGCCTCGGACAGCTTGGCGAGCTGGGCTGCCATGTCGGCCACCAGTTCGGCCTGTCGCCGCTCGTTGTCCTCGAGCGTGGTGACCTGCTGGCGCAGCTCGGCGATGCCCTGCTGCAGGGCCTTGGGAGACCCATCCTCGAGGCTGCGGCCTGCCGCCGCAGCAAGCGGCGGAGCGCCACTCGCGCCCGCCGTCGGGGCGCGCCGGGACCGCTGCAGCAGGTCGCGCGACAGCTCCAGGATCGGGGGCACCCACTGCAGGATTTGAGTCCAGGGTACAGGCATGGGGGCGAAGCTCTCGGGGGGCGCTGGGCAGCAGACTCGGGGGTCGCATTATACTTTGGGGGCGATGGGCTCGAAGCCCGTACATCACCATAAAAAACGGGGGGCATTATGCGCGACTTCCTGACACAGACCCGGACCCGACTCCTGCCAGGCCTCCTGCCGGGCCTGCTGCTGGCTGCGCTGGCAGCCACGGCAGTGACGACACCGACAGCCCAGGCCCAATGGGGCGGCAGCGAAGCGCGCGTACGCTGCGACTCGCCGGGCGGCCGGGATCGCTTCTGCGCTGCCCCGAACGATGGTCGCGTCCGGCTCGTGCGGATGCTGGGCGGCTCGCCCTGCGTCGAGGGACAGAGCTGGCGCCATGATCGCCAGGGCGTTTACGTTCGCGGCGGCTGCGCCGCCGAGTTCGTTTTCATGCAGGCCGGCGGCGGCGGTAACGGCGGCTGGGCCGACAGCGAATTCGACGTGCAGTGCGATTCAGACGATGGCCGCGAACGGTTCTGCGCGGCCGACAACCGCGGCATGCGGCTGAAGCGCACGCTGAGTCGTGCGCCTTGCGTCGAAGGGCAGAGCTGGCGCGCGGATCGTCGCGGCGTCTACGTGCGCAGCGGCTGTCGCGGCGTGTTCACGGCCAGCAGCACGGGCGGCGGAGGGGGCAACGGCTGGGGCAACAGCGGCAACAATGGCTGGGGCAATGGCAGCAACGGCGGCAGCGGCGGCTGGGGTAATGGCGGCAACAACGGTGGATCCTGGGGCGGGGAACCGATTTCCATCCGCTGCCAGTCTATCGGCGGTCGCTGGGGCGCCTGCCCGGTCGACATCAGAGGCAAGGTGAGGCTGGTCCGCAAGGAGAGCCGCGCCGACTGCGTACGCGGCTGGACCTGGGGCACGCTGGGCCGGGATGCCATCTGGGTCAGCGAGGGCTGCCGGGCCGTGTTCGAAGTCCAGGGTCGCCCCTCTTCCAGCGGTCGTGCGGACTACGGCGGCGATGGTGTGGCTCCGCCGGGCATCCGCCGCGAGCGACTGGCGGGCGATGCGACCGCCGACTACTGACAAGAATTGCAAAGCCGGTCCCGGGGTGACGCAATCGACATTGCCCCGGCACCGGTTCGGCCCATGATCCGGTTCATCGAGGGTGGTCTTTCGCCGCCCGGAGCTGGGTCATGTCCAAGTATGTACTCGCGGGTGCGATTTTCTTGCTGCTGGCGGGCTGCGGTGGCGGCAGCGACTCCGGATCCAGCACTCCTGCGACACAGGCGGTCACTGCGCCCAACCGCGCGCCGGTCGTGGCCAGCGCCAACCCCGACCAGACGGCCACGGTGGGCGTGGCCTTCCAGTACGACGCCAGCCGCGCCGGCGCGGTCTTCACCGACGCCGACGGCAACACTCTCAGCTACCGCCTGACCATCGCCCCGGCCACCAGCGGCCTGAGCATCTCCGCCACGACCGTGTCCGGCACCCCCACGACCGCCGGCACCTACCGCGTGACGATCACGGCAGATGACGGTCGCGGTGGCACGGCCAGCGACGACTTCGACATCGTGGTCGCACCGCCTCCCAACCAGCCTGTGCTCCCCGCCACGTCGTTCCAGTACTCGGATGCCGGCATCGCGCTGCCCCGCCAGTTCACGACAGGCGCCGGCAACCCCGCGGCAGCCGACAACACGCCCGCCAACAACCCCGTCTCCAACGCGGGCGCAACACTCGGCCGGGTGCTGTTCTACGACAAGCGCCTGTCCATCAACGATGCGGTTTCCTGCGGTTCCTGCCACCAGCAGGCCCGAGGATTCTCCGACGCCGCGCGCTTCAGCACGGGCTTCCAGGGCGGCCGGACCGCGCGTCACTCGATGGCCCTCGCCAATGCACGCTATTACGCTCGTGGCCGCTTCTTCTGGGACGAACGCGCCGCCACGCTCGAAGCGCAGGTGCTCGAGCCGATCCAGGACGCCACCGAGATGGGCATGACTCTGCCGCAGCTCGTCACCAAGATTTCGGGCACGGGGTTCTACGGGCCGCTGTTCACGGCCGCCTTCGGTGATCCGCAGGTCACCAGCGACCGCATCTCGCGCGCGCTCGCGCAGTTCGTCCGTTCGATGGTGTCGTACCGCTCGAAGTACGACTCGGCCTTCGTCAACGGAGTGCCCAACTTCGCCGCGACCCTGACGGCGCAGGAAGAACTGGGCCGGTCGATCTATGAAGGCCGCGGGCGCTGCGACGCCTGCCATGGGAGCGTCGCCCACATCAGCGACAACATCAACAACAACGGGCTGGATGCCGTGACCGTGGATGCGGGCGCAGGCAACGGACGCTTCAAGTCACCCTCGCTGCGCAATATCGCGTTGCGTCCGCCGTTCATGCACGATGGCCGCTTCGCCACGCTGCGCGAAGTGATCGACCATTACGACACCGGCGTTCAGAACCACCCCAACCTGGCGCCGATTTTGCGCGCGCCGGACGGGACGCCCAGGCGCCTGAACCTCACCGAGGCCGAGAAGCTCGCGCTGAGCGCCTTCCTGGGTGCACTCACCGACAACGCCATGCTGACAGATCCGAAGTTCGCCGATCCGTTCCCGCGCTGAGGGCGTATCAACCGGTCGGCGTCGCCTCGGGCGTGATGGCGGTCCAGGTACCGTCGGGGTCGAAGCGGCTGATCGCCTCGACCGCCCGCGCGGTATCGGCGCCCAGGTCCTTCTGGAACACGACGCCGTCCTGATTGACGATGAACGTCTGGACACCACTGACGCCGTAGTCGGCAGGCCAGGCCACCAGCGCAAAGCCTCGCGTCAGGAGGCCGTCCACGAAGTATTCGCCTGCGCCACCGTTGGCGTTGGGCCCCTGCGAGTACAGCATGCGGTAGTAATACCCGTGATAGGCCTGGCGGCGGCCGTCGGTCGCTGCGCGATAGCCCTCGGAGGCCGCAGCAGCCACGAAAGGCCCCGCAGGACTCATGGCCTCGCCCGCGGCAGACTCCCAGTACAAGCCGTTTTGAGTACCCGGGTCACTGATGAGTTTGAGGGCATAGATGCCGGCCGGATCGCCATCGCGTCCCACCGCGGCGTATTCCTGCTGGGCGGTCACATAGCCGCGACACACATCGATGGCACCGAGCTCATTGGCGCCGATCCTGCGGAACACCAGTTCCTCCGCGCCAGCGGCACCGTCGAACTGCCAGCGACCGCCGCGCTCGACGAGCGGAACAGGCAGGGGCCACAGCTGTTCGCCGACGAGCAGCAGCTTCTTTCCTGAGGCGGCGTCGACCAGCGTGTGCTGTTTCTCGTAGGCCGCCACGAATGCATCGCGGTCCAGGTTGTCCTGCACCTCATCGCCCGAGGACAGCACGGTTCCGCTGTCGGGGCCGAGCAGGGCCGAGAGACTCAGGAGATCGTCCTTGCGCAGCGCGAGCACGAGAGCCTCGGCAGCCTCTTTGGCCGTTGCGAATGAACGGTGATCGCCGCCACGGCCCGTGCAGCCCGCGACGACGCCCAGCAGCAGCGCCGCGACAAGACCCAGCGCCGGAGCGCGGCCGATCCATCGGATTTTCATGTGTGTGATCCCCTTGCCTCAACGTGCCTGACGACCGGTGGCGCCGCGATTCGCAGCCGCCGCCGGCAGGCTCTGCCGACCCCGCGCGCTCGCCGCACTCTCCGCAGCACCCCCGCGGGCCAGGCCCGAGGTCGCGCTGCTGCGGGACGCGCTCCGCCCCGCATCGGCAGAGGCCACCGACCGCTGGGGCAGACTCTGGCCGCGCTGGCCGTAACCCCGGTCACCGCGCTCCGTGGCAGCCGATGGTGCCCGGTCGGGCCTCGGCAGATTCGATGCCCCCGCGGCGGGCGCGGTGCGCGGCATGTCGGCCAGGGCAGGCCGCGCACTTTCACGGCTCGTGGCCACCGGCGTGGGTCGCGGCTTCGGCGTCTCACGCACTACCGGACGCTCAGGCGGTCGGGCGCCCGCATAGCCACCCTGAACCTTGGCCCTGGCCTCGGGCTTGGCCGGCCCCTTGGCGCCCGGACGCGCGGCGGCGGGCTTCGAATAGGCCGGCGTGGCGCTCGCGATCCGCTCACGGGGATCCGCGGGCGTGACGGCCTTGCCGCCTGAGCGCGCGCCCGGCTTGGCCCCTGCGTAGCTGCTCTGACCACGCCAGTTGGCAGCGGTCGCGGTCGGCGACGGGCCTTTCAGGTCGGCGGGCCGCGCACGCGGCGCGCGCTGGTTCAGTTCGCGCAGTTCGGGACGGTCGGAACGCGCGGCCGTGATCGGGCTGTTGACGGTCCGCGGTCGGTAGCCCGGGGAGCCGGGCCGATTGTTTGCGCCCCAGCGATCCCAGTATCCGCCGCCAGGTCGGCCGCCGGTGTTGACGATGATCGTGCCGTTGTTCTGGAACCCACTGTTGTAGTTGGGGGGTCGGGAATAGCTGTTGCCGGGATAGAAACCGTTGCCGTAGGACGGGCGGTAGGGGTAAGGCGGGTAGTACGGCATCCCGCCATAGCCATAGTTCGGATAGTAATAGCCGTAGCGACGGTCATCGTCGTCATCGTCGAACAGTTCGTTGACGAGCATGCCCGCGCCGAAGGCCAGCACACCGGTCATGACCAGCGAACCCGTGCTGTGTCCCTCACTCTTCGCAGTCGTGGGGGTCGTCGCGGGCGTGGAGGCCACGGGAACGGCAGTCGTCGTCGCCGGCGGTGGCGGTGGCGGTGGCGCATAGGCGACCACCGGGTCGTACTGCGGCACGTAGACGACCTCGGGCTTGGCAGGCTTGAGGACGATGACTTCCTTGTTTTCCTGCACGGTGTTCACGACTTGCATCTGCTCAGAGCTCTGCAGGTTCCCCACGGACACTGCCTGCGCCCGCAGCCGCTGCACTGCCCCCAGCACGCCCGACTGGTCCGCCGTGAACGCCTCGCCCAGTTCCGTCGTCCACGGCATCTGCAGGCAGAGCATGTCGACCGTCGCCGGAAACTGCACCAGCGCGCGGATGGGCGGCGTGAAGCCGACGCCGGCAGCCGCCTCGTCCAGGGCCTTGCCCTTCAAACCCTCATTGGCGATCAGCCAGTTGCCGGCGTCCAGAACTTCCTGAGGGTTGGTCGAGGCAATCAGCACCTGCGACAGCACCGGGTCCGGATAGAGCGCCACCGGCGCGAGCAGTTCCTCGAGCGCCTCGGGGCTCCAGGACTTCGGAACCGCGGAGTCACCGGTCGCAGGCGCGATGGCGTCTGCAACGGGCGCGGCGGGCGCGACATCAGCCGCGGCTTGCGTCGGCGCGGCCACTGATGCGGCCGCTGCAGGCTCAGCGGCCGACTCAGCAGCATCATTCCGGGTCCCGCAGGCCGTCACCGCGCAGGCCGCCGCGACCAGCAGCAGCAGGCGCCCGTCGTGTCGCCGCACTCGAATCATCATGGAGGTCATATGCGTTGCTCCGCCCCGGGAGCCGCGGGACGCCGCAGCCATTTGCCGGAAGAATGTCCGGATCATAGTGAATGCAGTCCTGCGGCCGCATTGCACCTTCGGGCAGGCGCACCCGCGTCAGCCGCGCATCGCATCATCAAAAAAACCCGGTCGCCAGTGGCGTCCGGGCCTTGTGCAAACGCCGACGCGGACTAGGCGGCAGCGCTCACCGGCGCCGCGGGAGCGCTGTTGCGGATCAGGTGATCGAAGGCGGACAACGCAGCGGTGGACCCTGCCCCCATCGCGATGATGATCTGCTTGAACGGCACCGTGGTGGCATCGCCCGCCGCGAACACCCCGGGCAGCGAGGTCTGGCCGCGATCGTCGATGATGATCTCGCCTCGCGGCGAGAGGTTCACGACGCCCTTGAGCCACTCAGTGTTCGGCAGCAGTCCTATCTGCACGAAGATACCCTCGAGCTCGATGCTGCGTGACTCGCCCGTGGCCCGATCCCTGGCGGCAAGGCTGACCACTTTCTGACCGTCACCGAGCACTTCGGTGGTCTGCGTATTGAGCAGGACCGTGGCATTCGGCAGGCTGCGCAGCTTGCGCTGCAGCACCTCGTCGGCGCGCAACCGGGTATCGAATTCGATCAAGGTCACGTGGCTCACGATGCCGGCGAGGTCGATGGCGGCCTCCACGCCCGAGTTGCCGCCACCAATCACGGCGACCCGCTTGCCCTTGTACAACGGACCATCACAGTGCGGGCAGTACGCCACGCCCTTGTTCCGATACTGGTCTTCGCCGGGCACGTTCATCGAGCGCCAGCGCGCGCCGGTGGCCAGCACGACCGAGCGCGACTTCAGGCTCGCACCGCTGGCGAGCTGCACTTCGATCAGCCCGCCCGGTTCCTGCGCCGGAATCAGCTTTTCGGCGCGCTGAAGATTCATGATGTCCACGTCGTAGGACTTCACGTGCTGCTCGAGGGCGGTCGCCAGCTTCGGCCCTTCGGTCTCCTGCACCGAGATGAAGTTTTCGATGCCCATGGTGTCGAGCACCTGGCCACCGAAGCGCTCTGCCGCAATGCCGGTCCGGATGCCCTTGCGAGCCGCGTAGATCGCTGCAGAGGCGCCGGCGGGGCCGCCGCCGACGATCAGCACCTCAAAGGCGTCCTTCGTCCTGATCTTCTCGGCCTCGCGCGCCGCGGCGCCCGTGTCGAGCTTCGCGAGGATCTGGGCGAGCTCCATGCGCCCCGAGGCGAACGGCTGGCCATTCAGGTAGACGCTGGGCACGGCCATGATCTGGCGCGCCTCGACTTCCGGCTGGAACAGCGCACCGTCGATTGCGACGTGCCGGATGCGCGGGTTGAGCACGCTCATCAGGTTCAATGCCTGGACCACGTCAGGGCAGTTCTGGCACGAAAGAGAAAAATAAGTCTCGAAGAGGAAATCGCCGGGGAGGTTCCTGACCTGCTCGATGAGGTCCGCCTCGACCTTGGGCGGATAACCGCCGACCTGCAGCAGCGCGAGCACAAGCGAAGTGAATTCGTGGCCCAGCGGGATGCCGGCGAAACGCACCGAGACATCGCTGCCGGTGCGCACGATCAAAAAGGAAGGCTTGCGCGCATCGTCGTCGACGCGCCTGAGCGTGATCTTGTCGGACAGCGAGGCGATCTGGCCCAGCAGCGCATCGAGTTCCCGCGAGCTGTCGCTCTCGTCGAGGGAGGCCACGAGCTCAATCGGCAGCGTCATCCGCTCGAGGTAGCCCTTGAGCTGGGTCTGGAGATTGGAATCGAGCATCGGGATTCTCCGGGGGAATCGGGTGGCGGGGCCCGGTGCTGCCGCCTCCGGGGAGGGGCGACAGCACCGGCTTCAGACAGGACTCAGATCTTGCCGACCAGGTCCAGCGAAGGCGCGAGGGTCTTGGCGCCTTCCTTCCACTTGGCCGGGCAGACTTCGCCCGGGTGGGAGGCAACGTACTGCGCGGCCTTCAGCTTGCGCAGGGTCTCGCCCATGTCGCGGGCAATCGCGTTGTCGTGGATCTCGAGGGTCTTGATGACGCCGGCCGGGTTGATGACGAAGGTGCCGCGCAGCGCAAGGCCTTCCTCGTCGATGTGCACGCCGAACGCGCGGGTCAGCGTGTGGGTCGGGTCGCCGACCAGCGGGAACGTCGCCTTGCCGACCGCCGGCGAGGTTTCGTGCCATACCTTGTGCGAGAAGTGCGTGTCGGTGGTGACGATGTAGATCTCGGCGCCGGCCTTCTGGAACTCGGCGTAGTTGTTGGCGGCGTCCTCGACTTCCGTCGGGCAGTTGAAGGTGAAGGCGGCCGGCATGAACACGACCACGGACCACTTGCCCTTCAGCGTGGCTTCCGTGACCTCGATGAACTTGCCGTTATGGAAGGCCTGGGTCTTGAACGGCTTGATTTCAGTGTTGATCAGCGACATGGGGATGGATCCTCTCGGGGGTTGAATTCTGCTGGGCTGAACTTTAAGGGGCTGGGCCGGGCCGGCGCCAATCGAATGATTGCATCGCTGCGATAGTCGACATCTATGGGTGGGCGGTTACGGGCGCGCCGGTCGCAAGGACGCGCTGATCCTGCGACACTACATCCAGATCCATGATTCCCCAAACCGGAACCGGCCCGTTGAATCGATGCAACTGAACACCGACTTAGACGCGCGCGTGGTGCTGCACACCCCGGAGATGGCCTGGACCGATGCGCCCTCACCCGGCGTGCGCCGCAGGATGCTCGACCGCAGCGGCGGCGAGGTCGCCGTGGCAACGTCGATCGTGGAATACGCCCCGGGTTCGGACTTTCCCGAGCATGTCCATCGGGGCGGTGAAGAGCTCCTCGTCCTCGACGGGTCGTTCTCCGACGATATCGGCGAACACCCTGCCGGCACCTACCTGCGCAATCCGCCAGGCTCCCGGCACGCCCCGCGCTCCGCAGCGGGCTGCAGGCTGTTCGTGAAGCTGGGTCAGTTCATGCCGGGCGACGACCGCAGCGTGCGGATCCACACCATGGGCTCTACCTGGCGGCCGGGCCTGGTGCCAGGCCTTTCGGTACTGCCACTGCATGAGTTCGAGGGCATCAGCACCGCGCTGGTGCGCTGGGCGCCGAACACGCTGTTCGGCACCCACAGCCATCCGGGTGGCGAAGAGATCCTGGTGCTGTCGGGCGTGTTCCGGGACGAACAGGGCGAGTATTCCGCGGGCACCTGGATCCGCAGCCCGCGCTATAGCCGGCACACGCCCAGCGCAGGCGCAGAGGGCGCGCTCATCTACGTCAAGGTGGGCCACCTCGGCGCCGGGTTCGTGCCGGTGTCATGACTCACCCGCCTCGCAGAGCTGCACGGTCGCACCGCCCGGCAGGCTCATGACCAGGTCCTGAATCCGCCAGCCGGCAAGCCCAACCCGCGCGGGACCGGCGACATCGATGCCCCGCTCGCGGAAATCGCGCACCGCGGCCTCCAGAGATGTCACTGCCCAGGACACGATGAACGGACCCTCGCCGTGCTTGCCCAGGTAGTCCGCCGGCGCCCCAGGCCCCACAGGCTCGACGAACACCAGCCAGACTCCACCCACGCGCGCGCGGACCGACCTGACCCCGCGGCCGGGAAGCGTTTCATGGATCACCGCCGCGGCGCCGGCCAGTTGCTCGAGCTGTCGAACGCCTGCGGCGAGATCCCGCACCACATACGTCACGTGATGGAGCGTGTTCATGCGTGATCCAGGGCGCGAGCGGCGCCCACCGGCCAGTGCTGCTCCAGGTCTTCCAGCGAGCGCAGCTGGTGCGGGTCGACGGTGAGCGGCAGACATTCGCAATTGCGCAGCTGCCAGGCGAAGAAATCGTCGGTGCGCCCGAGCACCGTGGCACGAATGGCCTTCGACACGAAGCCGTGCGCCACCAGCAGCACCGTCCGGCCCGCCAGTGCGTCGTGCAGTCGCACGAGACCCCTCGCGACGCGCACGAAAACGTCGCGGATCGACTCCCCGCCGGGCGGACCCTCGCCCCACTGGCGCGTGATGCTGCGCTGCCAAAGCGCGGGGTGACGTTCGCGCGCCTCCGGAGCGGTCAGGCCTTCGAACACCCCCGCGCCCCGTTCGCGGAATTCCGCCGCGAGGCTGATCGGCAGACCCCGCGCGCCCGCCACAGCCTCGGCGGTGCGCAGCGCCCGCCGCATCGGCGAACTCACGATGGCGTCGATCTGCGGCGGAAGCGCCGCATGCAGCTGCGCCGCCTGCGCCAGCCCGGTCGCGTCGAGATCGGTGTCGATCGAACCCTGGTAACGCCCCTCTGCGTTGAAGGCGGTGCGGCCGTGGCGGAGGACGATGAGGTGCATGGCGGGCAAGGCTAGCCTGCTCCGCCACCCCTGTTGACGCGAAGTACTTTTTATTTTAAAGTACTTTCACGATTCGCAGACCCGCCCACTTACCGAGGAGTCCCCGCCATGCCGACCGACCTGCCCCCGTCCTCCGCCGCCGACCTCTCCTACCTGCGCACGCTGGCTGCAGCGGGCCAGGAAGAGCCGCTGACGGCGGGTCCCTACCTCGTTGCAGGCGGCGGCTGGTTCGCCGCGGCCAGCATCGTCCAGTGGTTCCCGCTGCGCGAGACGCTGGGCCTCAGCCCGCAGCTGGCCACCCTGGCCTGGCTGGTGGCGGCGGTGGGCTTTGCCGTGCACCTGACCGTGCTGCTGCGGCGCGACCGCGGCCGCGTGGAGAACCACAGCAACCGCGCGATCAATGCCGTGTGGTCGGGCATCGGCTTCGCGATATTCGCCTTCTGGATCGGCGTCGCCCTGATGTCCTGGCGCCGCGGCGACGCCTTCCTGATGAACTCGATCAGCCTGCAGGTGCTCAGTCTCTACGCCGTCGGCTGGGTCGTCGCCGCCGCCATGACCGGCCAGCGCTGGATGCACGTCAACGCCATGATCGCGCTGGCCGCCGTACCGGTGCTCGGGCTGCTCGTCGGCACGGGCCACGAGTACATCGTCTATGCGATCGCACTGGTGGCAACCGCGGTTCGGCCGGGCCATCGCCTGATGCGCGCCGCCGCGCTGGGCATGGGCCCCACCGAGGACGGAGCCTGAAGCCATGGAAGGATTCGACGTCAACGAGCTCGACGACGTGATCCACGGGCGGATCCGGCTCGGCATCATGGCCTACCTGGTCGGCGCCGGTGCCGCGGACTTCGGCATTCTCAAGGCGCAGCTGCAGGCCACCGATGGCAACCTCTCGGTGCACCTGCGCAAGCTCGAGGAGGCGGGCTATGTCGCCATCACCAAGTCGTTCCGCGACCTGAAGCCACTGACCTCGGTGAGCCTCACGGAACCGGGCCGGGTGGCCTTTCTGAAGTACCTGGGATCGATCTCGAAGCTGATGCCGCAGAGCCACTGAACACGGAGCGCTGCTAGGATTGACGGGCCGCAGGGACAGCGGCCCCACCGGAAGCACGCATCATGGATGATCGCAACCCCGCCCCGACCGCCCCGGCCGCCGCGCGCCCGCGCGGCTGGGTGGCCCGCAGCCTCGATCTCGTCGAGCGCGTCGGCAACCGCCTTCCGGATCCCGCGGTGCTGTTCCTGATGCTGATGGTGTCGGCGTGGCTCATCAGCTGGGCGCTGTCGGGCGTCAGTTTCGGCGAGATCGATCCGCGCAGCGGCAAACCCATCGCCATACGCAACCTGCTCTCCGGAGAATCGCTGACCGCCTTCATGGCGGCGATGGTCGGCACCTTCACCAGCTTCCCGCCGCTCGGCGTCGTGCTGGTGGCGATGCTCGGCCTCGGCGTGGCCGAACACACCGGCTTCATCAACGCCGTGCTACGCGCGGCGATGGCCGTGACGCCGCGCGCGCTGCTCACGCCGGCGCTGATCGCCGTCGGCATCCTCAGCCACGTCGCCGTCGACGCGGGCTACGTGCTGGTGATCCCGCTGGGCGCGGTGATCTTCTACGCCGCCGGCCGCCACCCGCTGGCCGGCATCGCCGCCGCGTTTGCCGGCGTCTCCGGCGGGTTCAGCGCCACGCTGGGCGTGCCTTCCAGCCTCGACCCGCTGCTGTCGGGGCTCACTCAGACCGCCGCACACCTGGTCGATCCTTCGGTGGTCGTCAACCCTCTCAACAACTTCTACTTCACCACCGCGTCGTCAGTGCTGATCATCCTGATGGGCTGGGCGCTGACCGATCTCGTGATCGAGCCGCGCCTGCGCAGCACGGCGGTCGACGGCGACCCTGCCTCGCTGCCCAGCCAGGATCCGCTGCGGCCCGAGGAACGCCGCGGCCTGCGCTGGGCGCTCGCGGCTGCGGCCCTTGCGCTGGCCGGCTTCGTGCTGACGCTGCTGCCGGCCGACTCGCCCTGGGC
>Ga0209450_10001236_pt1 | contig 12811 bp, 10 predicted proteins | sample FrelakmetLWP11LW_FD_187149 | JGI IMG/M metagenome (GOLD analysis project Ga0209450, IMG submission 187149) | Freshwater lake sediment microbial communities from the University of Notre Dame, USA, for methane emissions studies - LWP11 LW (SPAdes)... | ecosystem: Environmental > Aquatic >... | reverse complement strand
ACGGTCTCGGCACCGCGGCGACCCGGGTGCGCGACGCGCTGGATCCCGTCGGTGGCGGCAGCGCGGAAGCGCTCGACGGTATTGATACCTGCAGCGCACCGGCGATCAATGTCACCGCGCCGGCCAACATCGCCGCCGGCGCGGTGGCCAGCGTTGCCGTGAATGCCACCGGCGCCGGCCCGTTCCGCGTCGAGTTCGACTTCGACGACGACGGGGTGTACGACGCCACCGCCACCGACGTGGCGGCGTCCGCGCAACGCCAAGCCACTTTCCCGAAGCGCGGCGGGGTCAGCGTCGGCGTGCGCGTGACCGACCGCAACAACTGCAGCGCCTTCGTGCGTCGCGCGGTGGTGGTGCAGGCGCCGGACGTGACGATCACCGCGCAGGCCCCGCAGCAGGTGTGCGGCAATGGCGACGGCGACATCGATCCCGGCGAGCGCTGGCGCATCCCGGTCAGCCTCGCCAACGGCGGCGAGGTCGCGATGCAGGAGGGCGCGGCGATCTTCGCCCGTGCGCAGGGCAGCGCTTCCGGCGGGGCGACCGACACCTTCGGCAACCGGCTGCTCGACAGCACCGGCCCGAGTTGCCCCTTCAACTACGTGGACATCGCGGGCGAGGCGCCGCTGGCGCTGACCGGCGGCAACGACGACGGCCGGGCCACCAACGCCCTCGACCTCGGGCCCAACGGCGTGTCGTTCTACGGCAGCACCGTGCGCCAGTTGGTGATGTCCACCAACGGCTACCTCGCGATCGGCGCGAGTGACGATGGGCAGGACTTCGAGAACGCGTGTGGCGCGGTCGGCGCTGACGGCGGCCGTCTCAACGTGCTGCACGACGACCTCGTGGTGAAGACCGGCGGCGGGCTGCGGCGCCGCTACTTCGCCGCCTGCCCGCGGGCCGCCGATGCCGGCGGCGCGCAGGGTTGCACCGTGTTCCAGTGGACGAACCTGGGGCGTTTCGTGCAGGGCGCCGACCCCGACGGCAGCATCGACATGCAGGCGGTGGTCTACGACAGCGGCCAGATCGTCTACCAGTACCGCACGCCCGATCCGCAGGGCGGCGGCAGCGCCAGCATCGGCATCCAGAATGGCAGCAGCGCGCTCGAGTACGCGTGCAACACCGGCAACCGGATCGCCGCCAATCGCGCGGTGTGCTTCTTCCCGCCGAGCGCGCAGCCGACGGGCCTGCAAACGCCGCGGCTGGCGCTCAGCGCATCGCGCGATCTGGGCAATCTCGCCGCCGGCGCGAGCGTGACGCGGGACGTCGAGTTCGCCGTTGATCCGGCCGCCGCCTGCGGCGCACCGCTCGCGCTGCGCTACGTCGGCACCGTCGACCGCGTCTCGCATTCATTGCGGCCGGCGACCCTGCTCGATCGCCGCGTCGGCGGCACCGACGGCGTGTGCAACGCGCAGCCGCAGTGCTTCCCCGACGCCAACGCCTTGCCGCTGCCGGCGCGCCGCGACGGCTCGTTCACCAACTTCACCCGGCTCGGCAACGGCGTGGCGGCGTTCACCGTGCCCAACGGCAACCAGTGGAGCTTCGCCGGCGCGTGGTTCACCAACACCCGCGACCGGACGCCCATCTGGTACATCGTGCAGGGTGAATTCGGCGACCGGCGCCTCAACAGCCAGGCGCCGGTGCAGATCACCCGTTTCCGCCAGACCTCGACCGCGCCGTTCCGGGTCGAAAGCACGGTGGTCGGCACGGGTGAGGTCACCTACATCACGCCGACCGACTTCGTGTTCACCTGGACCCTCGACGGCGTGTCGGCCGGCGAGCGACTGGTGCAGGCCTACACCGGCGGCTACGCCAGGCCCGAGCGCACCGGGCTGTGGTTCAACCCGGCCGAGGACGGCTGGGGCGTATTGCTGGAGGACGTCGCCCCGATCGCGGGCCGGCCGATCGACCAGCTGGTGCTGAACTACCTCTACGACGGCGCCGGCCGTCCGACCTGGACCCTGGGCGTCGCACCCGGTGTGGCCGGCGGCACCGCGCCGCAACAGGTGTTCTTCGCGCACTGTCCCGAATGCACGGCCATCGTCGATCCGCCGACCGCGCCCGCGGGCAGCAGCACGACCGGCTTCGGCAGCCTGACCACCGGCACGTATTCGAGCAACATCACCCTGCCCGCGCCGCTGTCGGGCACCTGGGTGCGCAGCAGCCTGCCCCTGCAGATGCTCACGCCGCCGCAGCCGGCCCAGCAGCCCTGAGGAACCGCACTCCATGAGTCGTGAAATCGTCATCCTCCGCCACGCCCAGGCCCAGGTCGCCGCACCCGGCCAGGCCGATGCGACCCGCGAACTGACCGCGCACGGCCGTGCCGAGGCGGCGTCCGTGCGGCGCTGGTTCGCCGAACATGCGCTGACCTTCGACGCCGTGCTGTGCTCGCCGGCGGCCCGCGCGCGGCAGACGCTGGAGCTCGCGCTCGACGGTGCGGCCGGCCAGGCCCGCATCGAGCCGCGCATCTACGAGGCCACGCCCGGCACCCTGATCGACGTGCTCGACGCCGCGCGCGGCGCCGGACGCGTGCTGCTGGTCGGCCACAACCCCGGACTGGAGCAGCTGGTCGCCCTGCTCACCGAGGGCCGCAGCGAGGTCGCGCACGGTCTGCCGACGGCCGGTGTGGCGCGCCTGTCGGTGCCCAGCGGCGCGCCGCTGGAGCCGGGCGTGGCCACGCTGCACGCCTACTGGTCGCCCTGAGACCGGGGGACCGACCCATGGCCGCCGGGCGCTGAGCGCGTGCCGCGCGGCGGATGTCCTGGCTGCGTGGGGATCGGGGCACTGGCCCTGGCCTGGGCCGCCTGCGCGCTCGGCGCGCGCGATGACCTGCCAGCCCCGCCGCAAGCCGCCGCCGCGGCGCCGGCGGCGCACGGCGAGCCCGTCGCGCCGCCCGTCACCCGCCGCTGGACCATCGACGGCGAGCGCTCCAACGCGCAGTTCCGCATCCGCCTGCTCGGCATCGTGCCGATGTCCGGCGAGTTCACGCAGTTGCGCGGCGAGATCGCCTTCGACGCCGCGCGCGGCGAGGTGCACGTCGATGCCAGGCTGCCGAGCGGCGAGCTGCGGATGGACAACGAGTCGCACGCCGCGTGGGCGCGCTCGCCGGAATTCTTCGACGCCGCGAACCACCCCACGATCCTTTTCCAGTCGCGTCCGCTGCCGGTGTCCGTGCTGCGCGACGGCGGCGCGATCGACGGCGACCTCACGCTGCGTGGCGTGACGCGCGCGGTCGGGCTCAAGGTCGAGCGCGGGACCTGCGACTTCGCGCGCGAGCGCGAGTGCACGATCGAGGTCTACGGCCAGGTGCGCCGCACCGACTTCGGCATGGCCGCGCGCCGCGCCACCGTCGGCGACTGGGTGAGTCTGCGGTTGCGGATCGTGGCGGGGGTGGAGGGGGATTAAGGTTTAGGGCCCAGGGCCCAGGGCGCAGGGTGCCCTTGTGTTTTGGGGCGCGGGGTGTTTCGGCGGGCCTTGCTGCAGCGTGTACCGTGACGCCGGAACCGGTGGCCTCCGATTCCACCACCACCGCGCTTTTCACTGGGCCCTGAGCCCTGGGCCCCCACCGGCCCCACGTCCGCCCGCGCCAGCACCGCGGCGATCGGCGCGCCGGGCTGCTCCACCTGTGCCCCGAGCGCGGCGACCTGCGCCGCCGTCAGCGGGAACGCCCGCGCTTCGGCGTGCCGGCGGAACCTCGCGGGCAGGGCGGCCGCCGGCGCCAGCGCGTGCAGCGCGTCGATCCACGACTCCGGTGTCCAGCAGCAGTCGTGGTCGCCGTGCGCCGCATGGAAGCGCGCGAGCACCTCGTCCAGCGAACTGGCGTGGGCGCGCAGCGCGAGGTCGGCCTCCAGCCAGAACGCCGCGCCGGCCCAGTAGACCCGCATCGTCGAGCCGCGCAGTCGCGTCGCTGCCACGCGCTCCAGGCTCGCCGCATCGGGCGGCGTGGCGGCGCGGCCGCGCGCGAAGCCGGCGGCCAGCCGCGACCAGGCCTCGTGCGGCGCCAGCGAGCCGCCGCGTGCACGCAACACGTTCTGGTAGTAGCTCGCCAGGCCCTCGGACAGCCAGCGCCCGCGCTCGCCGAGGTAGGGATGCAGCAGGTGCGCGAACTCGTGGTGCGCGGTCCAGTCGTCGCGGCGCGCGTCCGCGCTGGCCGCGGCGCCGATGAACAGATGCACCGCGGTGCCGCCGCCGCGCGTGGTCTGGCCCCAGGGCACGGGCTCGGCGTGGCCGGCCAGGGGGATCACCAGCACCTGCGTGTGCGCGCTGGGAAAGCCACCGAGCAGGCGCTCGACGTCGCGCTGCACGCCGGCCAGCCAGGCCGCGATCTCGCGCTCCTGCGCGGCGTCGATCGTCGGCAGCACGGCGACCTGCACGCGCGCGTGCGGCGCGTGCGCGCCGACCAGCGTGATCGGGTGCAGGCGCCCGAAAACCACGCTCGCCGGCCAATCGCGCGGGGTGTCGCCGAGCCGCAGCCGATCACCGACGGGGCGCCACGGCGCCGACACCGTCCACCCGGGCGGCAATTCGGCGAAGCGGATCGTGCTGTCCGGGTCGATCATGCGCGGCCGCCACAGCCAGCGCTGCGGCGCTGCGCGCAGGAAGTGGCCCGCGCGGCGACCGAGTCCGTAGCGGTCGCGTTGCGCCGCGGCGACCAGGTCGACCTCGACGTGCAGGCACTCGCCGGCGCGCCAGTCTCGCGCGACCAGTGCATCGCCGTCGCGCTCCAGCGCACCTGCGCCGCTGCGCGTCGCCGCCTCGAGGTCGCGCGCGGCACCTTCGCCGGCGGCGAATCGCACCGTTGCGTGCGCATGGACGCTGCAGGCCGTCAGCGCGAGCGGGGCGTCCTCGGCCGGCAGGCGCACCTCGAAGGTCCAGCGCGTCGCATCGTCCGCGCCCGCCAGCGCGGGCAGTGCGCCGATGAGCAGCGCGAGCGCGGACCGCAGTCGGAGCCTGGCCATGGCCGATGATGGCGGTGCAGCGGGTGGCGGCGGAAGGGCCGAAGGTCGCGAAAGGAAGTGCACGCGGCGCGGGTCCCTTCGAGCACGACCCGTTGCCGCGGCGCCGTGCTCCCTCCCCCTGTGGGCGCGAGCGCCCGGCCCGGGTCGTATCCCGGGCCATGCCCGCCGACGGAGTGACGCCGTGCGATCGATCGTGGCTTGCCTGCTGTGGCTCGCCGGCGTGGCGCAGGCCGCGGCGCCGCCCGCGCCCGACGGCACCGCGCGCGCCGCCGGCGCGGGCTTCGAGGTGTTCGATGCCGCGGCGGGACGCTGGGTGGCGCCAGAGGCGTTCTGGACTGCCTACGCGCAGCGAACCGGCGCGCACCACTGGGGCCGCGGCGCCGAGTATCCGCCCTATGCCGAGGTGGCGGAGTTCGACACCTTCCTGGTCGAGACCGACGGCCAGGCCTGCCTGATGCAGTTCTTCCACCAGCGCTGGCGCCTGGCCAACGACGTGCGGCGCTGGAACGACCGCTTCAACGACCATGGAGCGTGTCCGCGCGTGTTCGACTGAGCGCGGCGAGCGGCAGCGCTCAAGCTGCCGCCTCGATCCGCGCGATCGCCGCCGCCACGCCATCCTCGGCTCGGATCGCCTGCGACAGTCGCCGCGCCGCGTTGCGGATCGCCGGGTCGTGCACCGCGGCGTGGATCGCATCGCCCAGGCGCCGCGGATCGAGCTGCCGCTGCGGGATCGGCGCCGGCCCCGCGCCGAGCGCCTGCACGCGCGCGCCCCAGAACGGTTGGTCGACGGCGAAGGGACACACCACGGTCGGACAGCCCGCGCGCAGCCCGGCGGCCGTGGTGCCCGCGCCGCCGTGGTGGATGACCGCCGACATGCGCGGGAACAGCGCCGCGTGCGGTGCCGCATCGAGCAGGAACACGCCGGCCGGCACGTCGGACACCGCAATCCCGCCCCAGCCAGTGGCGAGCACGGCCCGCACGCCGGCGCGCGCGACCGCATCGAGCACGACGCGCGTGGTCGACGCCGGATCGACGCCCGCCATGCTGCCGAAGCCGACGTAGACCGGCGCCGGGCCGGCGTCGATGAAGGCCGCGAGTGCGGGTGGTGGCGTCCAGTCGGCTTCGGGCAGGAACCAGTAGCCGGTCAGCGTCGCTTCCGCCGGCCAGTCGCCGGGCGGGGGGCAGACAGCCGCACTGAACGCGTGCAGCATCGGTAGAGGCCGGTCGCGCGCGGTGCGCAGCGGATGCGCCGCGCGCGCACGATGTTCGGGATCGTGGCGCCGCCGCCAGGGACGCAGCCAGGGTGCGCTGCCCGCGCGCATCGCCAGCCGCAGCGCGTGCCAGGTCAGGCGGTTGTAGCCGTGCCCCAGCGGCAGCCGCGGCAGGCCCGGCACCGGCGCCGTGCCGGTCGGCGCCAGCATCGGCACGAACAGCGCCAGCAGCGCCGGGATGCCCCGACGGGCGGCGAACACCGGCATGCAGAACAGCTTCGGATGGTGCACGACGACGTCGGGCGCGAACGCTTCCGTCGCCGCCCAGGCGTCGGCCACCAGCCGATGGTGGATCGGACCGACCTGCCGCAGCACCTTGGGGATCGTGCGCAGCATGCCGAGCGCGCCGTCGAGGCCGGCGAAGATCGCGCGACCCGCAGTACTGTCGAGCAGTTCCAGCAGCCCCTCGTCCAGCGGCAGCAGTGGGATGCCGTGTGCGTCGAGCATCGACGCGAAGCGCGGGCAGGTCGCGATCGCGACCTCGTGACCCCGCGCGCGCAGCCCCAGCGCCAGCGCGAGGAAAGGTTGCACGTCGCCGCGCGTGCCGATGGTGGCGAGCAGGACTCTCAAGGGACGCGCCGCGGCATGACGGCGCGAAGCTTAGCGCCGCAGCGGCGCTTGGTCAGGTGCCGGGCGGCACTTGCGGCACCATCCGCATCGCTGCCGCATCCACGCCCTGCGCGGCGAGCTTCGCCACCAGCGCCTCGTAGCGTGCCGGCGCCATCGTCGGCTCGCGGCCGAACACCCAGGCCAGCTTGCGGTCCGGCGTGGCGAGTGCCGCGCCCTGGTAGTCGTCGTCGACGTGCACCACCACCAGTTCGGTCGAGAACGGCCAGATGAACTGCACCTTCCAGCGCGCACCGCCGCTGCCGGGCATCACCGTGGACACGCCGCGCCAGCGCCGGTCTTCCTCGCCGAAGCGCTTCTTGAACACGAAGTCATTGTCGATCCGGCCGTCGGGGCGCAGGCGGTACTCGTCGCGGGTGGCGACCTTGCCCTCCTCGAGGAAGTACGGCACGTGCGCGATCACGTGCCAGGTGCCCATGAAGCGCGGCAGGTCGACGGCGGTCGCGGGTTCGATCGGCATGCGGTCGCGCGCGGCGGGGCCCGCGCAGGCGGCGATCGCCAGCACGAAGCCGGCGACGAGGAGGCGGGGCAGGACGGGCAGAGTGCTCATGGACGCATTTTGCGCCGCCGCGGATGGACGGCGGATGAAGCGGATGCAGTCGTCGCGTGGACGTCGCGATGCCGCGGATGTCCGCCGGGCAGATCGCGCTGCGGGTCTCGACGGCGGGACCGAGGTCGCCCGGACAGCACCCCAGCGATCCACGCGCGGTAGTGACGCAGGCGGATCCTGCAACTCACATGGCCGTGACGCCCGGGGCGTACGGTTCGCACGACGCCCGCCAAGACGCTCCAAGCGGCCAGGCCCGCAAGTGTCCACGTGGTGAGGACCGCGCGCGACCGGCTCGACGGACGCGCTGCTGCGGCATGGTCGCGCCGCTGCCCGCCGGATCGACGACCTCGATGCCCGGACCGGCGTGCCGACCCTGCCGGCGGCGCCGTACCGCCCGCTCGCGCGCGGCGACGGTGATGCATGGGAAGCACCGTTCATGCGCCACGGTGGCGGCACCACCACGAACGGCTTGCCGAACGTCCCACCGTTGCCCGGCCGGACCCGTCGTCCGGCCAATCGTGTCCCCGCTCGGGCACGGGAGAAGCGAACATGAACGTATCGAGTTTGGCCTCATGCGCCCTGGCGGTGGTTGTCGGCTTCGGCAGCTCGCTCGCCCTGGCCTCCGAGGGGCCGGCCGGGTTCCACCGCGCCGCGGCGGGCCACTGGGTGGCGGAAGTGCGTGTCCCCGGTGCCGACGGCACGGCGCTGCAGACCCTGGTCTACCTGCCGGCCGAGGGGCGCGGGCCCTGGCCGACGCTGATCACGCGCAGTCCCTACGATCTGCCGATGACTCCAGTCAGCGGCTTTCCCGAGGAGCACGCCAACGCCGGGATCGAAGCCGACGAGAAGGACATCGGCTGGACCGAGGCCACCGACCGGGGCTATGCGCTGGTGATCCAGTTCATGCGCGGCCGCAACGAGTCCGACGGCACGTTCAGCCTGTTCGTCGACGAGCGCACCGACGGCGAGGCGCTGGTGCGCTGGGTCGAACGCCGGCCCTGGTCCAACGGCCGCCTCGGTGTGTTCGGCGACTCGGCCAGCGGCGTCGCGGCGCTGCAGGCCGCGGCCGTGGACCGACCCTCGATCCGCGCGATCTATGCGCAGGCGACCAGTCCGGATTTCCTCGGCGGCGTGATCTTCCCGGAGCGCGCGATCAAGTGGGAAGCCCTGCTGCCCTTCGTGCTGAACCAGTCGCTCGAGAACAGTGCCGACCACGAAGCGCGCCTCGGACTCGACGAGCCGGCGATCGAGCTGCTCAAGAACGATGCGACCGACGCGCTGGGCGAAATGTTCGGCGCACTGGAGTCCGGCGATGCGTCGACCTCCGGATGGTGGACCTCCGCCCCCACCGCGGACCTGCCCGTCGTCAGCGACTTGCAGCCGCGCCGGTCCGAACTGCTCGCCGCACGCACGCAGCCGCGGGTTCTGGCCGCCAACGACCTGCGATTCCGGCTGCGCGCGCCGCTGCTTCAAGTCGGGCTGTGGCACGACTTCTTCCACGACAGCGCGATCGACACCTGGACCCAGCGCCGCTTCGGCGCCGACGACGACCGGCTGATCATGCTCGACGGCACCCATTACGACGTCGACGACGGCGCGATCTGGCCGATCCGCCCGATGTTCGCGTGGTTCGACCATTGGCTGAAGGGCGCCGCGACGGAAGTGCCGCGATGGCCGCGCGTCCAGTTCGCCTGGGCCGGCGAGGGCGTGGCATCGACCATCGGCAGCGACCGTTGGCCGCTCGAAACGCGCACGACGGTGCTCGACCTCGTCCCGCCGGCCGCGCCGATCGCGATCGATGCGACGCGTCCGGTCCCGACGCTCGGCGGCAACCACCTGATCGCACCGTCCGGCATGCTCGACCAGCGACCGCTGCTGCAGCGGGCCGATGTCGGCATGCTGCGCGGCCCCGTGCTGCGCACGGGCCTGCCGATCGCCGGGGAAGTGGGTGCCGTGCTGCGCCTGAAGCGGCCTGCCGAGGGCCCGCTGGTGGTCAAGCTCGTCGACATCCGGGCCGACGGTGAGGTGCGGCTCGTGCGCGAGCAGTTGATTCCGGCTGTCGCCGGCCGCTGGGCCAGGGTCCAGTTCGCCTCGATCGGGTATCGCTTCGCGGCGGGCAGCCGGCCCGGACTCATCGTGCAGGGCAGCAGCTTCCCTGCCTGGGTGGTCGAAGGTGCCGCTCCATCCCGCTGGATCGACATCGCGAGCGCGCGACTGACGTTGCCCGACGCATCCTCGTGCCGTTGCGGCAATCAGCCCCCGCGCGGCGGATCGCCCTGTCGCCTGAGTCCGAGCGCGGCACCGGACGCGGTCTGCCGGGCGCCCTGAAGTGCGCATGCGACGCGGCTTCGCCGAGCGGCCGGTGATCGGCCCACCCGACGGGTGCCGCGCCGCGGCGACGCGATCCCCCCGTCTGGATCTCGCCGTGGGGGTCGCGTCGCATCCCGCCGATCGTTCGGTGCGCGAATCGATCGCGCCAACGTGGGCCCGGTAGGCCGCCTATCCGCCCTGGGACAGGTCGTCGTTGACGACGAAGTCGACGCCGATCCGTTCCTTCACCGTCGCGATCCGTCGCCGACTGATCGGGACCTTGCTCTGGTCGGACATGATGCAGAACCAACCGCGCGCGGTACGCCGTACCTTGCGAACCTGGTCGACAGCCACCCAGAACGACCGGTGGACCCGCAGGCCCCGATCACCGAGCTCCGACTCGAGTTCCGCGATCGAGCCGAGAACGGTCGCGGTGCCGCGGGTCGAACGCACGAGAAGGTAGTGCAGATCGGACTGCACCACGACGAGCTGGCGCCCGATCGCCGGCGGTATGCGATCGAGCAGCGGCGTCGACGACGCATCGGTCGCTGCTTCCGCGGCCGCCGGCTGCGGGGTCGGCGGGTGTGGCCGTGGGTCGCCCTGCGCCCTTGGCGAGGCCGGCGTATGGCTCGGATCCGGCGCTGTCTCGATCGCTCGCGACACGAGATCCGGCGCCGGAACGACCGGGGATGTCGCGGCTTGCGCGTCCGGCGCCACCGGGATCGAACGCGGCTCGTCGCTGCGGGGGGGGATCCTGCGGGTGGTTCAGTTCCGGGCGCTGGGAGGCGAGCAGCGGCGGCAGGTTGAGCAGCGCCCAACTGCTGAGGTACTGCAGCGCGAGACGCAGCCACTCCGCAACCACCGCGAGCGCGCCCCCGGCGCGCTCCCACTCGTCGAGGAAGCCGTCGACGATCTCCTCGCCCTCGGGCGGCCACAGGGACTCGATACCGAATGCCAGCGGCGCGAACAGCACGCTGCCGATCAGCCCGCCCAACAGCCGCTGCACCAGTGCAGGCAGACGCGCGAGCGCGCGAACTTTGGCCAGGCCGCGCACGCACAACACGGCGAGCAAAAGCCCGACGCTCACGTGCGCGAACCAGAGCGCGAAGGCCGGCAGCAGCCCCAGGCCCTGGGTCACTTCGGAATCGGTGAAGGACAGCAGCAGGGCCAGCGCGAACGACACGGTCAGCCACCACACCCAGACCCTTCGCCACGACATGCGCCACGCCATTGCGACCCGCAAACCCGTTTGCTCCGAACTGGCTGGAATGCTACGACAGCCGCAGTCCCACCAACGTGAATCCCTGGCGCAAGCGGTGGCACGCGATCGGCCCCGGCGATGAGGACCGAATTGCCGGTCCGTATCGCTACACCGAGCAACCCACTGCGATGGCGGGCTGCGACGAGTGCGCTGGCGGCGCGCCAGCGCCCTGAAGCCGCGGTCCGGCGCAGGCCGCCCCGCCAGCTTCCGGGCGCGCGCGTCGTCGCCCAAGGTCCAGAGCGCCATCCCCGGGCGCGGCGATTTCGAAGGCGACGACAGCGGCGCCCCGAAATCGGCTTCGCGATCTCGCGCGTCGGGCAACACAGTCGCCGCGCGCTTTCAGGTTCCCGGCGCCACCTGCGGAACCATCCTCAGCGTTGAGGGGTCCACGCCTTGCGCCACGAGCCTCGCCACCAGCGCGTCGTAGCGCGCGGAATCCATCGTCGCTTCGCGACCGAACACCCAGGCCAACTTGCGATCCGGCGTCGCCAGCGCGGCGCCCTGGTAGTCGTCGTCGACGTGCACGACCACCAGCTCGGTCGACAGCGGCCACACGAACTGCACCTTCCAGCGCGCGCCCTCGCTGCCGGGCACGACGGTGGACACGCCGCGCCAGCGGCGATCCTCCCCGTCGAAGCGCTTCTTGAACACGAAGTCGTTGTCGATCCGTCCGTCGGGACGCAGGCGATACTCATCGCGCAGGGCCACCTTGCCTTCCTCGAAGAAATAAGGAATGTGGCCGATCACGTACCAGGTGCCCGCGAAGCGCGGCAGGTCGACGGACGGCGCGGCCACCATCGGCGCGCGCTCGCTCGCGGCGGGACCCGCACACGCAGAGAGCACGATGGCGGTGAGAAGGGTCAGGATGCGGAACATGGTCATGGAACTCCTCTGTCTGGGTCGAATGTGGACGCGCCCACATCGCAGCGCGATGGACGCCTTCCGTCACGCGCGCCGCACGGTACAGGCCACCAGTGGCTCGTCCAGCGCGCGATCGAACAGGACTGGATCGACCGGCACCGGTGGCACGGGGAACTCGATGCGCACCTTCAACGGGCGTTCACCCGCGTCGTCGCGCAGGTTCGAAAGGCCCTCGAAACGGACCAGCCGTCGGGTTTCGGCGTCGTAGGCGACCTCGATCGAGGGCAACAGCCAGCCGAACCAGCCACCCAGCCGCAGGCGGAAGGCGCGCAACGAGGGATCGTCCGCGCCGACCGGCGCGACGTCGAAGCGATAGGTGCGCAGGCGCGAGGGCACCAGGAACTGCATCGAACGCGTGCGGCCTTCGGTGAGCGGGACCCACGACGCGCGCACCCATTCGTCGAAACCCGCGTCGGCGACCAGTGGGCCGGGCGGCAGCAGCGCGGCTGCCTCCGCCTCGCCCGGCGCAGTCCACGCCACGCGCGTGCCCGCGGTGGTGCGCTCGGCGCCTTCACGGTAGCCGCTGCGCGCATCCTCGAGCAGGAACGAAGGCGCCGTCGGTGCGTCCGCGTAGCGCACGCGCTTGCGCGCGAAGGCCACGCCATCGAGGCAGCGGTACAGCACCAGCCGCTCGGCGGGGTCGCCATCGACCCGTCGCACGAGGTGTTCCTCGCGATAAAGGGCCGCGCCGTCGTCGAGGTCGCTGGCCAGCGCCACTTCGCGCTGCACGAGCGCGTGCGCCGGTGCGGCATGCAGCGCTGCGATCAGCGCCAGTGTGAGCATCGTCTTCATGTAGGGTTCCTCGGGTTCAACCGGTGGTGGCGCGTGCCGCACCGCGCGCGGGTGGCCAGGGAAAGAACGCACTGACCTCGGCCTGGTAGCGGCGGTAGTCGTCGCCGCGGCTGCGCAGCGCCTG
>Ga0209450_10001235_pt1 | contig 12819 bp, 7 predicted proteins | sample FrelakmetLWP11LW_FD_187149 | JGI IMG/M metagenome (GOLD analysis project Ga0209450, IMG submission 187149) | Freshwater lake sediment microbial communities from the University of Notre Dame, USA, for methane emissions studies - LWP11 LW (SPAdes)... | ecosystem: Environmental > Aquatic >... | reverse complement strand
TTATATGGTACTCTGTTGAATTCACGGCTCATTGCAATGGCAGACTTAATTGCTCCATTTTTAATGTCGAAGTATATCGCCATTGGTTTCCCACCGGGTAGAATATTATAAAGGAGCATATCACAGACTCCTTCCAATTCTCCATTCACATACCCTGGTTTTGATAAATTATTATAGGTCAAAGCTGCTGTTGGTTTACAAACAAGGATCAATATGAGAGTCAGAAATCTTAAAGAGTTGGTGTAACATTTAAACATGATTTCCATAATCTTAATATATTTTGTTATTATTCTTGAAATCCGAGTATCTGTATATCTCAATTATATGTGTTTTGCTTATTGCCTTTCTGCCTTATCTCACCAGATTTTACAATTAAGATTGATCTCAAACTTCTCTTTATCTGTTAAATATTTAACAGTAACTATCCCGCTATTATAAGAAACTGAGTCGGTTTTTTGAAAGTCAAGAGGAATTTTAATAAGGAAGCAGAAATATTTCTTTGTGACTGATGATCCGGCATCTATAAACTGATTATTGTTTACACCGTGGAAATCAATTGTCGCTCGTTTTTCCGGTGTGAACGTGTCCCCCAATCCGGTTGTCCCAAACTCCAGTCCTTTCGCCCAGAGCTTTCCCTCTTTCATCCCATGCCAGATATGGAGCCATGGATATTCTGATGTTTTCCACAGAAAACCTAACAGCAGACCAGTCGCAGTATTTGCCGCTGTTACCCAACCGTATTCATCCTCAGTAATATGGGTAGTGACAAATCCTTCTTTTTGATCAGATTTTGTTAAATCCAACGAAGTGAAGAGAGTGTCAGCCACCCCTTTTGGCCATTGGTATTCGTACTTCCGGATTGAGGGTTTTGCAAGCGTCTGATTAAATCCATATGTGGCATTACTGCTTATTATGGTATTCTCATCGAGGAAAGGTGGTCCGATTGTTGCATGCTGTACTATTGCCGTAAAGATCCCTGTATTAAGGTGATTCGAAAGTTTTTCATCCACAACAAAGCAAGGATCACTCTCAGAGAGCGTTATGGTTCGATGAAGCGTAAGTGGTTCAAGTTTTGGTTCCACCGACATATTTAAAATCGTGGCGCTCAGGGGATCTTCTTTTTTCCACCATATATTTGATGGTTCTCCGTTGTGAGGTATACCGGCAGCCTTTTCACCTACTGTTGGTGAACCCCACCTGCCTATGCAGAGAAAGTGGCCCTGAAAAGGCGCTCCCTTCCTGTTGTTTTCAGGCATATCTGCGGGTCTGAGCTTCCAGGTAAATGGATTAAGACTATCCTTTTTGAATCTGAATCCAACAATAGCTCCACCATATAAAGAAACGCTCAGGTTAACCTGGTCATTTTGTAGAACAGCAAGTGTGTCATCATGATTACCAGTTGCTATATTCTTTGGGCCAGATGTACTAATGCACGCAGTCAACGCTATTGATAAGAGGGCGAATAGTGCTTTTTTCATAATTGATTACCTGATATTCAGTTTGTTTATTTATTCAGTCCAGACAGTCACCCCTCCGGGATTAATTGTCTTATTGCCAAGAATAATTACAGCTTTTTCCGGAACAGGAAGAATAACCGGTTCAGACCTATAATTTACTCCTACCCAGAACCCATCGCGCCATTCAACGAAAACATAATTTGGCAAATCGAGGATGGTTGCACCGGCCCTGGTGTAGACACTTCTCAATATTTGTTTTTCCAGAGCTCCATTATCTGTCCAGACACCTATATATGTTACTGTCCCTTTTCCGATTCTTCTTGTCACGGAAGCCGGGGTACCGGAATAAAACTGATCAGAATAATTTGCCAGAATTTCTGTCCCTTTATTTGCAGTCAGAAGCTCTCCCCATATATTCCATGTAAAGCTTTTACCAAATGCTGTTACTGATCCTTTCCGGTTTGGCGGCAGCTGATCATTGTCTTCTATTCTTGCTCCGATCAGATCCCATACAGGCTGCTGAAGTAATGTCTCGTGAAAATGGCCATTATTGTCTTTCTGTCCGGTACGGCAGCTTAATATCAGATTTCCTCCGGCTTTGACATATCTTGTCCATTTACTGATCATAACTGAATCTACCATAGAATATGCCGGGGCAACAATAAACGGATATAATTCAGGATCAAACTTATCATTCTCCCGGATAAATGTTACCGGGGCACCCATTGTCTTCAGATTCTCGTAGTAGGTGTAATAGTGTTGCCAGGTGTTCCATGATTTAGTAACCGGATTTCCTTCTATCTCCCACAGATTATCCTGCTTCCACAGAAACGCTGTATTTCTTGAAGAGATGGAATTTGGAATTGTTACCCGGGAATTATTAATCTTATTAAGACTATTTATCTCTTCAATTGTCTTCACATATTCCTTTCCGCCTCTGGAGACTGTGACTCCATCGGTTTCAATAATTCCCTTATGGGTCTGTTCCCCCCCGAAAAGTGGCTGACGGAACCTGTAGGTGCATACAAATTTGTCGCCCAGTCCAAAGCAGTGCCAAATCCACATTCTTACTGCACCGGGTAAGGGCTGTGCGTTATAAGTGCCCCAGTTGATTTGTCCGGGCTGTAGTTCCATTATTCCGGTATAACCTTCTATTGATTTCGCCATTTCTGTTGAGAATGAAAGTTCCATTCCGCTCCCGAGCCGGAAATTCAGATCTCCCTCAGGATAATTCAGAAGAGTACTTAACAGATACATTGTGTGAGAAGCAAAATCCAGGTCGCCCCGGTTCCGGAAAAGATCAACCGGCGGAAGGAATTTGTAGTAGGCGTAATTAGTGGTAATCCATTGGTTTTTATTGCAGTACTTTCGTAAAAGATCTGACTGAAAACGGATAGAAGAAGCCAGTGCATCGGCTGTATAGCGTTTAAAATCGAGAAGGGCATGAGGATTTCCCGAACCGGTCCTTTCGTTGGGGATACGGATCTGTTCAAAAGAGTTAAATATGCTGCTCCAGAATGAAGTCCCCCATGCATTATTTAAAGATTTGATATCATTATTATATTTCTTTATTAACCAGTTTCTGAAATCTGATTGCGCAAATTCTGAATAATCGTACAGACTTCCGAGGTGAGGTTCATTATCAATCTGCCAGCCCCATACCCGGTTATCTTTACCATATCGCTTTGCCATTTCGGTTACTACTTTCTCTATATAGCCCCGGTAAACAGGATTTTCCTGGTTTGCATAGAGCCTGTTCCCATTTGGAGAAAGGCGGGTTCCTTCAGCGTTAACAATAAGTATTTCAGGGTGTTTTGAAGAGAGCCAGATAGGAGGGCATGGAGTAGGAGTGCATAAAATGACCTTTAATCCGTTTTTAGCTGCTTCTGCAATACACCAGTCAAGCCATTCAAAATCAAATTTTCCCTCTTCAGGTTCAAGATTCGCCCATGCAAACTCAGCCATATGGGTAAAGGAAAAACCAAGATCTGCCATCTTTCTGATATCCCGCGCCCATTGATCACGAGCCCAGTGTTCCGGGTAATAATAGACCCCAACCGGCATGGGTGTTTCAACATTGAAGAAATTCTTTCTGTCCTGGGATTTCAGTAAAGAGGATGAACTGAGGAAGATAAAAATTAAACAGAGACTAAACCGGGTTTTCATTTTAAGAATATTAGAACTATTTAATAACATGATTATGGATTTTAACACTATTATTCAGGGAAATAAAATGCTTTAACTGTTCCGGTCATATTTTTACCATTGTAGTTTCCTGAAAAATTTCCATAGAATTTTTCCTTCGCACGGTTAAGCTTTATTTCATAGATACCTTTTTCTCCTTCAATTCTTTTACCTGCGATAGTAACGTCTTCGAAGATTACCTCAAGCTTCACATAAATTACATTCTGTATATTGGAGAATTTCAGCACTTTCCCTTTCATTTTCCAACCGTTAACGACAATCTCTGGTTTCCCTTCCTTGAAACTCATTCGCAAATAGAGGTTCCAGTTTGGTTTCAACTCGCTGAAAAACAAGGTCATCTCTCCGTTTTTAATCGGGCTGATCTTCCAGTTATCCGATACTGCTTTCATACGTATCTTATCCAGCTCAGGATTTAGTGCCTGAAGTTCAGTCACATGCATATCCGGATTATCTTCATAGTTCACAATTCCGGACATAAACGCATTTTCAGTTGATGCAGGCGCCACCCATCGGTACCAGGTATAGCCAACAATTCCTTCATGCATGGCAGTTCGCGCAAGAGTTGCTTTCCCTCTGCGGAACATCCTTTCTTTTACAGACAGGTTTTGTAAGGTTTCTCCCGGGAAAGGTATAGCTTTAAAAATATCTGTATTCCAGCTGAACTCCCCTATCAGAATAGGAATCCCGGAATATTGGTAGACAGTATCATAACGTTCATAAAGAATTGGCTGGTAATTGTTGGCTGAAATTACATCTGTCCATGGTTTGATGGCATCCAGCACATAGGTAGGGGGAGGGCCACCAAATCTGCATCCAAGAATCAAATGATTAGGATCGTAACGCTTGATAGTTTTATTAGCCAGTTCAAAATAGCGTTCTGCATAAATCTGTACAAATGCCTGCGCATCATCGGAATATGCTGATCCGGGAAAAATAGTTTTAGAATTATTAAGTTTTCTGATATCTTCTCTGGAGGTAATCTTAACACCCCATGCATCTGAGAGTCTTTCGAAAGATCCTCCATGCCGGTTAAGCAAGAAATTCCATGCATATTCGAAAGCCGGCTTACCGGTATCCATACCCAATACCAGCCGCAACAAAGCAAAGTCAAACTGACCTCCCTGGAAACCAGGATCAAGGCCAAAATCATCAGCATTTCCAAATCCGATCTCATTATCGGTGAAATAACCAACCAAATCTTTTGAATATCTTAGCGGACTGCATAATGCTCTAGCTTTTCTATCAACGGCAACCTCCCACGCCGGATCAAAAATGTCGGGTAACCCCAGGTTACCAGTGACTGAAGGCAAAAATGGTGGTTCCTTAAAGAATTCAATTATTTCAGTAAATGGAACATTTTTATTATAGAACTCCTCAGTTGCCCAGGCTCCCAGAGAATTAAATCCTGAAGTGTGAAGCTTTTCGATACAAGCCCTTACAAAACTATCAGGACTTTGCTGGTAGTTATATTTTTTATCAACAGTAATTGCATATTGCCCTGGCAAAGCACGCCTGCCTCCCTGGGTGCCGGCACGATTAACGGCGCAGATTCCTTTGTAAAAAAACTGCTCATCTTCGGGTGTAATAAACCACCACTGCCCTTCTGCTGTTTTTCCCACCCGAAAATATCCGGGTGTTCCCTTTATGGAAGATTTTTCAAATTTTGTCAGGACATCGATTTGAGACAACACCTTACATGGTATCAGAATTGTAAATGCCAGAAGAATAGAAACTCTAATGTTGTACTTTTTCATTTCTAATGATTCGGATTAATATAAACATTTTATAATCAATTATTTTGCTTCTCAAAAGCCCCGATATTGGCTTTCCCCCCGGCAGGAACCTTATTTCCTTCAAAATCCCTGGTCCCCATATTCTTATAGATAATCGCTGCTTCAATTGCAGGAGAGCCGGGAATAAGGCGGTAACCGTCGAGTGAGCCCAGACCATTGGCTCCTGTGCCCGGGTTCTCTAGTCCAGGATCATTGGTGAAATTGCCAGGAATTTTGGGTAGATCAATATGATTGCCATAGAAATAGTTATTTATGATATTTTTTGTTGACCTGCCTCCCAGGTTGTACCTGCCTGCACCTTTATAGTATAGTATATTATTCGCAAAAGTGACATTCACCGCCGAACCGGCAGGTACTTTATCTCCACCGGGCCACCAGAAAGAATACGCGTCAATTTCTTCCCCGAGACAGATCACATTGTTATAAAACTCCACACCCTCAACAGGGCCAGTCAGATATAATATTCTGTGTTTATCGTTCTGGCTGATATTGTAGCGGATTATGGTGCCTTTGTTGGAGCTTCCTCCACAAACCATCAGGAATCCGCCGTCATTATCGTGACTGTAGTTATACTGAAATATGGTATTTCTGCACCATCCATCAGAGTCGTATGCCATGCCGTCGAGTACACCGTGCATATGACTTACCTCATTGAATTGAATAATTGTATTGTGACTCGCATAGGGCCAGATACCTGCGGCATAATCGGGGCAGCGCATACGTCCGTAACTTAATACATTTTTTTCAATAAGAGCACTGTCACAGCCCGTTACCAATATTCCATCACCACCAAAATCTTCAAGAAAGTTATTCCTGATGACTACATTTTTGTTAGGGTACCAGTTTCCCGGGTAATTTAAATATGAGCTGTAAACAACGATTCCATCCCTGTCTGTGCGCGCAAGTCTGCAACCTTCGATAATCAGGTCTTCATACCTGCTGAGTACAGAGTCCCCCATGTTATCGATGCCGATTCCGGCCCCCCGACACCAGCTGTTACGGTCAAAACCAAGTTTGCCGACAGCCTTATACTGGTCATTAATTATATCCGGCCCTTCAGCATATTTGTAGGAGGTTCCGTTCACGTCTCTGATGATCAGGTTTTTAAGCCAGATATGCCTCGCTATTCCGAAATTATCGATCCTCACACGCAAACCGGTCCTGAATGGCGGATGACCTTTGCCTTTGTTCACAAGCTCAAGGTTGTTGATCTCCCAGCATTCAGTATTGAATAATAACAACGCTTCGTTATAGAACCCTGCTGCATCGATAACGGGCTTATTACCTTCACCATACATGTCGATGACGATCGGAGAATCAGGATTCCCTCTGCCTTTCGGCCACAGGTGTCCCTCAAACCGTGAATTAGCCCTGAATAGGATCCGATCCCCGGGATGAAAGGTTCCGGTATTCACCCTGTCGATAGTTTTCCATGGTCTATGTATGGAGTTACCGCTATTATTATCGTTTCCCTTTTCGGAATCAATATACCAGGTGACTGGTGACCCTGGCCCTTTACAGGAATAGTAAAGACATGCACCTGTAAGCATCAGAATCACTATCCATCCCTTACGATTGTTTTTTGAAATATTCATTTTGACAAAATTAGTTTTTAACTGCATACGTTGCGGTTACTGTTTCCGTGTGCGACCATCCATTGCCGACGACTCCTTCGAATCGCCCGGTAACTGCTTCTTTCCCTGTTATAGCGTCAATTCTGTAACGGGCAGCGGCAACTTTCGGAGCAACTGTCTGTCCGAAGTATATCGTTTTGGAAATATCGGCGGCAGCCTTTGGGTCCATAGAGTTCAGCATCCTGTATATGTCGTCTCGGAGAATCACTGTAATATCGACATGAAGCCGGTCGCCTGTCGCCGGCTGCCGGAAGATGAAAGTTTGATTATGTTTTGTCCAGCCTCCGGTCTCCCAGACATTTAATTAAAAGAATTATAAAATTCAAATATCCTTTTGGCATCTTGCTCTTTATCATATTTTAAGTTGTTATCACTAACAAATTTTTTTATTTCAGTCACTTTACCTTTCAGAATCTCAAGTATTGACTTTTTATTCAGTTTTATTTTTTTTATTTCACCCTGTGAATTTTTAATATAATAGGAATTGTTAATACTATATTCATCGTAATGAGATCCTGTACTAAAGGTAGGATCAAAATTAGCGGGTGCTAATTCACAATAATGCCTGATTAAGAAATCTATGTTTCCCCTTGAAGCTATCTCCAAAAAATTGAAGTCATGTTTATCGGTCTTTTCAGGGCTTACTGCTGTCAATTCAAAATAATAAGTTTTACCTGCGTTTTTATCTTTCAGAGTGAAGCCTTTAACCTTTGTTTTGTCGAGTATAAGAGTATCATCATTGCTTAAGATCAAAGCCGCATCATTGAATGCTTCATACATTAATGGAATATCGGTGTAAGTTCTCCCATCATTTAAAACTATGTTGCTTTTCAGAAACGAATTGATAAAATAGGGTGTACCCTTTACTCCAAAATATAAGGGATCGCCCGGACCTCGTATGTTTCCTTTATAATTTCCTGCAGAATGTAATTTCCTGCTTAATGCATAGTCTGATGAACCTGCCATACTTGTAGCGCCCTGTATAAGTGTACCTGCAAGTCCTCCCTGTGCAAATGAACATAAAGACAGACAAAGTATCCAGGAAACAAGAAATATTTTTTTTGGTTCCATTCTGTCAGGGTTTAAACTTGCAACGCAAATTTTATAAAATAAAGAAAAAGGAAGTTCCAGGTATTATTCATACCATAAAACTTCCTTTTAAAAACAATCTGTCACTGTTTATTCAGGACAGCTTTATATTCTATGGTAGCATATGCATTACCACTTGTAACAACCCATTGTATCTCCATCTGGGAGGCAGTAACCATCTTGTATGTATAAGAGGTACCATACCCGTTAAATACGTTTTGCGGGTAATTTGTCTGGTAGATAAGAAAATAGTTAACCCCCGACATTTCATCGCCGGTGGAAGTTCCTAGTGTAAAACTCCATCTGCCGGCAGCTAAATTTACAGGAGTCTGAGGTACCTTGTTAAGTATCTTTACTGCGGTAACCTGAACCGAGTCTGCTCTTACTCTGCCAAAATTGAAAGTGAGAGTCGTGGAATCGACAACGGTAGTATCACGATATGTTATATCATTTCTTTCGTTTGCCTTGTTTGCCAGATAATATGTTTTATCGATATAATTGGCAGTGGCCCAGGTTCCTGCAAATGTAGCAGGATCCCCTTTTGTATTCAGGGATATTTCTGTTTTTTCGCAACTGCAGATGCAAAAAACAATCCCTATGATTATTAACGGATAATATTTTTTCATATTCTTCATCATTTTTAAACATTAATTAAAGACCAGGATTGTATTGGGCTTCACTGCTTGGGAAATGGAACAGGAAAAACGGACTGTTAAACGGTAATGCATCAGCGCCGCTCACATAAATTTTATCATCGCTTTCTTTTTCTCCCAGTGGAACCAGGAATGTACCATTGCTCAATGCGCTCAATCTCAGCATATCAAAGAAGCGTACGCATTCAGTAATCATTTCCCGCCCTCTTTCATCAATAATTTCCTGGATAATCGCAGCCTGGCTTGCACTGGCAAAATCAGGTATCCCGGCACGCCTCCTCACAACGTTCAGATCAGTCAGCGCATCAGTCAGATTGTTTTTCCTTGCATTTATTTCAGCCCTCATTAACAGAAATTCGGCTGCCCGGTAGAGAGGATAGTACATCTCATGAGTTCTTATCCTGTTCTGCCACCAGCTTCCGCGAACTCTTTTTACCAGCTTCTTCCATCTCTGGTCAAGAGAAGTATCGCCTTTCACCATTAAATCAACGTATGGTTTGCCAATCCTAAAAAATTCTTTTGCTCCCGGCAGTGTGGGAGTACCAACCGGGCTTGCTGAATTCATATATCCAAACTTGCCCTGATTGGTCATTTTTTGTGCATTCCTTCCGTCAATACCATAAATAACTTCAGGCGCCCTGTTCCCATCTGTTGACTTCCAGCCCCAGTCAATATACGGCGGTGCGCTTATCTTGTTAAATAAAGTATTTACATCGGCAGCCAGCGGGTATTTGGTTGAACCGGTTGCTGAAACAGGACCCAGTAAAGTATTTACCTGTGCAAGTGCATTATCAAAATCATTCATCTGGAAATATACCTTTGCCAGAGTGGCAATTGCAAAATCTTTCCGCATACGCATTTTATATCCAATAGGATGAATGGCCGGATCATAAGCTTCAGGTAACAATGGTATGGCTCTCTGCAGATCTTTTATAATAAGACCGTACATCTCACCAACTGTTCTCCTTTTTGCAGGTATATCGGCAGGACCGAGTATGGGCCAGTCCCTGAAAACCACGGCAAGCTCATTGAGGGTGGAGGAGTGATATTGCGGGCCAAAGAAAAGAACCTGCTGCCAGTAAGCTAAAGCTCTCATTGCAAGACCCTCGCCAAGCATCCTGTCTCCCTGCAAAGGTAAATCTGGATCGTTTGCAACCATCCCTTTGTCAATCGTTTCAATAACAAAGTTCATATCGTAAATGGTGAAACCATTCCACTGCAACTGATAACGGGCCATTCCGGCATCAGCGCTAAAGTAACTATGAGTATAAAGGCTATACGATTCAATAGCTAAAACTGAAGCGCGTTTTGCCGGGTTGATATTATAAAAGTCAGATTGCATTTCAGCAATTTCAATAAATATACCCATTCCCGCGGGGGAGAATACCCCGGCGTATCCGCCGTTCAAAACCGTCTCGAGGTCCCTTATTGATGATCTCAAAGATTTAACGTCCTGAGAGGTTTCAGGTTTTATTTCATCAACAAATTTGGTGCATCCGGATGATGCAATAAGTAAAAGAACGGGAAGCACCAAAGTATATTTTATAGCTTTTTTCATCTTTTTCATATTTATATTTTTTAGATGATTAGAAGGATAGATTGATACTGAAGAAAATCGTCTTTACCTGAGGATTGGCAAGACCCGCATTGCCGGGACTGATATTCCCGCCCAGGTTTCCCCCTGAAGGATCAGTGGCTCCAATATCCATTTTGAAGAATTCAGGATCTATCCCCGGATACCTGGTAAAGGTCAACAGGTTTTGCGCACCTGCCTTAATTGTAAGACTTCCATCAAAGTTTATTTTCTCCATAATGCCCCCTGGTAAAGTATAGCTTAACTGGACATTTTTTAACCTCATATAAGAGCCATCATAAAGAAAACGTGTTGTTCCGCCGGCGCTCAGCAAAGGAATATTTGTAGGATTGGCTTTTGTCCATGCATTTGCCAGATCGGGAGAGAAATTACTGCTTCCCGTGGAGCTGACAGACATCAGGCTCTGAATTCCGGAATCGTAAATATAGTTCCCGTACTGAAACGTTAAAGTTGCCGATAATTCTATGCCCTTGTATGAAAAGGCATTATTAATACCTCCGTAGAATTGGGGATAGGGAGTTTTGTCTGTTAATAAGACACTGTGATTCCCGTTATTTGTGGACCGGTTCAAATCAATAACCTGTCCCGAAAGATCTGAAACCGTTGGTTGACGTGTCCATTCTGCGGCCGGATTTACGGCATAAATCATTTCATGACCGGTAACCGGATCAAGTCCTGCATAAACTGGCAAGTAATATGCCCCTAACGGCTGTCCTTCCACGACCATATTGTAACCAGACTGGATAAAGCGTTGTTGCGGAGAAAGTTTTGTGACTTTTGACCTGGCCCTAGAAATATTGAAATCGGTTATCCATTTGAATTCACCGTCAATGTTTCTGGTAGTGATACCAATATCAAAACCTTTGTTTTCCATTCCACCCAGGTTCTGAACGATCGGCGTCGAAAAATAACCCATATAATTGTTGATCTTATTGTTCACAATTAAATCGGTTACATTTTTGAAAAAGTAGTCGAATGAACCGCTGATCCTGTTATTCAATACGGTAAAATCTATACCCACATTGGTTTGCAGCTGTTTTTCCCAGTGTATCGAATTATTACCTATTGTGCTAAAAAAGAAACCCGGTTGCCCTCCATAAGATCCCCAGTTGACTACCTGTGAAAGATACGGGTAGTTTCCAACCTCGCCGTTACCTACTGTTCCGCGGCTGACCCTGATTTTGGCATAATTTATAAATGAAATGTTTTTCATAAAATCTTCGTCGCTTATAATCCAGCTCAGGGCAACTCCCGGGAAATAACCCCATCTGTTGTCCTTGCCAAATCTTGAAGAATAATCAGCCCTGTAATTCACATCAAGAAAATAACGTTTTCTAAAATCGTATCTTGCCCTGCCAAAGTATGAAATGAAACGGTTCTGGTCAACAGATACGCTCTGACGGGTTGTTACGATTTCCGTGTTTGAGTTTGTGAGAGTAAAATAATCGGTGGGAAAGCCTTCGTATGTATTTCCCTGGCCATTATTATTGTAACTGTCTACAGAGTTACCAACCAGTATACTGATTCCGTGGTTTCCGATAGTCTTGTCGTATGTAATGGTATTGGTACCTGTATAACGAACGGTTTCACCTCTGCTGTAGCTGATAGCTCCCTCGAGGTTTGGATCAATTCCATCACCCTTTCTCCTGAACTCGCGCGACTGGTAGCCCCTGCTCCTGCTCTGGTCAAATCTCATACCCCAGTCAGTACGCAACACCAGACCTTTTATCGGTTTCAGCTCAAGATAGAAGTCTCCCATATTTCTCAATATTTGCTGATCGGCCCATGTCCAATCCCTCCTGTACAAAGGATTTATACCCTGACCTCCTGAAAGATTCCTGTCATAGAAGTACCTGTCTGTTCTTGTAGGCAGGGTTGAAGGTGACATTATCGGATAAATAGGCAGCAAAGATCCGTAATAATCACTATAACTGGCATAAGAATTATTTCTGAACGTATAGTTTGCATTGATTTTTGCGCCAATAGTTACCCATTTATTTACGTAATGATCAATATTTATTCTGAAAATAGCCCTGCGGATGCGAAGTCCGGCATCATAACCGTATTCATCCCTGTATTGTCCGCTGAGATAAAATCTTGTCTTTTCGGTACCGCTTGATGCCGATAAATTAAACTGGTTATAATATGCGGGTTGGGTTACAATCTTCTTCCAGTCCGTATTGGATTTTTCAGCTATGGTCCTGTCGAAACCATCCAGACCGTTAATAGAAAAAGAAGTAAATTTCTGCCCTGCGCGGCTTGGAAGGGATTCAGACCAGTACTTATCCATAATTGAAAGATACTGAGGACCGTCAGCAATAGGGAGCCAATTTGTGATAGTATTATTTCCGTATGTATATTCAAATTCGATCTGGCTTTTGCCAACAATTCCTG
>Ga0209450_10001234_pt1 | contig 12824 bp, 9 predicted proteins | sample FrelakmetLWP11LW_FD_187149 | JGI IMG/M metagenome (GOLD analysis project Ga0209450, IMG submission 187149) | Freshwater lake sediment microbial communities from the University of Notre Dame, USA, for methane emissions studies - LWP11 LW (SPAdes)... | ecosystem: Environmental > Aquatic >... | reverse complement strand
CGGTGCGAAGGCGCCGGACGTGGAGCTGTTGGACAACGACCTCAAACCGGTCAAGATTTCCAGCTTCAAGGGCAAGGTGGCGGTGGTTTCCTCGGTCCCCTCACTCGACACTCCCACCTGCGACATAGAAACCCGCCGCTTCAACACCGAAGCGGCCAAGCTGGGGGACAACGTGGTCATCCTGACCGTCAGCACGGATTTGCCGTTTGCCCAGAAAAGGTGGTGCGGGGCGGCCGGCGTGGACAAGGTGAAAACCCTTTCGGATCACCGGGAGACGGCCTTCGGCCAAGCCTATGGGGTGCTGATCAAGGAATTGAGATTGCTGGCGCGATCGATCTTTGTCGTGGATAAAAACGGGGTGGTGCAATACGTGCAGCACGTCACGGAAATGTCCCAGGAACCCGACTACAATGCGGTGATCGCGGCTGTGAAAAAACTGGTGTGACGGAGCGTCGACTGGGTTGCCGGGACGGTCAGACGCCTACCGTCAACCACTTGAATCTCAATAAAGGAAAAGGGGTGGTCTCGCAGCCACCCCCGATCCGCCAGACCCCGAACACGGGTCGGCATATTCACTTGCCGGTCCAATGGTCGGAGTATTGGGATTAAGCCATCCGGACGGCTTTACTCTGGACGGCCCTGCCCTTCGCTCGGTTGAGCGGCCGTCCGGATGGCGCTGGATGGGCTTGGCGGAGGCGGCGTCGCGCATGGCTGATATCGGATTCGGCCGGCGCCGCCGGGGATGACCCTGAACTTGAAGGCGGGGCGGAAGCTCCGCTTCGAAGAACAAAACTGCAAGCCGGCGATGTAGGTCATTGCCAGACCGGGCGTCCGAATCGCTTTGCACCAGCGCACCGTTGCCGCGCAATCGGAAGCGTTGCCCGTAACCGATACGGCATCGGTTTTAATGCGGAATTCCACGCCCGGCCAAAGTGGTTGATCTGCCTGGATAAAGAGACCGCCTTTGCTGTAGTTGCATGCAGTGGCTCGCAGCCTTTGGCCGGCCCGCCCATCTTCAAGCGCCAGGATGGTTTTGCATTCCCGCCGTACGTCGGCTCGCTTGTCTCTGGCATTGGTGGACTGCATCTCGAACCTCGACCCATCGCCCTTGCCGAAGCCACTCTTCCAGTTACTTCCCCTTCACCCGTAACCGAAATGCATCCCGCCGTTCAATGATTTCCCCGTCCCAAGCAGCCCTGTCCGAGCGGCGGTCATCCGATCTCCGGCGTTCAATGTCGCTGCGCCGATCGAATCCGCGGCGTCGATCCCGTCCGGTCCGGCGCTCGGCGCCTTCGCAGTGAGGCTCGTTCTGCCGGCGTTCAAGACCGGAACGCGCGCCTCCCCTGTCTCGGATCTCCCGCTCGGCCGATTCTAAGGCTTCCGCTTCTCGTTTGTCTTTGGTCGTGGTCATTCGGTTTTCAAACTCTCTCATTACCAGCCTGTACGGGAGATGCTGAACTTGCCGTATCTGATTGCCGGAATAATAGTGAGCAAGCTTTGTGCCAGTCTTGGAATAGGCAAAGCAGGCCTCAATTCAGGGCTTAAGCAAAAGCCGTCGACCCGGTTGGGACAAGCAAGTTACAGGGTTGGGAAATGAGATTCAATCGTTTGGGAAGGGAATTACTCATTCATCATGCCTTAAATCTCATCGGTTTCCGTGTGAGGTCACTTGACGCGTCGCAGGGGATGGGTCCGTCGCAGCTGCTTCCAGAGGGCGCGGATGATCACGGCGGCCGCTGCTGCTTCGTCGGCAATCGGCCGCCGGGCCACCCAGCGGCAGGATCGCCGCAGGGCCGTGTTCCCGGTTGCAAGGCCAAAGCGGTTGATGATGTATTCTCCGAGCGTGCGGTCAAGGGCCCGCAGTTCGGGCTCGGACATGTTGGCTATCAGCACGCGGTCCTTCAACGGGAGCTCACCCCGCAGGCAGTCGACGACATCCCGAACTCGCTCCAGGTTTTCAGCGTCGCGTGGTCCCGGTTCAGAGGGGGCTGATTCCTGGACTTTTTTCGGGGTCAGCGCGGACAGGCTCATGAAATAGACGGTTTCCAGCAGAGCCGCCGCATCCCGGTAGATGTTCGGGTCTTTGCTGGCGCGGGGCCCGGCCACGTTCAACACGCGGATGTCATTTGCCGAAAGCCACTCGGCGATCGTGACGGCGGATCGAAAAGCGGCTGTCCGCTTCAAATCGATGTGCAGCCAGGGCCGGTCATGTTTGAGCGCCATCTCACGGGTGTATGCGGAGCCGCCCGTCAACTCCCCGCGGGAAATGATGAGCGTGCCGTCGGAGTCCACCACGTTTTTTTCGGTGCGCTCGGCGTAGATCGCCGTGGGGGTCTCCCGAAGGGCATAAATTTCTGGCAGCGGCCCATCTTCCGTCAGCCGGCCTTGAGGGACCCAGCCTCCGTGCGGGATGCCCAGCTTGATGGCCGCATCGAGTGCGGCTCGGTCGACGCCGCTTTGGCCGCCGGAGATGATTTTGACGATCATGGCCAGTTGCCATCCCTGAAACAGAAGACCGTGCGGAAAAGGCCGCACGGTCTTCTGATGTAAGGTTTTCTGACGGCGCTATTGTTCGATCACAAAATGGGCCCGCCGGTTCTGAGCGTAATCCGCTTCGGTATGTCCTTTGGCCGCGGGCCGTTCCTCGCCGTAGCTGATGGTCGCCAGCCGCGCCGCCGGGATGCCGAGATCCACCATGAACGCCTTGGCGGCCCTGGCGCGCGCCTCGCCCAGCGCGAGGTTGTATTCATTGGTGCCGCGCTCATCGGTGTGACCCTCGATGGTCACTTTGACGTTGCTGTTGGCCTTCATGAAGGCGGCCTTCTTGCGCAGGATATCCTGAGCCTGCGGCGTCAGAGCGGAGCTGTCGTAGGCAAAGTAGATGTCCTCATTCTCGAAGGCCATCCTCTCAGAGGCGCCGATGGCTGCCCCCCCGGAACCCGGCCGGCCGGCTGCACCGCCGAGGTCCGATTCCCCGATTCCCTTGCGGCCGGCGGTCCCGGACCCGGCGCCGCCGGCGGCCCCGTAACCGGCCTCAGATGCCACTTCCTTTTTCTGGCAGGCGGGTATCGCAAAGAGGAATACGATCGTAAGAGTTGCTGCCAACAGCCTCATTCCGTGTTTTGTCATCTCGCTCTCCTTGGACAGGTTCGGACAGACTCGTCTGCGCATCCTGCCCGGTTGCAGCGGGCGTTGGCGCGCAGTCATTTAAAAAATTTTATATACCAGCGAAATTCAATTGTCAAAAGGCGTTTGCGGGAATTGGCCCAACGGCTCGATCCTGGAAAAGCATTAAAAATACATTTTTGTGTTATTTTATTACAGTAAAAACATATTTGTATTTTATAAATCTGATTTCGGCAAGTCGATATTTAATTTTAATGTATTTTTTTCAAATAGTTGCAAGCGAATCGCCCGCCTGGCATACTACTTGATCTATGCCTTTACCGACCCTTTGGAACGAGGCACGCAATTCAACGCACGGGAGAGACCCACATGAAGAAAATCGAAGCGATCATCAAACCCTTCAAGCTGGACGAAGTGAAAACGGCTCTGAGCGCAATCGGCGTCACCGGCATGACCATCACCGAGGTCAAGGGGTTCGGACGCCAGCGGGGCCACAAAGAGGTTTATCGCGGAACCGAGTATCAGGTGGACCTGGTGCCCAAGATTCACCTCAGCATCGCCGTGGACGGATCCCTGGTCGACAAGGTGGTGGACGCCATCCGGCAGGCCGCCCTCACCGGCAAGATCGGCGATGGGAAAATTTTTGTGTCGCCCCTTGAACAAGCGGTCCGCATCCGCACCGGCGAAACCGGGCCGGAGGCAATTTAACGCGGATGGAGGCGGTCGATCGCATCAACCCTTCGCGGAGTGCATTCGCCCCGCGGTCAAGTGAGCCAAGTAAGCACACAAAGGAGAGACGGGAGATGAAGAAACACCTTCGCACCTATGGCATTGGAGTTCTGGCCGCCGTGCTTTGTTTCAGCCTGGCGGCCTTTGCGGGGGCCGAAGACGCCCCCAAGCCCGACCCGTCCGGCGGCAACACGGGCGGCATCGCCGACATCGTCGGAGCCTCGGCCGGCGCCCCGACGGCAGATGAGATCAAGGCGATGGGAGCATCCGAGCCGCTGGCCGCCAAGGTGGCCGACGTGGTGGGTAAAAATCGCATTGCCATCAACATCGTCTGGACGCTGGTCTGCGGGTTTCTGGTCATGTTCATGCAGGCCGGCTTCGCGATGGCCGAGACCGGCTTCACCCGGGCCAAGAACGCCGGGCATACGATGGCCATGAACTTGATGGTTTATGCCCTCGGCATGCTCGGGTACTGGTTATGCGGTTTTGCCTTGCAGATGGGCGGGGCGGGGCCCTTTGCCACCTTCGGCGGCGGCGGGGTGATGGACGCGGAATTCACCCTGACCCTCTTCGGCAAGGAGTTCGGCCTGTTCGGCACCAAGGGGTTCTTTCTCTCCGGCGACAGCTATGACGCGGCCGTCTTCACCATGTTCCTCTTCCAGATGGTCTTCATGGACACCACCGCCACCATCCCCACCGGGTCCATGGCCGAGCGCTGGAGCTTCAAGTCCTTCGTGGTTTACGGCATCGTCGTGGGCGCGGTCATCTATCCCCTCTATGCGAACTGGGTGTGGGGCGGCGGCTGGCTTTCCAAGCTGGGCAGCAACTTCGGCCTGGGCCATGGTCATGTCGATTTTGCCGGCTCTTCGGTGGTGCATCTTACGGGCGGCGTGCTGGCCCTGGTGGGCGCAAAGCTTTTAGGGCCGCGTCAAGGCAAGTTCACCAAGGACGGCGCGCCGAACGCGATCCCCGGCCATCATCTTCCCATGGCGATTGTGGGTTGCTTCATCCTCGCCTTCGGCTGGTTCGGGTTCAATGCGGGATCCACCCTGGCGGGCACCGACCTGCGTATCGGAGTGGTCGCGGTGAACACCATGCTCGCCGGTTCCGCCGGGGCCTTTTCCTCCATGATCTACACCTGGTTGCGCTTCGGCAAGCCGGACATCAGCATGTCCGCCAACGGCCTGCTGGCCGGGTTGGTGGCCATTACGGCTCCCTGTGCCTTCGTAACTGCGCCGGTCGCGGTTTTGATCGGCTTTATCGCCGGAGTGCTGCTTTGCTGGGCGGTGGTGTTTGTGGAGCGCACTCTCAAAATCGACGACCCCGTGGGTGCAATTTCCGTCCACGGTATCAACGGCGCCTGGGGCGTTCTCTCGCTGGGGCTTTTTGCCGACGGGACTTACGGCGACGGCTGGAACAGCGTGAAGGGAACCGTGACCGGCCTCTTTTACGGCGATGCGGGCCAGCTCGCCGCGCAGTGCATCGGCATCCTGACCAACATCGTTTACGTCGGGGTGATCGGCTACGTCGTGTTCAAGCTCTTGGATGTGACCATGGGCCTGCGGGTCGACCCCGAGCAGGAATTCGAAGGCCTCGATCAGTACGAGGTGGCGGTCATCGCCTACCCGGATTTTCACATCCGCAGTTCACCGCGATAGCCGTAAATCCAACCAACCGGCAGGACGCCCGTCCGCGGGTCCTGCCGGAAATTTCCGAAATCGCAAAACATGCCGTTTTGAAACGGTGAGACCGGAATTTAGGATGGTAGCCTGACAAATCCCTACAAATGAGAGGAGAAGCAGCATGTTGAAGAAATTGAAGCTTTCGGTGTGTGGGTGGGTTGCTGGTCTGGCCATTTTGCTCCTGGGAAGCTCGAATGCATTTTCCGAGGACTGGTGGACCGAGGCAACCGATGTCAAGAATTTCAGCGCCACGGTCACCTTTGCAACGGACTATGTCTTCAGGGGTATTTCGCAGACGGACAACAAACCCGCCGCGCAGGGCAGCTTCGACTACAAGCATCCGTTGGGCTTTTATGTGGGGATGTGGGGCTCCAATGTCGATGATACTGTTTCCAAAGGTGACGTCGAGCTTGACTTCTATGGCGGATATGGGTTCGAGCTGTTCACCAACATGAATCTGGATGCATCCGTCATTTACTACTATTATCCCGGTGGCGGCAACGATCCGAAAAAAGATTATGTGGAAGGGCACCTGGGCCTGGACTACACGTTCAAGGACCTTCCTCTCGGCCCAAAAATCTCCGGCGGTTACAATTATTCACCGGACTTTTTCGGCGAGGACGGGGATGGCCACTATTTCAGCGGACGCCTGGACGTCTCTCTGCCGTTTGAATTCACCCTCTACGGCCTGATCGGCTACCAGTGGGTGGAGGGCGACAAAAGCACCGGCAATGGGAACGGTGACAATGGCGGGGACGGCTACGACTACACCCATTGGCGGGTCGGGATATCCCGGCCGGTTCTCGGCTTCGTGCTGGATCTGAGCTATCAGGACACCGACAACGCCAATTTTCTGGGAAAGGACATTGCCGACGAACGGGTTGTCTTCGCCGTCTCCCGCACATTTTAACCGGTCTCAATAGACGATTCGGGAGGAGAACGGAACAAAGGCCAACCGCCAAGGCGGTCTGTCAGCAGACCGCCTTGGCCAGTTCCTTGATGAAATCCGGGTTGGTGCCGCAGCAGCCGCCGATCATGTCGGCGCCGGCGGCTTTGATCCTGAGGCCGTCTGCGGCGAATTCGACGGCGGTCTGCCGGTAGACCACCGAGTCGTCCACCGCCAGGGGCTTGCCGGCGTTGGGCTGGATCAGGATGGGCCTGGGCGTGGCCGCCCGGATGGCGGCCGTGAGCTCGATCATGTCGGCGGAGCCCAGGCTGCAGTTGCTGCCGATGGCGTCGGCATCGGCGTCTTGCAGCGCCTTCACGGCCTTCGGTACCCCGTCGCCCATCATGGTGAAGAACCCGTTCTTCGTGCGGTTGTAGGTGAGGGAGGCAATCACGAACACGTCACCCAACGATTTCGCGCCGCGCAGCGCCGCGAGCGTCTCCTCCAGGGAATACATGGTCTCGATGCTGATCAGGTCCGCACCGCCGGCGAGCAGCGCCCCGGCCTGGCGCCGGTAGGAATCCTCGGCATCCCGGGGATCGAGGTCCCCCAGGGGCTTCAGGAATTTCCCGGTCGGCCCCATGTCGCCGGCCACCAGTTTCCCGGCCGGGCAGACGCTTTTTGTAATCTCCGCCGCGCGGCGGTTGATGCGCTCGGCCTGATCCGCAAGCCCCTGGTCGGTGAGCTTGACCGGGCTTCCGCCGAAGGAGTTGGTGTGCACCACGTCCGCCCCGGCTTCGTAGTACAGGCGCTGGACCTCCGCCACGGCGTCGGGGTTTTCCAGGTTCCAGGTTTCGGGGCTCTCGCCCGGCCCAAGGCCCCGTGCGATCAGCATGCTGCCCATGCCGCCGTCGAAAATGACGGTCCTGGTTTTTAAAATTTCCAGCAGTCGGTGTGTCATCGTTTACCCCTTTGCTGCTTGCCGTGGTGCAGGAAATGGCGCCAACTTATGCGGGCCGGCGCAGCCTGTCAATAGAAACGGTCCACGAGACGTTCACCGTCCGCAGGAGTAAACGGGGCTTTATTTCAGTTCATAGTTAATCCCGGCTGTTTTTTTCCAGTCGCCGGATTTGATGAGGACCAGCAGTTCATACTTGCCCTTCTCCGGCAGATTGAAGTAGCCGTCATAGCTTTTCATCGAGCCTTCATATTTGAGGGTCTTGATCTGGTCCTTGCCCTTGGGATCGACCACCTTCATGCTGACCGCAGCGTCGGTGATTTGCTTTTGGGTGGCCTGATCGGTCAGTATCACCGTCACGTTGTGGGTGGTACCCGCCTCGATGTCATCCTTCATTTTCATGTCCTTGAGCATTTTGCGGTGCTCGGCGTTGGCCATGATCTGAAAGGTGACCTTGACGCCTTCCACCAGGACCTCTTTCTGGTCCATCTTCATGCCGGCAGCGCCGTGGCTGCCGTGCCCGTGCTGAGCCATTGCCGTCAAAGACAAACTAAAGACCAAGGCGGCTGCCGCCGAAACCACCGCAAAGATTTTTTTCATGGCTGGAACCTCTCTTTCCATCTGCGTTCGCTTAGTATGCTGCCCCGTTTGAGAATTTCACATAACCGCTTGGCTCATCGTTTTTGGGATCACGCTACCAGCTCCGACATTTCCGAGGGCTTGAGCGTTCCGCCCCGCAGGGCTCTGCGTTTGATCAACGCAAAGATCACCGGCGTGATGATGAGCACGTGCACGGTGGAGGTGATCATGCCGCCGATGATGGGGGTGGCGATGGGTTTCATCACATCCGAACCGACACCGGTCGCCCACATGACAGGAAGCAGGCCCGCGATCACAACGATCACCGTCATCAGCTTCGGCCGCAGTCGGAGCACGGAGCCCTCGGTGGTCGCTTCCAAGATGTCCTTCTCGGTAACAGCGCCGCGCCGCAGCCGCCGGTCCAGGGCCTCGTGGAGGTATACCACCATGACGACGCCGGTCTGCACCGCCTCGCCGTAAAGGGCGATGTACCCCACCCATACCGCCACGCTGAAATTATATCCCAGGAGCATCTGCAGCAGCACCCCGCCGGTCATGGCGTAGATCACCGAGAGCATGATGATGGCAGCCTCGGTTCCGGAGCGAAACGTCATGTACAGCAGCGCGAATATGACGATGAAAACGACCGGCATCATGATCTTGAGCCGGGCTTCGGCGCGCTGCTTGAACTCGTACTGACCGCTCCAGGAGAGGCTATACCCAGCGGGAATTTTGAGGTTTTCGCGTAGCATCGCCTTGGCTTCTTCCACGTAGCTGCCGATGTCGCGCCCGGTCACGTCGATGAAGACGTAACCGGTCAGCATCGCGTCCTCGTTGCGGATCATAGCCGGGCCGGTGCTGACGCCGATCTCGGCCACCTGCCCCAGCGGCACGTAAGACACCCGGCCGCCGGCCGAGCTCCCGCCTGCTGCCATGCCGCCACTCACCTGCACGGTCTGGATTGGAACCAGGATGCGCCGGATCTTCTCGATGTCGTCGCGATAGTCCCTCAGGTAACGCAGATTGACGGGATAGCGTTCGCGCCCCTCCACGGTGCGGGTTACGTTCATGCCGCCGAGAGCTGTCTGGATAACGTCCTGGACGTCACCTACCGTCAGGCCGTAACGGGCGATCTCCTCACGGCGGACCTTGATGTCGATGAAGTACCCGCCGGTCACCCGTTCAGCGAAGACCGAGCGGGTTCCCGGAACGGCCTTGAGATGGTTTTCAATCTGGATCCCGATGTCCTGAACCACGGCCAGATCCGCACCGGAAACCTTGATGCCGACCGGCGTGCGGATGCCCGTAGCCAGCATGTCGATGCGGGCGCGAATGGGCATGGTCCAGGCGTTCTGGACGCCGGGAAACTGCATGCGGCGGTCTATTTCAGCCACCAACTCCTCGAAGGTGATCGGGCGGGTGGCTCCGAAAACCTTCTTGGCCGGCGCCTGGAGGACTTCCGGAAGCCACGCATAGTCTCGCGGCACCGGACGCCATTCGCTTCTGGGCTTGAGCTCGACCACGGTTTCCATCATCGAAAAAGGCGCCGGGTCGGTGGGTGTTTCCGCCCGCCCGGCCTTGCCGAAGACTGATTTCACCTCTGGAAAACTCGTCAGCACCCGGTCCTGGGCGGCGAGCAGCCGGCCCGCCTCGGTCACTGAAAGCCCTGGGTTGGTCACCGGCATGTAGAACAGTGTGCCTTCAAAGAGCGGCGGCATGAACTCGGAGCCGATGGGAAACAGAACCAGCAGCAAAACGGTCGCCGGCACTACCAGAAAGTTCAGTATCAACGCCGTCCAGCGGTATTTCAGGGCCAGCTTCAGCACCGGGTGGTAGAGCCAAATGAAAAACCGGGACACCGGATTTTCGCTCTCGGGCTTCAGCCGCTTGCCGCGGATGAAGAGCGTCATGAGGGCGGGCACCAGCGTGATGGCAAGCAAAGATGAGGCGGTCGCCGCCAGGGTCTTGGTCAGGGCCAGCGGACGGAACAACCGTCCCTCCTGGCCTTCCAGAAGAAACACCGGCGTGAAGGAGATTATGACGATGATGAGGGAGAAGAAGATCGGTCTTCCGACCTGTTTGGCCGCGGCAATGATGGACCGGCCGGGGGTCTCCCGCTCGACGCTGCTGCCCTCGGACAGCCGGCGGTAGGCATTTTCCACCATCACCATCGAGGCATCCACCAGCACCCCGATCGCCAACGCGATGCCGCCCAGGCTCATGATGTTGGAGGTGACCCCCCAGTGGTACATCGGGATGAAGGCGATCACCACCGCGAGCGGCAGGGCGAAGATCGGCACCAGCGCCGAGCGGAAGTGCAGCAGGAAGACCACGATGACGATGCTCACTACGATCATCTCCTCGATGACCGTCTGGCGCAGGGTCTCGATGGACTCCCGGATCAGCTCCGAGCGGTCGTAGGTTGGCACGATCTCGACTCCCGGCGGCAGCCCCGGCCGGATCTCATCGATGCGTTGCTTGACCCGGTCGATGACGTTCAGGGCGTTTTCGCCATGACGCATGACGACGATGCCCCCGACGACCTCGCCCTTGCCGTTGAACTCTACGATGCCCCGCCGTATCTCGGGCCCCAGGCTGACGTCGGCAATGTCCTTGAGCAGCAACGGGGTGCCGCGCTCGTTGGTGCCGAGGGCGATCACCTTGATGTCCTCGACGCTCCCGATATAGCCTTGGCCGCGCACCATGTATTCGCGGCCGCCGAACTCTAGCAGCCGGCCTTCCACGAAGTTGTTCGAACGCCGCACCCGCTCTATTACATCCTGAATGGATATGCCCAGTGAGGCCATGCGGTTGGGGTCGATGTTGATCTGGTACTGCTTGACGAAGCCGCCGACGCTGGCCACTTCGGCGACTCCGTTCACGCTGGCGAGGGCGTAACGCACGTACCAGTCCTGAACGGTTCGCAGCGCAGCGAGATCGTTTTGTCCGGACACATCCTTCAGCGCGTAGGTAAACACCCAGCCCAGACCGGTCGCATCCGGTCCGATCCCCGGCGTCACGCCCGGGGGGAGCTTCCCGGTGATCTGCTGGAGGTATTCGAGCACGCGCGAGCGCGCCCAGTAGATGTCAGTGCCGTCCTCGAAGATCACATACACGTAGGAAAAGCCGAAATCGGTCAGCCCGCGCACGGCCCTGACCCCTGGTACCGAGAGCAGTGCCGTGACGATAGGGTAAGTGACCTGGTCTTCGATGAGGTCCGGGCTGCGGCCCTCCCAAGGGGTGTAGATGATGACCTGGACGTCGGAGAGGTCTGGGATGGCGTCCAGTGGGACACGCTCGATGGAGTAGATTCCCCATAGCGTCAGCAGGAAAACCGTCAGAAAGACCAGAAAGCGGTTTTTCGCGCAGGCATCGATGACGCGTTCGATCATCGCCGTCGCCTCTGTGCCGTCAATGGTGAGAATGGCCGCCGCCGGACATGCCGCCGACCGCCTCCTTGAGCTTCGATTCGGAGTCTATCAGGAAATTGGCACTGGTAACGACGCGCTCCCCGGCGGCCAGGCCTTTGAGGACCTCGACATGGTCATCCACCTTTATGCCGAGTTTGACCTCCCGGGGTTCAAAGATGCCCTGGCCTTTGTCGACGATGGCGATCTGCCGCAGGCCCGTGTCGATAACAGCACTCTCCGGTACAGCGAGCCGGGCGCCCAAGTCGGCCCGGAGCTCGACATCGGCGAACATTTCAGGCTTGAGCCTGCCGAAGGGGTTGGGGAGCTCGACGCGAACCCGTGCGGTGCGGGTTCGGGGGTCGAGCGACGGGTAGATGTAAACGACTTTGCCGCTGAACGTGTCTCCCGGCTGGTGCGTCAGGCGCAAGGCGGCGGTCTGTCCAAGGCGAATGAAGGAGAGCTCGGATTCGTAGATGTCGGCGATGAGCCAGACCACCGAGAGATCGGCGATCTTGTAAAGCGCCATCCCGGCATCCACAAACTGGCCCTTGTTGACCATTTTCTCAAGCACGTGGCCCGTGAAAGGGCTGTAAAGCGTCAGGGTTTTCTTCGGTTCGCGGTTTTCCTCGAGCGCCTGGATCTGGGCATCGCTGATGTCCCAGAGTTTCAGGCGCCGGCGTGCGGATTCGGCCAGCAGGTTGCCGCCCTCGGCAACTTCCGAAAACGGGCTTTTGGACCAGTCCTGCTTGGCCTTGAGGGCCAGCAGGTATTCTTCCTGTGTGGAAACGAGCTCCGGGCTGTAGATGGTGAGCAGCGGGTCCCCCTTGCGGACGAACTGCCCCGTGAAGTCCACGTAAAGCTCCTCTATCCAGCCGCCGATTTTGGGCGAAACGATGCCGATGCGCTTTTCGTCGTAGTCGATCCGCCCCACGGTGCGGATGACTTTCTGCAGCGGCCGCTTCTCCACCGTCCCGAAGCGCACCCCGATGAGCTGCTGGCGTTCCGGAGAAATCTGGACGGTGCCCGGCGCGATCGCCTGGACCTTGCCCTCTTTCTGAATGGACTCCATGGTAAGCCCCTTCAGTTCATCGAGGTCGCCCGCCTGCTTCGCCGCCGGGGGGGGACTCGCGCCGTGCCCGGGCGGATGCTGGGCCCGGCTGACCGCAGCTCCGGCCGACAGCACCGCCAGCAGCACGATGGCCCACATCCTGCGATTCATTTCACCACCTCCCGGGAGAAGGTCGTCCCCACTGCGGCTTCCAGCGCCGCCAGGCTCTTCTCGTACTCGGTCAAGGCATCGTGGTAGTCCAGTTCGTAGCGGTAAAGCCGCATGCGGCTGTCGAGCAGGGTCATGAAGTCGGCCTTGTTGACCATGTAGGCGCTCAGGGCGGTGTCGATCTGCAGCCGGGACTGGGGGATGATTCCCGTGCGATAGAGTTCGATCTTGCGTTCCA
>Ga0209450_10001233_pt1 | contig 12824 bp, 13 predicted proteins | sample FrelakmetLWP11LW_FD_187149 | JGI IMG/M metagenome (GOLD analysis project Ga0209450, IMG submission 187149) | Freshwater lake sediment microbial communities from the University of Notre Dame, USA, for methane emissions studies - LWP11 LW (SPAdes)... | ecosystem: Environmental > Aquatic >... | reverse complement strand
GCCGGCGGCGGCGCCGGCGCGGGCGAGACCTCGGGCGGCGGCGACCTGCGCACGCTGGCGGTGGGCGCGATCCAGCCCGGCCGCTACCAGCCGCGCACCGGCATGGACCCGGAGCGCCTGAAGGAACTGGCCGACTCGATCCGCGCCCAGGGCCTGATCCAGCCGATCGTGGTGCGCCCGGTCGCGCGCGACCGCTACGAGATCATCGCCGGCGAGCGCCGCTGGCGTGCCGCCCAGCTGGCCGACCTCACCGAAGTGCCCTGCGTGGTGCGCGAGGTGCCCGACCAGGCCACCATCGCGATGGCCCTGATCGAGAACATCCAGCGCGAGGACCTGAACCCGCTGGAGGAAGCAGCCGCCCTCAAGCGCCTGATCGACGAGTTCTCGCTCACCCACCAGGCGGCGGCCGAGGCCGTGGGCCGTTCGCGCGCGGCGGTGAGCAACATGCTGCGCCTGCTCGACCTGCCGCCCGACATCAAGGCCCTGCTGGAGGCGCGCCGGCTGGAGATGGGCCACGCACGCGCCCTGCTCACCCTGCCCGCCGCCGCGGCCCGCAAGCTTGCGCTGGCGGCGGCCGACAACGGCTGGTCGGTGCGCGAGCTGGAAGAACGCGCGCGCCAGGCCCACGAGGTCGCCGGCGACGGCAAGGCGCGCGGCAAGCCCGGCGCGCGTCCCAACGGCGGCGCGCGCCCGGGCGGCGACCCGAACGTGGCGCAACTGGAGCAGCAGCTGGGCGAGCGCCTCGGCGCCAAGGTGTCGATCCAGTCCGGGCGCGGCGGGCGCGGCAAGCTGGTGATCGAGTACTTCAGCCTCGACGAGCTCGACGGCATCCTCGAAAAGATCCGCTGACCGGCCGCCGCGGGCCTGAAAGCCCGCGCGGGGATTCCCGGTCATCGTCCGGGACATGGCCTCCAAACAAGCCCAGTTCGACGCCCTGGTGCGCGCCACCTCCGGCGACCTGTACCGCTTCGGCTACTGGCTGTGCCGCAGCGCGGCGCTGGCCGACGACCTGGTGCAGGAAACCTACCTGCGCGCCTGGCGCTCGCTCGACGACCTGCGCGACACCGCCGCCGCCAAGGCCTGGCTGGTGACCATCCTGCGCCGCGAGCATGCGCGGCTGTTCGAACGCAAGACGCCGGCGCTGGAGTCGCTCGAGGACCGCGAGTCGCCACTGCCCGACGACGACGGTGCGGTGCGCGCACCCGACGACGAGAGCGAGGATGCGCTGCTGCACCGCGCGATCGCGCGCCTCGACCGCAAATACCGCGAGCCCCTGCTGCTGCAGGTGCTGTGCGGCTACACCTGCGAGGAAATCGCCGCCGAACTCGGCAGCACCCCGCAGGCCGTGATGACCCAGTTGTTCCGCGCGCGGCAGAAGCTGAAGGTCGCGCTGGCGGGTGATGCCGCCGGAGACGCCCATGGCACTCGATGACCACAACGTGATTCCCTTCGCCGCCCCGCACGACGGCGGCGACGATCCGGCGTTCGAGGCGCGCCTCAAGCGCGCGCTCGCGGTGCCGGTGCCGGCGGGACTCGACGAGCGCGTCCTGTTGCGCCAGACCACGGCCGCGCGGCGCGAGGCCCCGCGGCGCTTCCCGGGCGCGTGGCGCGCGGCCGCGGCGCTCGCGCTGGCGCTGGGCGGCGCGGCGTTCTACCTCGCCGCGCCGAAGCCGGCGCAGGCGCTGCCGGAACTCGCGGTCGACCACACCCTGCACCACGAGCCCTACGCCACCGCGCGCACGGCGCGGGTCGCGCCGTCGCAGGTGCGTGCGCTGTTCGCGCGCGGCGGGGTGCTGCTCGACGAGGTGCCGGCGGACGTGCACTACATCAACCTGTGCGACCTCGGCCCGGACCTGTCGGTGCACTTCGTCAGCCGCCAGCCCGCCGGCCCGGTGACCCTGTACTACGTGCCGGGCCGCCTGGAATCGATGCGCATGGACTTCCGCCAGGACGGTTTCGTCGGCCGCAGCCTGCCGCTCGCGCGCGGCGCGCTGGTCATGCTGGCGGCCAGCGACACCGACTTCGACCGCCTCGAATCGACGTGGCGGGCCGCGCTGGCGGTGCCGCCAGCGGGCTGATCCCGCGCCGCACCGCGGCTGGAAGGCTCCTTGCGGAACGGCTAATCTCCGGCGCCCAACGCGCGCCGGGTCCGGCGCGCCCGCCGCCGCGCCGGAATCCGATGAACGCCCGCCATCCCGAACTGTCCGTCGTCGTGCCGGCGTTCAACGAGGAAGACAACGTGGTCGCGCTGGCGACCGAGATCGCCGGCGCGCTGCGCGGCCGGGTCGACTTCGAGATGCTGTTCGTCGACGACCACAGCACCGACGGCACCCTGGCCGCCCTGCGCGCCGCGCGCGCCGACCTGCCCGAACTGCGGGTGCTGCACCATTCGGCGCGGAGTGGCCAGAGCACGGCGGTGCGCAGCGGCGTCAAGGCCGCGCGCGGGACGTGGATCGCCACCCTCGACGGCGACGGCCAGAACGATCCGGCCGACATCCCGAAGCTGCTCGCCGCGCGCGACACCGCGGAGCCGGCGGTGAAGTGCTTCGCCGGCTGGCGCACCACGCGCCGCGACGATGCGATCAAGCGCCTGTCGTCGAAGGTCGCCAACGCGGTGCGCTCGCGCATCCTGCGCGACGCCACGCCCGACACCGGCTGCGGGCTCAAGCTGTTCGAGCGCGCCGCCTTCCTCGACCTGCCCGCCTTCGACCACATGCACCGCTTCCTGCCGGCGCTGTTCCAGCGCGACGGCTGGCGGGTGGTCAGCGTGCCGGTCAACCACCGCCCGCGCACCCGCGGGGTGTCGAAGTACGGCATGTGGAACCGCCTGTGGGTCGGCATCGTCGACCTGCGCGGCGTCGGCTGGCTGATCCGCCGCGCCAAACGCACCGCGGTGCAGGAGATCGACCCGGCATGAACGAGCAGATCGCGTGGCTGGCGTGGACCGGGATCGCGGTCACGCCGTGGAAACTGATCGGCTACACCGGCGCGCTGATGTTCGGCGCGCGCTGGGTGGTGCAGTTCGTCGCCACCAAGCGCGCCGGCCGGCCGGTGATCCCGCGCGCGTTCTGGTACATGAGCGTGGTCGGCAGCCTGATGACGCTGAGCTACTTCATCTTCTCGGCCAAGGCCGACTCGGTGGGCGTGCTGCAGAACCTGTTCCCCGCCTTCACCGCCTTCTACAGCCTGTGGCTGGATATCCGGCACCGCGGCTGGGACAAGTCGCGGAATCATTGGGATCCGGGGCGGCAGTAGCTTTGGGTTCAAGGGTATAGGGCCCAGGGTATAGGGCCCAGGGTACAGGGCCCAGGGCCCAGGGCCCAGAACTTTCGGGGCAAGGGCACGTGGAAGGCTCACACTCCGATGCCGCTTGCAATCGGGTGCAATGAGCGCAGCGAATTGCACCGATCCATCGGCGCGGTGCAATTCGCTGCGCTCGCTGCACCCTACGAACTTCGCCGCGTGTCCCGTGACACGATCGACGCGGCCTGCAACATAGCGCCGGCCGGTGACGCGCAGCAGCCTTTACGGTTCTGGGCCCTGGGCCCTATACCCTGGGCCCTATACCCTGGGCCCTATACCCTGCTGCCGCGCCAGATACACGTAGTAAAGCACCGGAATCACCACCAGCGTGAGCAAGGTGCTGACGAAGATGCCGAACACCAGCGACACGGCCAGCCCGTTGAAGATCGGGTCGTCGAGGATGAAGAACGCGCCCAGCATGGCGGCGAGCCCGGTCAGGGCGATGGGCTTGGCGCGCACGGCGCAGGCGTCGACCACCGCGTCGGCGAGGTCGCGGCCGCGCGCGAGCTCGTGGTTGATGAAGTCCACCAGCAGGATGGAGTTGCGCACGATGATGCCGGCCAGCGCGATCATGCCGATCATGCTGGTCGCGGTGAACTGCGCGCCGAGCAGCGCGTGGCCGGGCATCACGCCGACCACGGTCAGCGGGATCGGCGCCATGATCACCAGCGGCACCACGTAGGAGCGGAACTGCGCCACCACCAGCAGGTAGATCAGCACGATGCCGACCGCATAGGCCAGCCCCATGTCGCGGAAGGTCTCGTAGGTGATCTGCCACTCACCGTCCCACTTGACCGAGAAGCCGGCCGTCTCCGCGGGCTGGGCGAAGAAATGCTGCGCCACGCGCTCGCCGGCAAGCTCGGCGTCGCGCAACTGGCCGACCAGGTCGAACATGCCGTACAGCGGCGAATCCAGTTCGCCCGCCTCGTCGCCGGTGACGAAGGCGAAGGGCAGCAGGTCCTTGTGGTAGACGGTCTTTTCCCAGGCCGCCTCGCGCACCTCGACCAGCTCGGACAGCGGGACCAGGCTGCCGGATGCGCCGCGCACGCGCAGCGACAGCAGGTGTTCCAGCGCCGCCTGGTCGCCGGCCGGCAGGCGCAGGCGCACCGGCACCGCATGGCGCGAGGCGCCGTCGTGCACGAAGGTCGCGTCCAGTCCGCCGAGCCCGGCGGTCAGCGCCTCGACCACCGCCGCCTGCGACACGCCCAGGCGCGCCGCGCGCGCGCGGTCGACCACCACCACATCGCGCGATGCATCCGCTTCGACCGAGGTGTCGACGTCGACGATGCCGTCGGTCTCGCGGAAGCGCTGGGCCAGCGCGCGCGCGATCTCGCGCGCGCGGTCGTGGTCGGGGCCGTAGATCTCGGCCACCAGCGGCGCCATCACCGGCGGGCCGGGCGGCACCTCGACCACCTTGACCGAGGCGCCGAAGCGCTCGCCGACCTCGGCGAGCCGCGGGCGCACCTCGCGCGCGATTTCGTGGCTGGAGCGATCACGATGGTGCTTGTCGACCAGGTTCACCTGCAGGTCGCCGACGTTCGCGCCCTCGCGCAGGTAGTACTGGCGCACCAGCCCGTTGAAGTTCACCGGCGCCGAGGTACCGGCGTAGCCCTGGAAGTCGGCCACCTCGGGCACGGACTCGATCACGCGGGCGAGTTCCCGCAGCACCTGGTCGGTGCGCTCGAGACTCGCGCCCTCCGGCAGGTCGACCACGACCTGGAACTCGCTCTTGTCGTCGAACGGCAGCATCTTCAGCACCACCAACTGCACCACCGCGAGCCCGGCCGAGGCCAGCACGGCGAGCCCGACGCCCGCGAACAGCAGGCGACGACGGCGGCGACCCGCGACCCCGGCGAGGAACGGACGCATCACGCGCTCGAACACGGCGTGCAGGCGGCTCGACGACACGGCCTCGTGACCCGCTTCACCGACGGGGTGGCGCAGCAGCTTCAACGACAGCCACGGGGTGACGACCAGCGCTACCGCCAGCGAGAGCAGCATGCCGACCGAGGCATTGATCGGGATCGGCCGCATGTAGGGGCCCATCAGGCCGGACACGAAGGCCATCGGCAACAGGGCGGCGATCACGGTGAAGGTGGCGAGGATGGTCGGCCCGCCGACTTCGGCCACCGCCGGCGGGATGGCCTCGCGCAGCGTCTTTCCGCCCATCGCCATGTGGCGGTGGATGTTCTCCACCACCACGATCGCGTCGTCGACCAGGATGCCGATCGAGAAGATCAGCGCGAACAGCGACACCCGGTTGAGGGTGAAGCCCATGAAGTAGGACGCCGCCAGCGTCAGCGCCAGCGTGAGCACCACCGCCGCACCCACCACCAGGGCCTCGCGGCGGCCGAGCGCGAACAGCACCAGCAGCACCACCGAGGCGGTGGCGAAGAACAGCTTCTGGATCAGTTTCAGCGCCTTGTCGGTGGCGGTCGCGCCGTAGTCGCGGGTGGTCGCGACCTGCACGCCGTCGGGGATGACGGTGCCGCGCAGGGCGGCGATGCGGCGGATGGCCGCGGTGGTGATGTCGGCCGCGTTGCTGCCGGGCTTCTTGGCGATCGCGAGGGTCACCGCGGGTGCGATGCCGGTCGCCGGCCCGGGCTTGCCGGCCGGCACGCCGAACCACGCGTAGCGCGAGGGCAGGTCGCCGCCGGCGCGGATCGTCGCCACGTCCTCGAGCCGCACCGGCTGGCCGCCGGACAGCCCGATCACCAGTTCCGACACCTGGGCGGCATCGGCGAGGAAGGTGCCGGCGGTGAGCGGGCGCACGCCGTCGCCGGCCACGCGCTCGCCGGCCTGCGCGACGACGTTGGCGGCGCCCAGCGCGCGGCCGAGGTCGGCGACGGTGAGGTCGAACGCCGCGAGCTTCACCGCATCGAGTTCGACCGCGACCACGCGGTCGGGCGCACCGATGGTGTAGACGTCGCGCGTGCCGGGGATGCGCTTGAGCTCGGGTTCCAGCGTGTGCGCGACCTCGACCAGGTCGGTCGGTCCGCGCGCGGGATCGTCGGTCCACAGCGTGAGCGCCATCACCGGCACATCGTCGATGCCCATCGGCCGCACCAGCGGCGGGCCGACGCCGAGGTTCGGCGGCACCCAGTCCTGGTTCGAGAACACCTGGTTGTAGAGGCGCACGATCGCTTCGCGGCGCGGTTCGCCGACCACGAACTCGACCGTGATCACCGCCATCCCGGGGCGGATCACGCTGTAGACGTGCTTGACACCCTCGATCTCGGACAGCTTCTGCGACAGCGGGAAGGCGACCAGGTTCTCCACGTCGGCCACGCCCGCGCCCGGGAAGGGCACGAAGACGTTGGCGAAGGTGACGTCGATCTGCGGCTCCTCCTCGCGCGGGGTGACCAGCGTGGTGAGCACGCCGAGCAGCAGGCCGGCCAGCGCCAGGATCGGCGTCAGCGGGTTGTCCTGGAAGGCGCGCGCGAGGCGTCCGGACAGGCCGAGGGCGGCGGCGTCGCTCATCGCGGTTCGCTCCGCGCGCGGCTCAACGCGCGGCCAGCGCGCGCGTGGCCGCCAGCGGGTCGGACGCCACGCGCTCGCCCGCGGCGAGACCGGACAGCACTTCCCAGCGCGCGTCGAACCGATGGCCCAGCCGGACCTGGCGCAGCGTGACGCCGGCGGCGTCGACCACGTACACGCCGCTCACCTCGCCGCGCCGCACCAGGGCCGTGTCCGGCACCAGCAGACGCTCGGTCTCGCCGACCGCGAAGGCAACCTTGACCGTCATCCCGGGGTGCAGGCCGGTCTCGGCCTCCGGCAGTTCGATCCGCACCTTGAAGGTATGGGTCTGCGGGTCGGCGTACGGAAAGGCGACGACCTCGCGCGCGGCGATGCGCCGCGCACCGCCATCGAGGACCAGGGTCGCGGCGCGGCGCTCGCGGATCGCCGCGATGTCGCTCTGCGGGACGTCGACCTGCACCCGCAACTGGCCCAGCGAGAGCCCGCTGATCAGGGGCTGGCCGGGCCGCACCGCCTCGCCGACCTGCACGTGGCGGCGCACCACGATGCCCGAATAGGGCGCGCGTATCGCGGTGTAGTCGACCTGCTCGGCGCTGCTGCGCGCGGCGGCATCTGCGGCGTCGAGGGCCGCGCGCGCGGCGTCGCGGCGGGCGGTGGCGGCGTCCAGTTGCGCCTTGGCCACCAGGCGCCACGCGTAGATGCCGCTGATGCGCTCGAAGTCGGCCTGCGCTTCGCGGAAGGCCGCCTGCGCGGCGGCGAGCTGGGCCCGCGCCTGGCGCTGGCCGGCCTGCTGCTCGACGTCGGTGAAACGCACGACCACCGCGCCGGCCGGCACGTAGTCGTCGACGTCGTACGGCAGTTCCAGCACCCGTCCTGCGGTCTGCGCCGACAGCGTGGCCTGGTTGACCGCCTCGACCACGCCGTCCCAGATCCGCTCGCGCGGCGCCCGCTCGGAGGCCACCACGAAGGCGTCCAGCGCCGGGGCGGCCGACGGCGGGGCGGCCACCGGCGGACTGCCGCCGCAGGCGGCCAGCGCCAGCACGACCATGACGAGCGGCGCGGCGCGCATGCGGCTCACGCGAACGCGGTGCCCGGCCGCACGCCCAGCCGGCGCAGCACGATCGCCAGCGGACAGAAGCCGGTGAACGCAGCCTGCAGCAGGTTGGCGCCGACGAACAGGGCCAGCAGCAGCCAACCCGGCGAGACGAAGTAGGCCAGCGCGACGGATGCCAGCACCATGCAGCCGGCGAAGGCGAGGACGAGGCGGTCGATGTTCATGGCGATTTCCTGATTTAGATATCGCTAAAGTAATGGTCGCGCGCTGGTCTTTCAAGGGCCGCTCCGGCCGGGCGGTCCGCGACCGAGGCCGGGCGGACGGCGGACGGGGCCTGCGGACCGGCCCGGCGCCGCCGGCCCAGCGGCGGCGGCGCGCGCCCGGATGGGCTCGACGATCGGGCGACGGACGGTCCTTGCGCGCTGCCTGCGCGGGTGTCGGCCGCACCGTGGGACGATGGACTTGGAGACGCCGCTGGGCCAACATTCGTGGCGGTCCCCCGCTCCCACGCCCATGCCCGCCCGCGCCACCGCAACGCCCGCCCGCGAGTTGGGGCGCCACGCCGCCGATGCGGCCCAGCTGCTGCGCGCACTGGCCAATCCCCACCGCCTGATGATCCTGTGCCTGCTCGCCGAGGGCGAACACCACGTCGGCGCGCTCAACGAGCGGGTGGACCTGAGCCAGTCGGCGCTCTCGCAGCACCTCGCCGTGCTGCGTGCCGACGAACTGGTGGAGACGCGGCGCGAGGCGCAGACGATCTACTACCGCCTGGCCAGTGGCCCGGCGCGCCGGCTGATCGAGACCCTGCACGGCATCTATTGCGGCGCAGGCGACGTGGCCCCACGCCGCAAGACGCGCCGCAGGGCCGGGGCCTGACGGCCGCGCGCGCGGCGCGGCGCGCAGATCGACGACGGCTCAGGCGAGATCGATCGCGTGCGGCTTGAGGTGTTCCAGCGCGACCACGCGCAGGGTCGCCTCGTGGGTGGCGGCCAGCACGACCTTCGGCGCCGCGCCCGCCTCGAAGGCCTCGCGCCAGCGCGCGGCGCACAGGCACCAGCGGTCGCCGGGCCTGAGGCCGGGGAATCCGGCCTCGGGCATCGGGGTCACGAGGTCGTTGCCGCGCGCGCGACTGAAGGCGAGGAACTCGGCCGTGACCACCGCGCACACCGTGTGCAGGCCGCGGTCGTGGGCGTCGGTGTTGCAGCAGCCGTCGCGGAACCAGCCGGTCAGCGGCGCGTGGCTGCAGTCGGCGAGCGGCTCGCCCAGCACGTTGCGGGCGTTGTGGCGGTTCATGGGGTGGTCTCCGGTGCCGGCGCGGCGGGGTTCGCGTCCAGGTGTTCCGCATAAGCGGCCTGCAGCGAGGTGCCGAACTCCACGCTCAGCTTCAGCTCGCGCACCACGCGGACCAGGGCGACGCGCTCCCGGGACCAGTCGGCGCTCTCGCCGAAGGCGAAGATCGCATCCAGCGTGCGGCGCTGCGCGTCGGCGAACCAGCGCTGCAGTTCGTAGATCTGCGAGATCGACGTGCTGCGCTCGAAGCCGATGGTGTGCAGGGCGTTGCCCGACAGGGCGGCCTGCCACGCGGCGGCGGACGTGAGCGCCAGCGGCACGTTGAGGTCGATCACGGTGCCCGACGGGGGCGGCTCGGCGCTCTCCGACAGCGGCTCGATGCGCGCCAGCAGGGCCTTGGCGCTGGCCACGGTGGCGTCGACCTCGCGCTGGTTGTTGGCGATCTCGGCGCTGACCGCGGCGAGCACGTTGCGGCCCAGCGCGGCCTCGGCTTCGCGATCGCGCCATCCATCGATGGCCAGCGCCAGCAGCACGGCGAGACCCAGCGATACGGCCTCGATGATGATCTCGGGCAGCTTGTCGCGCAGGCGCCGGCCGAGGCCGGGTGGCGTCGAGGGCGTGTCGGTCGGTGCGTTCATCCTGTCTCCTCCCTGACCGGTTCCGCGCGCACCAGTCGCACGCCCGGCATCGACAGGATCCAGTCGGCGCCCATCCATTGCGACGGCGTGCGGTAGCCGCCCTCGCGCGGGGGCTCGCGCAGCAGGCGTTCGACGATACCGACCGCGCACCACGCGGTCACGTCGTAGCCATTGGGCGTATCCAGTTCGGCGCGGTGCAGGGTGCCCGCCGCGTCGCGCAGTTCGCCCCAGACGTGGCAGCCGCTGGAGGCGCGGCGCTCATCGGAGGGGCCGGGGACCGCGCCCGCGCGGCCGGCCAGCCAACGGCGCAGCGGCCCGAAGCCGGCCAGCGGCGCCAGCCAGCGCCAGCGGCGCAGGCGCGCGATGGTGGCCGGCGGCAGCGTCATGTAGACCTCGATGTCGGGCGCGCCGGTGGTGATGTGCGCGGTGTACACGTCGCCCCACGGGATGGTGGTCGCCGCGCGCGGCACGCCGTCGCGCGCGAAGGCCCGCTCCTTCCACGCCAGCGGCACGTCGACCAGCGCGCCGCCACGGCGCACGCGGCCGCCCCGCGCGAGGCCCTCGACGCTGGTGCGCGCGGTACCGGGGCTCGGTCCACCACCCGCCTCGAAGGCGAGCACCAGCTCCCGCGGCGCGGCGGCCTCGCGGGCCAGCAGCGCGGCGAGGCTGTCGGTCGGCACCACGTCGAAGCCGGCGCCCGGCAGCACGGTGATGCCGCGCTCGCGCGCGCGGGCGTCCTGCGCGTGGCAGTGCGCGAAGACGTCGATCTCGCCGGTGATGTCGACGTAGTGCGCGCCCGCGGCGAGGCAGGCCTCGAGCATCGGCGCGCAGGTCGCGGAGAACGGTCCGGCGCAGTGCAGCACCAGCGACACGCCGTCGAGCGTGGCGCGCAGCGTGGCCGGGCTGCTGAGGTCGAAGCTGCGCGCCGGCAGCCCGTGCGCGGCGGCCAGCGCCTCGACCTCCGGCGCGCGGCGGCCGGCGACGATCGGCCGCAGGCCGCGCCGCAGCGCTTCGGCCAGCACCAGGCGCCCGGTGTAGCCGTTGGCGCCGTAGAGCATCCAGGTGGGCGCGGGCTGCGGCGCCGCGGCAGCCGGATCGGGCCGCGGCACGTCCACCGGGGCGGGTGCCGCGAGCGCGGGCTCCGGTGTCGGCGGATCCGCAGCGGCGACGGTCGGTGCCGGCGCGGTGTCGGCGACCGGCTGGGGATCGCCGGCGGCGTCCTTGCGCCGACGGCCCCCGCCGCCGCCACCGCGCTTGCGGGTCATGACCCGGCCTGCGCCACGCGGCCGCCGGCCAGTTGCAGCAGCTTGCGGAAGTAGACGCCGGGCAGGTAGCGCTTGAGGCGCCAGCGCCAGGTTTCCGCGGCCGTGGGCAGGATCAGGAAGGTGCCCGCCTGCGCCTGCGCGAACACCGCCGCGGCGATGTCGTCGGCGCTCTCGCGCGCGTGGTCCATCAGCTTGTTCGCGACGCCGAGCATCTTCGGGTGGCCGCGGAAGTTCTCGGTAAGGTTGGTGCGGAAGAACGACGGGCAGACCACGCTGACCTGCACGCCCTTGTCGTGCAGTTCCGCGCGCAGGCTCTCCGACAGCGCCACCACCCCCGCCTTGGCCACGCTGTAGGTCATCAGCCCCGGCGCGCCCGCGAGGCCCGCGAACGAGGCGACGTTGACGATGCGGCCCGCGCCAGCGGCCACCATGCGCGGCGCGAACAGCCGGCAGCCGCGCACCACGCCGAGCAGGTTCAAGTTCAGCATCCACTGCCACTCGTCCATCGGTGCATCGAGCAGGCTGCCGCCGCTGGCCACGCCCGCGTTGTTGACCAGCACGTCGAGCCGCGGCCAGCGTGCGTGGACGGCGTCGCGCAGCGCCTCCATCGCGGCATCGGAGCCGATGTCGCAGGCGATCGCCCAGTGCGGCTCGCCGCCGAGTTCGGCCACCGTCTCGCGCGCGCGGTCCTCGCGGATGTCGGCCACGCAGACGGCGTAACCGGCCGCGGCGTAGCGGCGTGCCAGCGCGCGGCCCAGGCCGGAGCCGGCGCCGGTGATCAACACGCTGGATCGGAGCGGGGTTTGCTGGGTCATGCCTGCGGGGTGGCGGTTATCATCCGGGCTCGATTGTAGGCGCAGCCCGCGCCGCCACCGCATCCCTTCCGTACGGACCCGCCATGGACCCGAAACTGTTCGACCTCACCGGCAAGACCGCGATCGTCACCGGCGCCTCGCGTGGCATCGGCGAGGCCACCGCCCGCCTTCTGGCGTCCTTCGGCGCGCACGTGATCGTCTCCAGCCGCAAGCAGGACGCCTGCGAGGCGGTGGTCGCCCGCATCCGCGCCGACGGCGGCGTGGCGAGCGCGATCGCGGCCCACATCGGCGACGCCGGCGCGATCGACGCGCTGTTCCAGAAGGTCGCCGACAAAGGCTTCGCGCCCGACATCCTGGTGAACAACGCCGCGGCCAACCCCTACTTCGGGCCGATGCTCGAGATTGGCATGGACGCCTTCGACAAGACCGTCGAGGTCAACATCCGCGGCTACTTCTACGCCACCCAGAAGGCCGCGCAGTCGATGCGCACGCGCGGCGGCGGGGCGATCGTCAACGTGGCCTCGGTCAACGGGCGGCGCGCGGCGCCGATGCAGGGCGTGTACTCGATGACCAAGGCCGCGATCCTCTCGATGACCGAAGGCTGGGCGAAGGAACTCGGCGGCCTCGGCATCCGCGTCAACGCGGTGCTGCCGGGACTCACCGACACCAAGTTCGCCAGCGCGCTGACCACCAACGAGCAGATCCTCAAGGGCTTCCTGCGCCAGGTGCCGCTGGCCCGCGTGGCGCAGCCGGACGAGATCGCGCCGATGATCGCCTTCCTGTGCACGCCGGCGGCGAGCTACATCACGGGCGCGAGTTTCGCGGTGGATGGGGGCTACCTAAGCTAGTTGCGTCGTAAGCGTTCACTCCGTGCCGTCCTTGACTACCGGTTTGCGCTGTGCAGCAGCGAGCGCAGCGGGTTGGCCGCGAAGCGTTCCTTCCACAGCCGCGGCGTGAGTTCCTCGACCCGCGATGCCGGGTG
>Ga0209450_10001232_pt1 | contig 12836 bp, 12 predicted proteins | sample FrelakmetLWP11LW_FD_187149 | JGI IMG/M metagenome (GOLD analysis project Ga0209450, IMG submission 187149) | Freshwater lake sediment microbial communities from the University of Notre Dame, USA, for methane emissions studies - LWP11 LW (SPAdes)... | ecosystem: Environmental > Aquatic >... | reverse complement strand
ACAAATTGACCATTTTTTTAAGAACAAAATTCCAATAATGACAAATCAATTAAAATCACGAATTAATGATAATTTTCATGTTGTCAAGACCGCAAAATCATTTTAGTTGAGTATATAATCTGTATTATATTAATTTTATTAGTTTATTTTTTAGAGAATTACCATGTTTCCAAACGATTTTTTTAGGCATATGCTTAGAGATAATGGATTACCATTGTTTCATATTAATCAGGGCAATATTTTAAATATTTTATGTCAGTATGTAGAATTTAGACAAAGTTCTAGAGTTTTAACTAATATTAGCGCCCAAAAACTCCGTGAAAGCAAAGGAGTTTGTGCTGGATTATCTACCTATTTTACTCAAAGGATAATAGCTTTTGTAAATCGGGGCACAGATAAAATGCTGGCTTTTAGAATTTTATCACTTTTAAAAGACTGTGAAGAAGGAACAAGAACTTTTGCTGATTTAACCCATGAAGAAGTTGATGCTTTGGATCAATTTGTATATTTGGTTTCAGAACATCAAGATAATCAGTTAAATATAGAAAGTGGAGCTATTTTTGATAACCCACAAGATAAACCTCAATTACAGGAACAAATAACGCTTCCTTTTTCACAAGAAGAATTGAAGCAAGAATTGCTCCACTTACTTCTTGATGTAGATAATAACGGTGTAGTATATATTTGCAATAGAAATCATGCGAATATTTTTTGGTATGAAAATAATGAGTTTTATTTTTTTGACCCTAATGTTGGAGTAATAAAATGCAGTTATGATAATTTGGATACGTTATGTGGCTTTCTTTATAAGCAATTATTTCTAACTGGCATGCCAAAAGAAGTATCAGAAGATGCAGCAGAACATTTGCTGGGACAAGGAGAAAGACAAACATTATCTTTGGCTATGTTTTCTTCTTCTTCAAAACCGTGCGCTTATTCAGAACAAAATGTTAAAAGGGTTTTTAGTTACGTAGTTCCAAAATTGATGGAAGTCGGACCTGCTGCTTCATATTCATCACCAATATTAGCAGCAATAGTGGCAGGCGACAGCGCTTGTTTAAAATTATATAGAGAAAATCCAGAGCTGGATTTTCTTTGGACAATGCATGATGATTTAACTAATTTTAGGGATAAGGTTTCCTATATCAATGCTGCATTACAAAGTGAGAATATTGGTGTAATAACAGAGTTGCTTCAACATAAATTTTTTAATAATGATGAATGCAAAAAAATAGCTTATATTCTTGCGCTTAGAAAAAAAGAATATGTAATTGCCGCTATATTATCTCCATTAATTAATTTTAGTGAGCGTGAAATTAGGTTTGGGTTGGGAGATACTAGAGAGGAAAGAAATATTTCTCTTCGTCTTATGTCGTTGATTGGTATGACTCATGGTATAAATACTTTTTTAGATAGTATACCTAACATATCAACTAGGCAAAAAAATAAAGTTTTAAATCAGTTATTAAGTTGTGCCATAAATTCAGAAAATGCAGATCGAACTTTACAGTTTTTGAGTGAAGAACTTCAGTATTCTTGTAGATACTCCAAATCGTCTTTAGATTTTATATCACAAGTAGTTGCCGCAAAAGATAATAAGGAATTGAGAGAATTGTTATCTCAAGCAAGATTGCAACAAGAAAGGTTAGAGCGCGAAAGGCAGGAACGAGAAAATCGTGAAAGGCAGGAACGAGAAGAGTTAGAAAGGCGTAAACAAGAAGAAAATAAGGCTCAGGCACGCGAAGAGAGATTAGGAATATTATATAGTAGAATTTTAAATTCAGAGTTTGATGGCAAAGCTGAAATTGTTAGAAAAATCCAGGGCGATACACCATTAACTGATGAAGATATAATCCGAATAGAAAATTTGCTAAATGGACAAGAACGTGAACGACAGGAACAAGAAAGGATAGCGCGTGAAAGATTGGAACAAAAACGTAAGTTAGAAACATTATATAGTCAGGTTGTAAATCTTGAAATATTTGAAGGAAAAGAAAAAATCATTTCAAGAATTAATAACATATTTTCAGGTTTAGAACCAATAGATGATGAAGGAATAACTGTAATAAAACAACAAGTTGATGGTGAGAAAAACAGGCAAGAGCAGCAACAGAAAAAAAGGCAATCTAAGCACTTTTGGTTTTGTATAGCTTTGTCGTTTACTTTTGTAGGTGCAATAAGTTGGTTATGGTATAAAAAAGATTATCATGCATATAAAAAATTAGATATGACAAGATACGGTTTTCACTCTCCTGTTTATGTTGGAACTGCATTAGAATTAGGTTCCAAAGCTTCAGTAAAAGAAGATTATCATTCTGGTACTAGCATGCACTCGTCATCATTACCTAGGACGCCCACAAAATTTTAATAGCTAGTCATTTATCTCTTTTAGTTCTATATCTACTATTTCCCAAGGGAAAATAGTTATGCTTGGTCTTAATCCTAATTTTTTTTCTTTATCAGCAGATGCGATAAAATTTTCGTTAGTTTGGATGCCATAAAAATATTCTTCGATGCCTTCAAAAAAATTTGGTCCGCCATAAACTTTAGCAATGGTTGAATAGTAAATTTTTGCTGAAGGGTATTGTTTTTTTATAATATTTATAGTTTTTTGTGCTGTTTTCCCAGAAGAAGTATTGGTTTCGCAAATTAAAAAATGAGGTGTAGGTGACGGAAATTTAATTTTTTTCGGTGGCATTATACATTTGTGGTTTTTTTTCCCAAAAAATTTAAATTGTATCGGGAGTATATGAAGTATATTAAAATGAATTGCTATAGCCGAGGCAGGAATTCCCCCGCTTCTTAATATTGGGATAACGGCATCAAAAGTTATATTGTGTGTGTGGATATATTTTTCAATCTTATTAAGCAGTAATTCTAAAGTATTTCCGAATTCTTGCCACGACATATAACTGCAATGTTCTCGACTATAACATGTACTATTCATTGTTAGTTTTTCGAATTAATTGGCGGATTTGGCTTTCTATGCCATATAATAGGAGCAACGCATTCGACACTGGTGTTGAACAAGATAGGGATATTCGAAGAACTGGGAAGCGGATTGATGCAAGCTAAATTTTTTTGTCCGTTATTATTTATAAATAAACGCCGCAATAATAATTCACCAGAGGATAATCTAATAATACAATCACGTTTATTTGCGCTGATTATATTTTTATCATAACGAAATATTCCACCAACATAATCTCCTATTTGATATACAGGTTCCATATCATCATTAGTTACTGCTAAGGCTACTGAGTCAGTATATGATTCTTTGAAAAAAGTAGCTTCACGTAATATAAAGGCAGTTTCATCATTGGTGTTGTAAGATACACCAGTATTATCCATGACTTTCAACCCTTCAGAAACATTTTCATGACGTGGATATTGTAACTCGCTGGCGAGATATTTGCCTATATCTAAAGAAATGCGTGGAGATAAACCTGTTCCATATAATATCCATTCGCGAGTTAATAGTATTCCTTCTTGACGATACATATTAATGCAGCGTTTTAACCCTTTTTCAGTAATTTTAGTTAAAGCGTTTTCCCATGATTTTAGTGTGGCTGCTGATATACGATATTTTTTTTCGATATATTCCCTATTCAAACGTAACATATCTCGAACGTGTTTTAACCGTTGTGCTTGCTGAATAATTATCTCTGATTTTTTAGCTGAAGTTTTTGGCATTTTTACCTCAAAGTATCAATTGATATTTATTGTACTTAGTTAAATATTTTTTCTCAAACTTTATTAACCACGAGTTTCGCATTTAGTGTTACTGCTCTTTGGTTTATATTATTGTCAAACCTTATTCCCATTCAATAGTTGCTGGGGGTTTACTAGATATATCATAAACAACACGTGAAATGCCTTTTACTTCATTAATAATACGATTAGATACTTTAGATAAAAACTTATGTGGTAATGGCGCCCAATCTGCAGTCATAAAATCAACACTTTTAACTGCGCGCAAAGCGACAACATAGTCATATTTTCTGGCGTCACCCATTACAGCAACTGATTTAATAGGTAAAAATACCGCGAATGCCTGATTTACTTTATAATAAAAATTTCCGTGATGTAATTCTTCGATAAAAATACGATCTACTTCATTTAATAATTTAATATATTCTAGTTTTACTTCACCTAAAATTCTTACAGCTAAACCTGGTCCTGGGAAAGGATGTCTGGAAACCATATCATATGGCAATCCTAGTTGGAGACCAATTTTACGAACTTCATCCTTAAATAATTCTCGTAGCGGCTCTACCAGAGATAGGTGCATTTTTTTAGGTAATCCGCCAACATTATGGTGAGATTTTATTACATGAGCTTTACCAAATTTAGTTTGGGCAGATTCAACAACATCTGGATAAATAGTGCCTTGAGCCAACCATTTAACCCCTTTTAATTTTTTAGCTTCAGCGTTAAAAATTTCAATAAAAGTTCGACCAATAATTTTTCGCTTTTTTTCTGGTTCATAAATTCCTTTTAAGGCAGAAAGAAATTTTTGCATAGCGTTAACACGTATTATTTTAATTTTAAGATTTTTGGCAAACATTTCCATAATTTGATCGCCTTCGTGTTTTCTTAATAATCCTGTGTCGACAAAAATACAGGTTAATTGATCTCCTATGGCTTGATGTAAAAGCATAGCTGCTACGGAAGAATCAACTCCGCCAGACAGTCCTAATAATACTTGTTCGGTTCCTATTTGTTGTTTAATTTTAGCAACGATATCAGATACAATATTATTTACTATCCATAATTTATTACAGTGGCAGATTTGATGAACAAAACTTGATAAAATATTTTTGCCATGTTTGGTATGAGTTACTTCAGGATGAAATTGTACTCCGTAAAATCTTTTTTGTTCCTCTGCCATTATTGCTATTGGGCAATTATCATTATGGGCAATAGCTTTAAAACCTTTTGGTAATGAAATAACTTTATCGCCATGACTCATCCACACATCAAATGTTTTTTGTATGTTGTTAAAGTTTAGTAAGGGAGACTTGTTAGCAATATTTAAGCTGGCGTAGCCAAATTCACGTTGTTGTGAGGATTCGACTTCCCCGCCTAATTGTATAGCCATGGTTTGCATACCGTAACAAATACCTAAAACTGGACAACCTAGGTTAAATACTATTTTAGGTGCTCGTGGCGATTGTTTTGCGGTAACGGTCTCAGGTCCCCCTGATAAAATGATACCTTTAGGATTAAATTGTTTTATTGAATCTGATGTGGCGTCAAAGGGATATATTTCACAATACACTCCTAGCTCTCTTATCCTTCTGGCAATTAATTGTGAGTACTGGGAGCCAAAATCGATAATTAAGATTTTTTGTAGCTTTACGTCTTTCAATGTTAATCCTCTAACCAATAATTAGGTGATTCTTTAGTGATAGTTACGTCATGAACATGGCTTTCTCGCATACCAGCAACTGTAATTTGCACAAATTTTGCTTCATTACGCATTCTATCAATGGAAGAGCAACCAGTATATCCCATACTAGCACGCAGCCCTCCTAAAAGCTGATAAATAGATGATGTTAACGGTCCTCGGTAAGGGACGCGTCCTTCTATGCCTTCAGGTACTAACTTGTCCATCCCATTAGAAACTTCTTGAAAATAACGATCAGCTGAACCTTGGGCTTGTGCCATTGCTCCTATTGAACCCATGCCGCGATAAGTTTTGTACGCTCGTCCTTGGTAAAACTCAATTTCGCCAGGAGATTCTTCGGTGCCTGCAAATAACCCCCCTAACATAACGCACCAAGCTCCTGCAGCGATAGCTTTACTGATATCGCCTGAGAACCTTATGCCTCCGTCAGCAATTACGGGAATATTGGTTTTTTTAAGTTCTTGGGAGACGTTGTGAATAGCTGTTATTTGTGGAACACCAATGCCCGCAATAATGCGTGTAGTACAAATCGATCCAGGTCCGATGCCAACTTTTACCGCATCGACCCCTGCTTCTACTAATAATCTCGCAGCTTCAGCAGTAGCGATATTGCCAACTATTAATTGGATATCAGGAAAACGTTGTTTAATCCACTGTATTCGATTTAAAACCCCACGGGAATGACCATGAGCGGTATCAACTACCACTACATCAACTCCAGCAGCGACTAAGGCGGAAATTCTTTCTTCAGTATCAGATGAAGTTCCTACAGCAGCTCCGACTCGCAGTTTTCCAGATTCGTCGCGACAAGAAAATGGTTTTTCTTTAGTTTTTAAAATATCCTTTACCGTAATTAAGCCACATAATTGAAATTTGTCATTTACTATTAGCATTTTTTCAATACGGTGCTCATGTAATAGAGAAATAATTTTGTCCTTAGAGGTGTTTTCGGTGACGGTGATTAATTGTTCCTTAGGCGTCATTAAATCGGCGACTTTTTGATTTAAATCCTTAGCAAATCTAACATCACGATTAGTAATTATGCCAACCAAATTATTTTTCTCTACTACGGGCATTCCTGAAATATTATTTGCTTTACTTAAATCTAAAAGTTCTTTCAAAGTTACTTCTGGAGAAACAGTTATAGGATCTTTAACTATGCCGCTTTCAAATTTTTTAACTTTTTTAACATGCGCAGCTTGGTCAGCTATAGACATATTTTTATGTAAAATGCCTAAGCCGCCTTCTTCGGCCATAGCAATAGCCATTCGCGCTTCTGTAACAGTATCCATAGCGGCTGAAATTAATGGTATATTTAAAGATATTTCGCGTGTTAATTTAGTACGCAAGTCGACATCTTTAGGTAAAATTTCTGAATAAGCAGGAATTAATAGAATGTCATCAAAAGTTAATGCTTTATCAATATTCATTTTTTTATAATCCTCAATTAAACCAGTATCCCAATTAGGTTATATTTAATGGTAATTCCGAAAAAATTGCAAGAATATCTGTAAATATTCGTTGAAGCAGTTTTGCAGTTTGTTAGGTTATTTTAAAACACGCATGAATTTATCCGTGAAGCTCGAAAACCACATCCATGTGGTTTGACGGTTTTAAAATAACCTAACAAACTGCAAGTAAAAAACTACCTGAACGAATAGTTACGGATATCTTTATTTTCTATGCCATAAGGAATAACAAACTTGACCAGCGGTTTTTTGACGATAGAGTTCCCAATTAGCGGGAACATTAATATTTTTTAATGAGCTTTCGTTTTCGGTATAAATTATTGCATTTTCAGTTAAACAATGATGTTGTTCTAACCATTGACTGCAAATTTGAATTAAATTTTGGCGAAAAGGAGGGTCAAGAAAAACTATATCGAATTGCTGGTTAAAAAAATTAGGGAGTATAGGAGAAAATTCTTTACAAATTAATACGATATCTTTTGTTGCCAGGGTGTCAGCGTTTTTTTTGAGATTGCTGATAACTTGTTTGGATTTATCCATCATTACTATAGTTTTAGCTCCCCTAGATAAAGCCTCAAAACCTAATGCGCCGCTACCAGCAAACATATCAAGACCCGTAGCATCAACTATGGTTGTTTCTAACCAATTAAAAAGGGTTTCTCGTACACGATTAGGAGTGGGCCGTAAATAAACGTCGCCAGAGAATTTTATTTTGCGACTACGCCACTTGCCGCCAATAATACGTACTTCGTTTGCTTGAGACATGATAGAATTATATCATTTTGCTGGTAGATACTAATAAAATTTTATATTCTTAACAAAAATGATTTTGCAGTAAGGTCTTTGTGATACGTTATTTGCAAATACGCATAAATTCATCCATGAAGCTCGAAGATTACATCCTGTAATCTACGATTTGCAAATAACATATCACAAAGACCAGATACACCGCAAAATGATTTTATATGGGTATAAAATTAATTTATAGTATACTAAATTTAGTCTTTAGGATAATATTTCCATTTAATATGTCTATAGCTAATATCGATTTTTATTTATTAACTGAGTCATCTTTGGTAGTCGCAGGACGATATATTTGTCGTTTAGTAGAAAAATGTTATCAACAACAACAGCGTACATACATTTATACTGATTCAGAAAAATTTGCTTATCAACTTAATGATCTTTTATGGACCTTTAATGATACAAGTTTTATCCCGCATAATATCTATGAAGAAAATCCAAATAGTATGGCGTTAGTTAAAATTGGTTATACTAAGGTAGATCTCAAAGATCATAATGATGTTTTAATTAATTTAACTGAAAGCGTTCCTGCTTTTTACAAAACTTTTAAGCAGGTAGTTGAACTTATTCCAAGCGACGAGTTATTAAAGACGGCAGGTCGTAAAAAATATAAATTTTATAAAACCGAAGGTTGTAAAGTTGAGATTAAGGAGCAATCATAACTTTAGTCGCCATGTTAGGATCATCGTACACTAATTTTGGAACCAAATACCCTGGAAGAATAAGCATCATTTGTTGTAATAATTTTTTAGCGGTGTTTATATCTACATCAAAGTGTTGTGTCCCCATCACCTTATCTAGCAAATGGAGATAATAAGGCTGAATGCCTAGAGCAAAAAGTTTTTCGCTTAAATTTGCCAAAATTTTTGCATTATCATTTATTCCTTTTAATAATACCGACTGATTGTATAGAGGTATACCAACAGATTTCAAAAGTTTAATAGCATTAGTTACTTTATTATCAATTTCATTAGGATGGTTACAATGAACTACAACAACAGGAGTAAAACGTGATGATGTAAGCGCGTCTAATAATTTAGGAACAATGCGCATAGGGTATACAATTGGGGCGCGAGTATGTATTCTTAGGGATTTTAAATGTGGGATATCTGCAAGCTGAGATATGATTTTTTGAATTTTATTATCAGATAAGCTTAAAGGATCTCCGCCGCTTAGAATAACTTCGGTTGTTGTTGTATGTTCAGAGATATAATTTAATACTCTACTCCAGTCTTGAATATAGTCTTTGCAAAAACGGCGAAAACAGAAACGGCAGTTAATAAAACAGTTATTAGTAGTTATTAATAATATGCGGTTGGGATATTTATGTACTATGCCTTGAATAGGGCTATATTTTTTTTCTTGCAAAGGGTCAAATGAGTAATTGTTGAAAATTTTTTCTTCATCTTTTTGCGGTAAGATTTGGAGCAAAAGCGGGTCATTAATATTTTTAGGTACTATTTTACCAATAAAATCATAAGGAGCTTGAAGCGGGAAATTTTTTATTGTTGATGGTAATTGAATTTTATCTTTATCTAAAATAAGCAGCTGCGATAACTCATTTATATTAGTAATTATGTCATTAATATTAAATTTACTTGGCATTTGGTTGATTATTATGTATCTTTAATTAAAAAAATACAATTAATACTATATGCTTAAGTTTAAAATACCACTAATATCTTTATGTATTATTATGCTATCCGGTTGTGGTCATGTTGCCCCTGAACAGTTAGGAATTTCCAAAGATCAATGGAAACATTACAGCAAACAAGAACAACAGCGAATTATAAATAATCATAAATATATTTTGAAAACAGTTAAAACAAATGCCTTTGCAACCCATGGTGACTCTTATTTAGATGTAACTATTCAAAATGGCAAGGCAGTAATGTCCCCCTTTATTAATAGATATGCTTTTAAAACTGCTACCTTAAAAATTAATGATGGCGCATGCCAGGCTGTGACTTTATATGCGGTTGATAGTAATAAACACACTGTTTTATATGTTTGTTATAATAGCGACGTATTGTTACTTGATCCTAGCTTATATGAAATTGACAAACGTTATGGTTCGGTGCGTATTCATGACTCATTATTATGGAACGATGGCTTTAGTTACACAGGTATAAATACCGATGGCTATGCGCATTTACAAAATGCTACTATTTTTGTAAAAAAGTATAATGAAAAAAACAAATCGTAATGTAAAAATATTAGCCATAGAAACTGCTGCCGATGCTTGTTCAGCAGCATTGTTTATTGATAATGAAATAATTGAGCGTTATGAAGTAGCTCCTCAACAGCATACTAAATTAATTTTGCCCATGGTGCAAAGCTTATTAGCAGAAGCTGGAATTAAGTTGACACAATTAGATGCTATAGGTTTTGGTCAAGGCCCTGGTAGTTTTACGGGATTGCGAATTGCTGCTAGCGTTACTCAAGGATTAGCTTTAGGGGCTGATTTGCCTGTAATTGGTATTTCAACATTGAGGGCTTTAGCCCAAGGAGCTGTTACGGATTTTAAAGCAACTAAAGCATTATCTATTATTGATGCTAGGATTCAAGAAATTTATTTTGGGATGTATAGTCTTGTGGGAGGAATAATGAATAAAATTATGGAGGATACTTTGTGTAATCCCAAAGATGTTCCTATTCCTGATAATTGTGGATGGTTTGGTATAGGTAATGGATGGAAAATCTATTTTGACATATTAAATGATGCTTTAAAAAATAATGTGGTTGAGATTAATTTTGACTATTATCCACGCGCGCGTGAGGTGGCTAAATTAGCTTACCACGAATTCTTAGATGGCAATATTACGCCAGTAGAAAAAGCTAGCCCAGTATATTTACGTAATAAGGTTGTTGGCTAAGTTAGTAGTGATATGGGTAACTATACTCAACTAAAATGATTTTGCAGTAAATCGTCCATGGGTTGCCCAATAAACAGAATCTTTTCATGTTATATCAGTCCAAATCAGTCCAAAAAATAAAAAAGTTGCGTTTTTTGTTTTATTAGATAATTATGATTTATTACAACGCCCTACGTCGTCATTTTTCACGGAAATAACGACATAAAGTAGTAATATTAATTAAATGATATTGTTGTTATAGCAATCGTCAAGAGAGAAGATAAGCTCCTACCTATAGATAGGAGCTTATCGCAAGCGTGCGGCAATAGGTAGGTAATTTACGAGCTTCATGATGGGTTTATGCGGTTTTGACAGCTTCTTAACCATGGTTTATGTTAAATGCGGTAAAAATTTTAGACTTTAACTGGTCTAGCTAATGTCTTTAAATTTTGTGGATCAGTGAATGCTTGATAATAAGCATGAATTGCTGGAGTACCCCCTAAATGGACATAAAGAATTTTAGATTGCTTGGAAAATTTATTTTTTTTGCATAAGTCAATAAGAGCTGCCATCGATTTGCCCTCATATACTGGATCTGTGATCATTGCTTCTAATTCTGCAGCTGTACGAATAGCATCAAGTGTTTGTTGTGATGGTAACCCATAGGCTGGAGCGCTATAATCGCCAATGATTTCAATTGCATTAGGCATTATTTGTATTTTTCTTCCTTTCGACGCGATAAGCTCCACTGTTTTATGCGTTATTTTTGTCACAGCATCGCGTGTCATCACGATATCATCAGCGGTATCAATGCCAATGATGCGACGTGATCTATCTTGAGCCGAAAAACCAACTATCATTCCTGCTTGAGTTGATCCTGTGCACGTTGCTACAATGATCGTGTCGAAAAAACAGTTCATGATTTTTTCTTGTTGCAAAATTTCGTCAGCAAAATTCGCGTAACCTAAGCCTCCTAAGATATGGTCAGATGCACCGGCAGGAATAGCATATGGCTTCCGGCCTTGACGTTTTAACAATTCTATGGCATTTTCCCACGTGCTTTTTTTACATGTGGAATATCCGTAGCCTTCAAGAATAGTATGTCCTCCCATTAAACGTGTAAGTAAAATATTGCCAACTTTATCATAAACAGGGTCGTGCCATTCAGTCCAAGTTTCTTGTACTGTATAACATTTGAGTCCTGTTACAGCAGCTACAGCTGCTACTTGTCGAGTATGATTAGATTGGATGTTACCTATAGATACCAATGTATCACAATTTTGAGCTAATGCATCTGCAACTAACCATTCCAGTTTTCTAATTTTATTGCCGCCAAGCGCTAACCCTGAGGATACATCATCGCGCTTTGCCCAAATTTCAGTGTCCAAATGATGTGAGAGCCTTTCTAATTTATGAATAGGTGATGGAAAAAAGCCTAATTTTTTTCTTGGGAATAATTGTTCTAGCATTAACATATTTGAAACTCCAAATTAATAAATAATGATAAAAGTATATCTCGTTTTAAATAAAATGTGCTTCTTGTTTTATGGTGAAATTTAAATTAAAATTCTTTTTTATTTAAAAATAAATAATGATTATCTACATTTTAATCTACTTTAAGGAATAATATTCATTATCATGACATTAGATCGAACAGATAAAAAAATTTTAAAAGCTTTACAACGCAATGGTAAAAGTTCTAACACCGAACTAGCTGAAAAAATTGGCATTAGTAAAACAGCATGCTGGAATCACACACAACGGCTAATGGAAGAAGGCTATGTACGCAATATTAAAGCTAATTTAAACGCAGAAAAACTGGGTCTGTCAGTTGTTGTCATTGTAGGCGTCGTTTTAGATCGTTCAACACCTGATAGTTTTGCAGAATTTGAAAATTCCGTTAAAAAAATTCCTGCTGTATTGGAATGTTGGCTTATTGCTGGCGAGTTTGATTATTGGTTAAAAATTCGCGTGAAGGATATTTATGCCTTCAATTGCTTGCATGCTAGCGCATTGCTTCCAATTCCTGGTATACGACAATTAAGATCATTTTTTGTTTTGAGTGCAATTAAAGATGAACAAGAGTTGCAAATTGAATAAAGTTAGTACAGAAAATACTTGTTGAATTGAATCAAAAAGTAATCTTATAAAATAGTCGAATTGTTGTTTTCTTTCAATATTAGGTGGTTAATAGCAGGGCGAACGCATATTAAAAACTAGATAAAATAATTGACACATATAGTATTCTAAGGTTCATTATAAAAAATTATAGGAGCCTAAAAAATGCTTAATGAAATA